>Ga0153923_100182_pt1 | contig 27842 bp, 31 predicted proteins | sample TSNJ007MetaG_FD_104682 | JGI IMG/M metagenome (GOLD analysis project Ga0153923, IMG submission 104682) | Attine ant fungus gardens microbial communities from New Jersey, USA - TSNJ007 MetaG | ecosystem: Host-associated > Fungi > Mycelium > Unclassified | place: USA: New Jersey, Brendon T. Byrne...
GGCCGAAGGTGGCTCGGATCGTCTGCAAGAACGCCGTGTCGCTGAAGGTGGTTCGGATCGTCTGCAGGAACGCCGCGTCGCTGAAGGTGGTTCGGATCGTCTGATCGAAAGCCGCAATGCATAAAACAACGGCTCTAAAGCAGTCAAAGAAGCCCGGCCTGATCAGCCGGGCTTTTGCATTTCGTCGTTTGCTGGCGTGGTTCTTTTCAACAACCCGCGTCAGAAAGGATCTTGCCTTGTAGGGCATTGGCGAAACTTCCGACGATGCTTAACCGAAGCGACCGACTGGCAGCCCGACGCTTAATGCGCATACCATGCGGCCACAACTTCCAAACAGAATTTGCCTGCCCATGCTCAAAGCCAGTCTGCGAAGCCATCTGACCCTCTGGTTCGCCGGTTTGTCCCTGCTGACCCTGGTGAGCGTCGGCTTCTATGTCGGGCATATCGCCACCGAACAGATGAAACAGGCCAGCGGCAATGCCCTGCTCAATACCGCGCGTTCGGCGGCGACGTTGCTCGGTGACCAGTTGCGCGAGCGCCAGCTGGAGGTCTACCTGCTCAGCCGTGCGCCGCATCTGGAACGCGGCGATCTCGACAACCCGGCGATTCTCAAATCGATGCAACTGCGCACCCAGGCCCGTGCCGAGTATGCCTGGATGGGCGTGACCGATGCCGATGGCAATGTGCATCAAGCGGTCAATGATCTGCTGGTCGGGCAATCGGTGCAGCAGCGGCCATGGTTCCAGTCTGGCCTGCGCGGTGAGTACACCGGTGATCCGCACGAAGCGGTGTTGCTGGCCAAACTGCTACCGCGAACGCCCAACGGCGAACCGCTGCGTTTCATCGACTTCGCCGCGCCGATCCGCAACGCCGACGGTCAGGTGATTGGCGTGCTGGGGGCGCACGCGCACTGGAGCTGGGTCACGCGCATTGTCGAGTCGGCAGCGTTCTCGCATAAAAATGCATCGCCGGATATCGAAGCGCTGATCATCGATCACGACGGCAAGGTGCTGTACCCGGAAGCCCTGATGGGCCAGCAACTGGCGGTGAATGATCCGAAGTTGCCGGGCTGGTCGGTCGGCAACGGTTACCTGACCAGCATGGTCACCGTACCGACGCCTTCGAGTACCGCGCTGTCCTGGTCGATCGCCGTGCGCCAGCCACTGGACACTGCTCTGGAGCCGGCGCGCCTGCTGCTCTATAAATTGTTGCTGCTGGGGGTAGCCGCCGCCGTGGCGTTCGGGCTGGTGGCGTATTACCTGGCGCAGTACCTGAGCCGGCCGATCGAGCAACTCGCGCACTCGGCCAAACAGGTGCAGAACCAGCAGCCCGGCGTACACTTTCCGCTGCAGCACCCGGTACGGGAAATCGCCCAGCTTGGGCAGTCGATCGACGCCATGACCCGATCGCTGCTGGCCAAGGAGCGCGAACTGCAGGAAGCCAACGCCTCGCTGGAAGCCACCGTCGCCCAGCGCACCGCCGCCTTGATGCAGGCCAATGCCGAACTGTTGAACCTGGCGACCCACGATGCACTGACCGGCGTCTACAACCGCCGCCGTTTCGACGAGAAACTCAGCGAATACAGTCTGCTGTTCCGCCGCACCGGGCGACCGTTTGCCCTGCTGCTGATCGACGCCGATCACTTCAAACGCGTCAACGACACCTACGGCCACGCAATCGGCGACGACGTGCTGCTACAGTTGGCGCAACTCATTCAGGTCAGCGTGCGTGCCACCGATTTCGTCGCCCGTTACGGCGGCGAGGAATTTGCCGTGCTGCTGCCGGAAGTTGCCCAGCCTGATACTCCGGAGGTGGTCGCTGAGAAAATCCGTGCCGCCGTGGCCCTAGCGCACTTCCCCAACATCGGACAAGTCACCGTGAGCATTGGCGTCGCTCTGGCCGATCCGGCGGACAACAGCCACACGATGCTGATCAAACGTGCCGATCAGCAGCTGTATCAGGCGAAAGCGGCGGGCCGTAATCAAATCGCCTGATCGCCAATTGCTCCCGCGCAGGATCAGGTATTGGTCTTCAACCTGGTCCACAACCGCGTCGACAACCGCGCAATCGCTGCCGGCAGCTCTTCCACGGTGAACAGCCGTTGCATCACTTCCCTGGGCGGGTAGATCGCCGGATCCTGTTTCACGTCCGCGTTGAGGTATTGATCCGCCGCCGCATTGGGATTGGCGTAGTGAATGCTGTTGCTGATGTTGGCCACCACTTTGGGGTCAAGCAGATAGTTCATGTAGGCGTAGCCGTTCTTTTCGTGCGGCGCGCTTTTGGGCATGACCACCATGTCGAACCACAGGGTCGTGCCTTCTTTAGGGATCGAATAGGCGATGTTGATGCCGTTTTTCGCTTCCTTGGCGCTGGCGGCGGCCTGAACGATGTCGCCGTTGAAGCCGATCACCGCGCAGACATTGCCGTTAGCGAGGTCGCTGATGTACTTCGAGGCGTGGAAGTACTGAATGTACGGGCGAATCTTCAGCAGTTGCTGTTCGGCTTGTTTGTAATCCGCCGGTTCATGACTGTGCGCTGGCAAATGCAGGTAGTTGAGCGTGATCGGCAGCACCTGGGTCGGGTTGTCGATAAACGCCACACCGCACTGACTGAGCTTCTTGATATTTTCTTCGTTGAAGAAAAAGTCCCATGACTGGGTGATATCGGTGTTGCCGAAAATCGCCTTGATCTTCTCGACGTTGTAACCGATGCCGGCGGTACCCCACATGTAGGGGTAGCCGTACTGGTTGCCGGGATCGTTCACTTCAAGTTTTTGCAGCAGCACCGGGTCGAGGTTTTTCCAGTTCGGCAGCTGCGACCGGTCAAGTTTCTGAATCGCTCCAGCCTTGATCAGTCGCGACAGAAAATGGTTCGACGGGCTGACCACGTCATAACCGGTGTTGCCGGTCATCAACTTCGACTCCAGCACTTCGTTGCTGTCGTGAATGTCGTAGGTGGTCTTGATCCCGGTGGCCTGGGTGAAATTGGCCAGAGTGTCCGGGGCGATGTAGCTGTTCCAGTTGGAGATGTTCACGGTTTCGTCGGCACAAGCGGCCGTGCTGGCCGCGAGCAGGACTGCCAGGGAAAGTGGGTGAATGCGCATGGTCTGTCACCTGTGTTGAGTGGCTTTTGTTGTTGTGCGGTAGGCGAAACTTCAGATTTCTGTTCTGGCCCGGACTGCCTCCACGCGCATGCGCAGCATGGCACCGATGTCGAAAAAAGGTCGCGGTGGCAACCAACCGGGTTCGGCGCGCTGCATCACCGATTGCAGCAGCGGTGAATCGACGCCCGACGCCAGTTCCGCCAGCAAGCGCCCCCACAGCGTGCCGCGCGCCACCCCGGAACCATTGCAACCGGCGACGGCAAACACGCCCTCTTCCACCTTCTGAAAAAACGCCTGACCGCTGCGAGTCGCACTCAAATGACCGGTCCAGGTGTACTGGATGTCTTGCGCGCCGAGAAACGGAAAGCGTCGTTGCAGGCCGCGCACATGGTGTTCGCGGCGCTGCACCCGTTCGCTTTCTGACAAGTCGCGCGTACGGTATTCGGCGGTGTTGCGGATCATCACCCGCCGGTCCGGGGTCAGCCGCACCGTGGCGCCCAGCGGCCGGGTCGAGAGCACGCCCCACGGCTCGACGGCGCCGATCGCCTGAAATTCCTGATCGCTGAGCGGCCGGGTGAGACTGGCGCTGAGTTCCATCGGGAAAGTGCCACTGTCATGAATGCCGACCCGGGGAATGAATGCGTTCAGACACACCAGCACCCGCTTGGCTTCGACGCTGCCACCCACGGCGTTGGCCCGCAGCCGGCCGTGGCTGATGCGCTCCAGACCTCTGATGTCGGCGTGCTCGTAAACGCTGATATTGCCCGGCAGCGCATTGAGCAGGCCCTTCACGTATTTGCCCGGTTGCAACAGCGCATTGCCGTTGCCGCACCAGATCCCCGCCGCGTAGTGCCGGGTGCCGAGTTTTTGCGCCAGCGCATCGCTCTGGAGAAATTCTGCGCGGGCACCGAGGGCACGCAAGGTCGCCAGTTTGGCGTCGACATGGCTGAGCTTGGCGGCGTCGCTGACAGCGAAGAAATAACCGTTGTCGCGAAAGTCGCAGTCGATGCCATGTTGCGCGATGGCCTGGCGCACCGCATCGCTGGCGGCACGGGAAATCGCCGTGTCGATTTCGAACCCGGCAAAGCCTGGCGCCCCGATCAATTCACTGTCGGCCGGATGTTCGTGGGCCACGACAAACCCAGAGTTGCGCGCCGAAGCGCCCTGCGCCGCACGCTGGCGGTCAACCACCACGATCCGTGCCTGCGGGTGCATTTGTGCCAGGTTGTGCGCGGCGCTGAGGCCGGTAATCCCGCCACCGATCACCAGCCAATCGGCTTTCTGCGCACCGCTCAGGCGACCGCGCTCCGGCGAGCTGCCGGCCTGGGCGATCCAGCCACATACGTTTTCCATTGCTGACCTCATTCGACTGTCGTTGCACGGCTTGCCTTTCACCTTTGCTCATGCGTGAATCGCATGGAAAAAGCACAAGGTTCGCCGCCAGAGCTAAAATCTATAAGGTCTCGGCTTGCCCAACCAACGTTATAAAATCATCGAGCCATTCGGAAAACGCATGGATAAAATCCGCCACGTGCCCTCCCTGCAGGCCATGCAGACGCTGGTCGAAGTCGCCCGTTGCGCCAGCTTCACCCAGGCTGCGCAACAGCTGTGCCTGACCCAAAGCGCGGTGAGCCGGCAGATCCAGCAACTGGAAAGCCATTTCAATGTCGCGCTGTTTATTCGCACCAGCCGCAGCCTGCGCCTGACCTCGGAAGGCGAACAGGTGCTGGCCAGCGCCATCAACATTCTCGAGCAACTGAAAACCCTCGAAGAACGCCTCGCTCCACAGCAACGCCCGTTCCGCATTCGTATGCATGTGTCACTGGCGGTGCGCTGGCTGCTGCCCAAACTCAGTGACTTCTATCTCCGCCACCCCGAGGTTTCGCTGGCGATCGAAACCGTCGCCACCGAGGTTGTGGAACCGGCCAGTGACAGCGACGCCTACATTCTTTACTTGCCGCAGCCAAACAATCACGCGGATTACCTGACGCTGTTCGAGGAAACGCTGGTGCCCGTCTGTTCGCCCAATCTGGCGAACGCGCCGCGCTCGGTCGAAGACTTGCTGGGGTTCGCCTTGCTGCATCGCTCTGCCGATCGGCAGGCCTGGATTGAATGGCTGATGGCCAACGGCGGCAAGCCGCTGGAAAGTTACCGGCACATCCCGTTCAACCTCGACGAGTTGGCACTGGATGCGGCGGCACGAGGCCTGGGCGTGGCGGTGACCGACATGACGCTCGCGGCTGAGTCCATCGAGCGTGGGGTGCTGGTGGTGCCGTTCGGACCACCGCTGAAGACGGGCGGAATTTACGCGTTGTGCCTGCAGCCGGCAGCGGCATCAAACCCGGCGTGCGCGGTGGTCACGCAGTGGTTCGCCGGGCAGGCCGAGAAAATTCTTTAGTTGGCGAATTGCTGCAGATACGCCAACAAATTATCGATCTTCTCTTCGTCACTCAGCCCCCAGAAAATCATCCGCGTGCCTGGCACTACGCCCTTTGGATCCTTCAGATACGCCGTCAGCGTATCGCGATCCCAAGTCTTGCCGGAGTTCTTCATTGCGTCGGAATACACGTAATTGGCCGAGGTCCCGGCGTGTCGGCCGATGATGCCGTTGAGTTGCGGGCCGAACCCCGGTCGCGCGTCCGGCCCGACCTGATGGCAGCCGCCGCACAGCCGCGGAAAGATCTTTTCGCCGGCGGCGGGATCGCCTGCGGCGTGGCTGGTGGAGCTGAACAGGACGGCGGTTGCAGTCAAGACAAGAAGCAGTGCAGCGGTGTTTTTCATCGGGCGATCCAGAACGGTCTGATGCAATTGAGGCAAGGCTATCACTTTGTGGCGAGGGAGCTTGCTCCCGCTGGGTTGCGTAGCGACCCCGGTCTGGGCCTGCCATGCAGGCCAGCGGGAGCAAGCTCCCTCGCCACAGGTTTTTTCACAGCAGGTGTTTTTTACAGATAAGCGCCGATGACCTTGCTGACGGTGATCAATGCCTGACGCAGGACATCCATCGGCACCGACCCCAACGCCAGCCGAATCGCGTGCGGCACATGCGCTGACACCGCGAACGGCTCGGCGGTGGTCACCGAAATCTGCTCGCGCATCAATTCCACGACAATCTGATCGGCACGCACGTCCTCCGGCAGCGGCAGCCACAGGAAATAGGAGGATGGATGACCGATGCAAGTCAGCCCTTGCAGCAACTCGGCGGCGAGCATTTGCCGGGCCTTGGCGTCGTCGCGTTTTTGTTGTTCCAGCAGGGTCACGGTGCCATCGTCGAGCCAGCCGCAAGCCATCGCGGTCATCACGCCGGGGGTGTTCCAGGTGGTGGCGCGGATGATCCGCTCCAGCGCCGGCACCGCGTGCAGCGGTGCGGCAATGAAACCGACGCGCAGGCCAGTGGCAATGTTCTTCGACAGGCCCGAGACATACACCGTGCGCTCCGGCGCCAAATCAATCAGGGTACGCGGTGGGTTTTCCACCAGAAAGGCGTAGGCCGCGTCTTCGATGAGCGTCAGATCATGGCGGCGGGCGAGCGCGACCAATTGCTCGCGCTGTTCGATCGGCGTCACCCAACCCAATGGATTGTGCAGCGTCGGCATGCTGTAAATCGCACGCACCGAACGGCTGCGGCACAGTTTTTCCAGCGCCGCCAGATCCGGCCCGTGCTCACCGGACGGAATCGCCACCACTTCCAGATGCAGCGCTTCGGCCAACACCTTGAAGCCGGAATACGTCAGCGCATCCGCTGCAATCACATCACCGGGTTTGAGCAAGGCCATCAGCGTCACCGCTAACCCTTGCTGGGCACCGTTGACGATCAACACCTGCCCGGCATCGACGTGCACCCCGTGAGCCTGCAAATGCTGCGCAACCGAAGCGCGCTCATGCTGGCGCCCGGCGTGGGGTTGATAACGCAGCAAGGCTTCCAGATCACCGGACAGCGCCAACTGGCGTAACGCCGTCCGCAACAGGTCGGCCTGACCGGGCAGCGACGGGTAATTGAAATTCAGATCGATCATGCCGACCGCGACGTCTTTCTGGTCGATGCCCTGCCCCGGCGCCAACGAGGTTTCGCGCACAAACGTCCCGCGCCCGGTCTCGCCGCTGACCAGCCCCATCGCCTCAAGCTCGGCATATACCCGCGACGCGGTGACCAGTGCCAGCCCAGCACTGGCCGCCAGTTCCCGGTGAGTCGGCAGTCGGGTTCCCGGTGCCAGACGCCCCGCGCGAATGTCCGCGGCGTAGGCGTCAACGAGGGTCTTGTAGCGCGAGCGCGGCATACTGGATGTATCCATGACAATTATTTGATTGTGCTGATTCTCGGCCCCAGGATGGCTCGAAAGCAACCCACCTTTTTTTTGAGTGTGACCTTGTATGGAACGGACTTCGAACCCGGTTAACCCGGCGCTGGAAAAAACCAGCGGCTGGATCAATGGCTTTATCGGCGTGGTGATCTTCAGCGGATCGCTACCGGCCACGCGTCTGGCGGTGCTGGAATTCGATCCGGTGTTTCTCACCGTGGCGCGCGCGGCCATTGCCGGCGTGTTGGCGGTCATTCTGTTGTGGCTGTTTCGCGAACGGCGCCCGGCCCGCAATCAGTGGTGGTCGTTATTGATTGTCGCGTTGGGCGTGGTGCTGGGTTTCCCCTTGCTGACGGCGTTGGCGCTGCAACACGTGACGTCAGCGCATTCGATTGTGTTTGTCGGATTGCTGCCCCTGGCGACGGCGATTTTTGCCGTGCTGCGTGGCGGCGAGCACCCGCGACCGGTGTTCTGGGTGTTCTCGATTCTCGGTAGCGGCTTGGTCGTTGGCTTCGCCCTGTCACAGGGACTGACTGCTTCGCCCACCGGTGACCTGCTGATGCTCGCGGCGATTCTGGCCTGCGGTCTGGGATATGCCGAAGGCGCGAAACTGTCGCGCGTGCTCGGCGGCTGGCAGGTGATCTGCTGGGCGCTGGTGTTATCGCTGCCGGTGATGGCCTTGCTCAGCCTGTGGCTGGCGCCCGCCTCGTTCAGCCACGTCAGCCTTTCGGCCTGGATATGCCTGGCCTACGTGGCGCTGTTCAGCATGCTGATCGGCTTTGTGTTCTGGTATCGCGGCCTGGCCCAAGGCGGGATCGCGGCGGTCGGTCAACTGCAATTGCTGCAGCCGTTTTTTGGTCTGGCGCTGGCGGCGACGTTACTGCATGAACAGGTCAGTGTCGGCATGCTGGTGGTGACGCTGGGCGTCATCCTCTGCGTAGCCGGCGCAAAGAAATTCGCCAGATAACCCCACCGCCTCTGTAGGAGCTGCCGCAGGCTGCGATCTTTTGATGTTGATCTTTTGAAAAAAAAGATCAAAAGATCGCAGCCTGCGGCAGCTCCTACAGGGGGATCAGTGGTGTTCGACGCCCGCGCGTTTGAGCAGTTTCTTGCAGCGCTCGGACAGATGAAACACCTGCAACTCTTTCCCGGCCTTGGCGTAACGCTCGCGCAGCGTCTTCAGTGCAGCAATCGCCGAATAGTCGACGAAGCTCAAATGCCGGCAATCCAGCGTCACCCGGGCCGGGTCATTGGCCGGGTCGAACTGGTTGAGGAACGGCGTGGTCGAGGCGAAAAACAGCGTGCCGTGCAGGCGGTAGAGCTTGCTGCCGTCGGCTTCCAGGTGCTCATCGGCGTACAACTCGCGGGCCTGCTGCCAGACGAAATTCAGCGCGGCGATGATGATCCCGCAGAGCACGGCAGTGGCCAGGTCGGTGAACACGGTGATGGTGGTTACGGCGATGATCACCAACACGTCGTTGAGCGGCACTTTGTTCAACACCCGCAACGAGGCCCAGGCGAAGGTCTGCTGCGAGACCACGAACATCACGCCCACCAGCGCCGCCAGCGGAATACGCTCGATCAACGGTGACAGAAACAGGATGAACAGCAGAATCAACACACCCGCCACCACCCCGGACAACCGCCCGCGACCGCCGGAGCTGAGGTTGATCACGGTCTGGCCGATCATCGCGCAACCGCCCATGCCACCGAACGCCCCGGAGACCACGTTCGCCGCGCCCAGCGCCACGCATTCGCGATCCGGGTAGCCGCGGGTTTCGGTGATTTCGTCGGTGAGGTTCAGGGTCAGCAGGGTTTCCAGCAGGCCTACCAGCGCCATCAGAATCGCGTACGGAGCGATGATGCGCAGGGTTTCCAGCGTCCACGGGATATCCGGCAAGGCAAAGGTCGGCAGACCGCCGGCGATGTGCGCCATGTCGCCGAGGGTGCGGGTCGGCAGGCCGAACAGATAGACCAGCAGGCCCACGCCGAGGATCGCCACCAATGCCGGCGGCACCGCGCGGGTCAGGCGCGGCAGAATGTAGACGATGGCCATGGTCAGCAGCACCAGCCCGGTCATCAAGTACAGCGGCGTGCCGCTGAGCCAGTGTTCACCACTCTTGAAATGCTCCAGTTGCGCCAGCGCAATGATGATCGCCAGGCCGTTGACGAAACCAAGCATCACCGGATGCGGCACCATGCGCACCAGTTTGCCCAGGCGCAACAAGCCGAACGCCATCATGATCAGGCCGCCGAGCAACACCGTCGCCAGCAGATACTGCACGCCGTGTTGCACCACCAGCGCGACGATCACCACCGCCATCGAACCCGCCGCCCCGGAAACCATTCCCGGCCGGCCGCCGAACAACGCGGTCAGCGTACAAATGATGAAGGCCCCGTACAGGCCCATCAGCGGGTTGAGGTGCGCCACCAGCGCGAACGCAATGCATTCGGGCAACAGGGCAAACGAGGTGGTGAGTCCGGCCAGGACATCGGCGCGCAGACGTTTCGGTTTCATGGCTTACCTGACTGATCGGCCGACGAATGTGGCCGCTGATGTTCGTAAAAAGTGGGGAGCGGATGTTACGGAATAGTTCGGAATCGGGCCAGCGATCGCTGACACCCGTCGACGCACGATTTATGCTGACGCGCTTGTGCCTCCACCGAGTACGACCATGACTGCATTGCTGACCGCCCGCGACGTTTGCCAGCGCTTGCGCGAAGCTGCGCTGGGCGTGCTGTCCCTGCGGACTGCGGAGAAACCGGGCGATGCCGGCCTGGTTGCGGTCGATATCGAAGGCTGGCAGTTGCTGCTGGACTTTGAGGGCGGACGCTTGCACCACTGTGAACATTGCCGCTGCCCGGATGGCCGCGAGGGTACATTGGCGACGTGGCAGCGTTACGGTACCAATCCGGTCAACCTGCTGAGTACCTGGGAATTGGCACAGGTCGAGCGGTTGCTGACGCGGCAGCGTTGAACCCGATCAGCCCTGACGCAGATCGAGCATATAAGTGTAATAGCCGGTATCACGCACATAACCCAGCGACTCGTACAAACCCTGCGCCGTAAAGTTGTCGATGGCAGTTTCCAGTACCAGACCTTTGGCGCCAGTCTGCAACGCAAAGTCGCGCGCGGTGTTCATCAGTAACCGTCCGACGCCGCGCCCCCGAGCGGCGGGCATGGTGAACAGGTCGCTGAGCAACCAGGTGCGATGGGCATCGATCGAGGAAAACGTCGGGTACAGTTGCACAAAACCCAGCGCTTCGGCGTTTTCATTCTGGGCGAGAAAAATTGCCGATTCGTCGGCGGCCATGCGCTCGGCGACGAAGGCTCGCGATTGCTCAAGGTTCGACGGCTGTTGATAGAAACCGCGATAAGCGTCGAACAGTTTTGCCACCGCCTCCAAATGCGCCGCCGTAGCGCGCAGTGCCTTGATGGCCATGTTCCCTCCCCCGGTTTTTTGATTATCGAATCAGCATAGCGCTCTCAAGCGAGTTAGCTGGCCTCACCGCTATATAGTTTTGTATATTGCGAAACCGAATTTGTCAGTATCTGCCCATGCCAACCATTTACATCGTGTTCCCATGAGTGCCATCCGCGTACGCAACGAACAACTGATCCTCGCCGCCGCCAGCGAAGAGTTTGCCGCCAACGGCTTCGACGCCACCCAGACCCGCGACATCGCCGCCCGTGCCGGCGTGCCCAAGGCCAACCTGTATTACTACTTCCAGACCAAGGAAAATCTCTATTCCAAGGTCCTGCTGGGATTCGTCGAACCGCTGCTGGAAGCCTCGGCGGCGCTGCGCGAAAGCGACGACCCCATGATCGGCCTGCGCGCCTACGTCGCCGCGCGTATCCGCATCGCCCGCGAACACCCAGCCATCGCCAAGGTCTTCAGCGGTGAGCTATTGCTCGGTGGCCGTCAGCTACCAGACGAATGCCGCGACCTGCTGCACGCCGAAGCCCGACGCAACGTCGAATGCCTGCGCAGCTGGATCGAGCGCGGCTTGCTGGCGCCGGTGGATCCGGAGCACCTGATGCTGTTCATCTGGTCGGCAACCCGCACCTACACCAACATCGGCTGGCAGATGGGTTGCATCACCGGGCGCCCGGTGCCGCAGGATGAGGATTATCAGACGGCGGCGGAGACGATTACGCGGATGGTGCTGGAGGGCGTCGTGGCACCGCGGGTTGGGGAGATTCGTGGGGTTCTGTTTGCGACTTGAATAGTCAGGGCATGAAATCCAGCGGCAGCGTTGTTTCACCCGACCTGCGCTGATACCAGGCCTGCATGACGTCGGGTAAACGCGTCTTCCATTGCGGCGCGTTGCTGTAGTAACGGACATGAGGTTTTCCCTGACCATCGTAGGCCATCACCATGACCCAAAACCGGCTATCAGGCGTGCTCATGAACATGGCGGTAGAGCCCAGACCTCGCATCCACATCTCGACGATCTGACTACCCGGCACATCGACACTGGGATCGCCTGTCATCATCGAGCCGGAAAACTCTACCAGCGATTGATAATCCGCCTTGAGTAGCGAGCGCAATGTTTGGTCTTCCTCCAGCGAACGGGCCAACCCGAGGCTGAGCAAGTCGTAATCAAGCTTTAAAGGCTGATCGGAAGCCACATAACGACCCGCGTAAAAGACACCCATTCCCCCGCCACAGTCGGCATCCGCACCGTCCTGCGATACATTGAGTATCCCGTTGATCGCAGTAAAACGTAGCGCACATTGTCCTTCGGCGTAATCGGCCTGTTTCCCCTTCAACAAGGCGACACCGCTTAGATCGCCAGAGTTGCCGCCCTCCTGTGCCGAAATGTCGAACGTGATATGCGCCGAGTCACGCCGTTTGGTTGTTATTTCTGAAGCTGTCGCCGGGCCTGTGGGAATCAGCTGCCACGTAGCGTCCCAATTGAAAGGCCTGGACGCGTAATCGAGTTCGGCAACTCGCATCAGATACTCCCGACGCAGACAGGCTATCTGTTGGGCGCAGCCGTTTCGACTCTTCAGCCATTGCCGCTGATCCGCCTTGAGCGCTTTAGGATCAGCCACTTTTGCCAACGTCTGCGGCCACAGCACACCCAGCTTTTCATCAAGGCTTGAGATGTAGGGATCAGTGCAGATGGTTTTCTCAGTCGGGCTGGCAGCGCTGGCGCAATCGAAACTGCTGGCGTGTACAGCTGGAATAAACATAAGGCACGCCAGCGGAAAAGCATGGCGGAGTTTGAAAGACAACATCGACAGATTCCATTCTTCGGGGCGCGGGATTATGCCAGTGAAGTGTTGTCAGTGATGCCGTCTTTCGCGAGCAAGCCCGCTCCCACAGGGATTTTTTGCTGTACATAAAATCTGTGAACACCACCAATCATTGCGGGAGCCAGCCTGCTGGCGATTGGGTTGGCATAGCTGGCATCTTCATTGACAGGTTCACCGCCATCGCTGGCAGGCCACCTCCCCAAGGATCGGTGTTGTTCAAAGACTTTGTGATCCATGCCAAACCCTGTGGGAGCTGGCTTGCCAGCGATGAGGCCAGTAAGACCGACAGAAGAATTTTCGGGCCTCAGAAAATGATCCCGGCTGCAGGTTTAACGTCGATGCGACCGGTAGCGCCGGTCAGGTGCGCCAGATCCTTGTTGTGTTCGGCGATGATGTCTTCGGCGCTCATGTTGCCGTTGTCGACCGTGGAGTGAGCGTCCGCGGCGAGCACCACGTCGTAGCCCAGTTCATGCGCCCTGCGCACGGTGGCGTTGACGCAGTAATCGGTCTGCAGGCCGCAAATGATCAGACGTTCGAAGTCTTCGCCAGGCAGCAGTTTGCCCAAATCGGTCTGGTAGAACGAATCCCGGGTGGTTTTGCGTACGCGCAGGTCCTGCGTTTCAGTCAGCAGGCTTTCGGCCAGTAGCCAGCCTTCGGCACCATGGGCCAGCGGGCTGTCCTTTTCTTCATGCTGAATCAGCACCACCGGCACACCGGCCGTGCGCGCGCGAGTGCTGAGCTGGTTGATGGTATCGATGACGCGGCGAATGTCGAAGCACTGGTATTCGCCCGAGCAGAGAGCCTGTTGGACGTCGATGATCAGCAATGCGCTAGACATGATGGGTCTTCCTTGATCGATACTCAAGACAGGGGCCGGGCCTGAGCCCGCCCCCTTTTTACGCCTCTCAATAGCCCAGTGACAACCCGGTATTGCGCCGTGGATCGTTGGCCCCGTAGAAACGGTTCTTGCCCACCGGTTTACCGCCCAGCGACGGCGCGCCGACCAGGATCGCGGCGATGTGGTTGGCGTCCTGCGGCCCGGCGAACTTGTGGCCCCAGCTCTCGAGAATCTTCTTCGTGTCGGGGCTGGCGGCGAAGTCTTCGAGGTTGGTTTCCTCCGGCATCCATTGCTGGTGGAAGCGCGGCGCGTCGACGGCTTCCTGCAGGCCCATGCCGTAATCGATGACATTGAGCATGGTCAGCAAGGTCGCGGTGATGATGCGGCTGCCACCCGGCGTGCCGACTACCATCACCACTTTGCCATCCTTGGTGACGATGGTCGGGCTCATCGACGACAGCGGGGTTTTGCCCGGGGCGATGGCATTGGCCTCACCCTGCACCAGACCGTACATGTTCGGTACGCCGACCTTGGAGGTGAAGTCGTCCATTTCGTCGTTGAGGATCACCCCGGTCTTGCTCGCCATCACCCCGGCGCCGAACCAGTCGTTGAGGGTGTAAGTCACCGACACTGCATTGCCCCACTTGTCGACAATCGAATAGTGCGTGGTGTTATTGCCTTCATGCGGCGCGACGCCGGGTTTCAGCTCAGCAGAGATCCCGGCCTTCTGCGGCTGGATCGCGTTGCGCAGCTTGGTCGCGTAGTTTTTGTCCAGCAGATGCTCGATCGGATTCTTCACAAAATCCGGGTCGCCCAGATAGCTGTTGCGGTCCACGTAAGCGTGGCGCATCGCTTCGATCTGGTAATGCATGCCCTGGGCCGAATGGAAGCCCAGATCCTTCATCGGATAACCTTCGAGAATGTTCATGATCTCGCAGATCACCACCCCGCCGGAGCTTGGCGGTGGCGCCGACACCACGTGGTAGCCACGGTAATCACATTCCACCGGGGCCAATTCGCGGGTCTTGTACTTGTCGAGGTCGGCCTGAGTAATGATGCCTTTGTTGGCCTGACTGGAGGTGACGATGGCGTCGGCCACCCAGCCTTTATAGAAGCCGTCGGCGCCTTTTTCGGAAATGGTGCGCAGGGTTTTCGCCAGATCCTTCTGCACCAGTTTCTGACCGACCTGCATCGGCTCGCCGTTGTGCAGGAAGATCGAACCGGAATCGCGCATGTCCTTCTTGAACACATCGGTGGCGTAGTCCAGCAGATCGACATCGCCCTGCTCCAGCTCGAAACCGTCTTCAGCCAGTTTGATCGCCGGGGCGATCATATCCTTGCGCGGTTTGGTGCCGTACTTGCTCAGCGCCAACTCCATACCTGAAACGGTGCCGGGCACTGCCACGGCGAGATGACCGCGGGTGCTCAGGTCCGGGACGACGTTGCCATCCTTGTCCAGGTACATGTTGGCGGTCGCTGCCAGCGGGGCTTTTTCGCGGAAGTCGAGGAAGGTCTTGCGTCCGTCCGCCAGTTGAATGGTCATGAAACCGCCACCGCCGAGGTTGCCGGCCGCGGGATACACCACCGCCAGCGCATAGCCCACAGCGACCGCTGCATCCACCGCATTGCCGCCGTTTTTCAACACATCGACGCCGACATGGGAGGCCAGGTGTTGGGCGGTGACCACCATGCCGTTCTCGGCGGCCACCGGGGCCACCGAAGCGGCGTGGACCATCAGGCAGCTCAGTGCCAGTGAAGTCGCGATCAGCGTTTTGGCCAAAGGTTCGTACTTCATGAGTCGATCTCTTTTTTGTTATTGGATTCTGTGCAGAACAGAGGGGAACGCTGCAAAAGCACCTAGCAGTATGGTCGCTATTACGATTTGCGCCTCCCCGCTCAGGCAGTATGCTGAGTGCCGCTGTCTCGCCGCCCCGGAGTTTTGCCCATGTCCTACACGTTCATCACCCTGCCCTCACCGGTCGGCGAATTGAAGCTGGTCGCGAACGGCTTGCGACTGGCGGCCATCCTCTGGGAAAACGACAAACCGGGTCGGGTGCGCCTCGGTCCGATGAGCGAAGCGCCGGACAATCCGTTGCTGCAGCGAACCGCGCAGCAGCTTGAAGAATATTTTGCCGGCAAGCGTGATCGCTTCGACCTGGAGCTGGATTTTGTCGGCACCGATTTTCAGAAAAAGGTCTGGGCGGCGCTGCTGACCATTCCGTTTGGCGAAACCCGTACCTACAGCCAGATCGCCGAGCAGATCGGCAATCCCACCGCCGTGCGCGCCGTGGGTGCAGCGAATGGGCGCAACCCGATTTCGATTGTCGCGCCGTGTCATCGGGTGATTGGTGCGTCGGGGAAATTGACCGGGTTTGCGGGTGGGCTTGAGGCCAAAGAGCGGTTGCTGGTGCTGGAGGGTGGTGAATGGTCTGATGTCGGTAGAACAGGCGACCTGTTTTAACCCTGCAAATGCCATCGTGTGGCGAGGGAGCTTGCTCCCGCTCCAGTGCGTAGCACTGGCAAAAACCTGGGGCCGCTGCGCAGCCCAGCGGGAGCAAGCTCCCTCGCCACAATGGATTGACGCTGAATCAGGTGTTGAAAAGGTTATTCATCGCCGCGTACTGCAACAGCATGATGGTCTTGGCATCGCAGATTTCGCCACGGTGGAATGCCGCGAGTGCTTCATCGAAGCCCCACTCGAGCACTTCCAGTTCTTCGGTTTCTTCTTCCAGGCCACCGCCCTCACTGACCTTCGACTTCGCGTCGTACTCGGCGATGAAGAAGTGCAGTTTCTCGGTCACCGAACCGGGGCTCATGTAAGCCTCGAATACCTTCTTCACGTCGTGCACGCGGTAGCCGGTTTCTTCTTCGGCCTCGTCGCGAATCCGCTGTTCCGGTGCAGCACCTTCCAGCAACCCGGCCGCTACTTCGATCAGCAATCCATCGTGACCGTTGACGAACACCGGCAGGCGGAATTGGCGGGTCAGCACCACCGTGCGCTGTACGCGGTTGAACAACAGGATCGCCGCACCATTGCCACGGTCGTAGACTTCGCGGGTCTGCCGCTGCCAGTCGCCGTTATTGCGCAGGTAGTCGAAGGTGATCTTCTTCAACAGGTACCAGTCGTGGGACAACACCTCAGTGTCGACAATGTTGACCCGCTCGGCTGTCTTGGTCATGACGCCTGATCCTTGTGTCATCGGAAAACGCCCATATTCAATTAATCGCGCCCACAAAAAAAGCCCGGCAGCGCTACCGGGCTTCTTTATTTGCGGTTAACGGGCGAGGCGCGACAACGCGTCGTCCGTTTCCTGCTCCGCTGTTCGGGCGCCATGAATCAGCGGCCCATAACGCCGGCTGAACTCCCAATTGTACGGCACGCGATCCTTGCTGACGCCGTTGTCCCAGTTCACCGACCAGGTCATCAGGCCCTTGATCGGCAGCCCTTTGATCGCCAGACGCTTGAGCGCATTGCCCACGGCGGTGCTGTCGATCACATAACCGGTGGCGGCCGCATCGACGTTGGCCGGCAGGCCGATGACGAATTTGTCCGCCGGGATTTTGCTGAAACCCCGGGTGCCGGTCACCAGACTTTCGGTCAGGTAATAGAGGAAGTCCTCTTTCAGCGCATCGTTGTTCTGCGCGATCCAAGCGCCATTGCCATTATTGGCTTCCGGCACCCAGACCCCGTCGCCGCCCTGGTTGTAGAACTGCGGCGCGATGAAGTCGTAATAGCCTTCCAGCGCCTGCAGGTAACCGACGTATTTGCCGTTGGTGGTCAGGTACGGAAACTCCGGGGCCATGCTGATGATGAAGTGCTTGCCCTGGCCTGCGTAGTGATCCTTGACCAGTTTCAGCGCGGCCGGCAACACGGTCTTGTTGGCCGCGAAATCAATCGCGCTCTGTTCAAGATCGATGTCCAGCCCATCGAAGCCATAAGTTTCCACCAGACGAATGATTTCATTGGCCAGTGGTTGCTCCTGTCCGGCCCGCAACTCGATGTGCGCATCGGCGCCACCCAGGGACAGCAGCACCGCTCGCCCCTGGCTGTTGAGCACGCCGACCTGACGCCGGAACTCGGCATCGGAGACGTTGTAGGGCTTGAAGGTCGGAATTCCGCTGCCCTTCATGAACGCCACGGCGACCACGTTGTACTCTTTGGGCACCGCTTCCAGAGCGATTTCGGCGAAACGGCCCTGACGGTAGCCGTCACTCTGACCCGCCGGCCAGTTGTGCCAGAAGCCCATGAGTATTTTTTTGCCGGCAATGCTCGGCATCAGCGAAGCCGCGTCAGCCGCCTGGTTTTGCACGAGTGTGAAGTCGATATTTGACATGTTCTAATCCTTCAGAACCTGTGGGTTGAGCGTAACGCCGTTATTTGAAGTCGACGTCGAACGCCTGATAGAACGCGTTACCGGTGTTGGCGACGATCCACATCAGCACGATGACGTGACGGCCCTTTTTGTTGGCCGGCAATTTCACCGAATGATTGACCTTGGCCTTCAGTTCACCCGGATAGCTGTAATACGGCACCTGAGTGTAGAAGTCTTCGGCGAAAGGCTGCGCTTCGAGCTGCGCACGGGAAATACGTTGCTTCGGATCCCAGCCATCCTTGGTGATCATCCAGCGGTAGCCGCGGGTGGTGTGCGGCGCGGTGTATTCCCATTTCACTTCCAGCGTCTGGCCCGGGGTGACACTGAGCAGTGGCCAGCTGAACGGACGGTTGAGCTTTTTGCTCATTTCCTCGTCGGTGAAGTTCACGCAGTCACGGGCATCGGTCTTGCCACCGCTGAGGATGTAACCGTCGGCAGGCGGCGTGACGCTGTCACTGTCGCTGCCATACGGCGCAGGAAAAGGCCCTGCGGTCAGCGCCGGGAAGTTCTTGCCGCCTTCCATTTCGTTGACCTGCCAGGCACCGAGCAATCCTTGCTCGATGGCGACCGCACCGCGGCTGGCTGGGGAGGTGACGCGACCGTGTCGCAGTTGGGTTTGAGCTTGTGGTTGGTTCATGTTTTTCACTCCGTTGATTTAAGAACTCTCCTGTCCGAGGAGAGGCCTTCAAGCTAACGGAGGTGGATTTTTTGTCCATCGGCGGTTTTGTCGCAGTCAATCGGCGTCCCAGGCGGAAAACGCCGAAAATACTGGATGAATATACAGTCATTTGCGACAACGCCCACTTGACGCATGGCTAAAGGCCTACACGCCGGCACAGCAAAAACCTGCAATCATCCCCTCACTCCAGTTGTGCCTGGTATTCCTTTTCGTATTGTCCTGCGAGTTGCTCTTTCTGCTTTTCGTTGAGCAGCTTGCCGGCCATCTGGAAGAACTTCTGCTCTTCTTCCTTCAGATGGTGGTGGACCTTGTCCGAGAGCTTTTTTGCGGTGGCCAGCCAGGCCGGGCTGGACATCTCGGTCTCGTCCAGTTCTTCCATCATCTCGTCCATTTCATGGTGCTCGGAGATGGCATGGCGACTGAGGTCGACACCATTGTCGAACTCCATCAACGGGATGTAGAAGTGGCGTTCTTCAGCGGTTTCGTGGGCCTGCAGCTGGGCTTTCAACTGTTTGTAGGCTTCAACCCGCTCCGGGGTGTCACCGCTGGTTTCGACCAGGGCTTTGGCGTAATTGCGCTGGCGGTCGTGGCTTTCGCGAAGGGCTTCGAAAATGTTCATGGAGGTTCCTCATCAACCGCGTTCGAAATGACGCTGTAAAAGCTAGACCCCGGCGCAACAAAGACGGTTCCAACGGGTTGAGGAAGGGATCTGGAAGACGCACGTCAGGCAGGATAGGCTGCGCACTCACCGCACAAGGAAGTCGCCCATGACGTTGCGAATCGAGTTGTCGCAGAACCCCACGGAAGAGCAACGCAAGGCCATTCTCGAGCCTTTGATTGCCTATAACGACGCCCAGACCGGCGGCTCCAAGTCGGAGCCCTTCGCCCTGCTGGTGCGCGATGAACACGACGCGATACTCGGCGGTTTGTATGGCCGGGTGATTTTTACCTGGATGTACATTGAATTGCTGTGCGTACCGGAACAGGGTCGCGGGCAACGCATCGGTTCGGAATTGATGGCCATGGCGGAAAATCTGGCCAGAGAAAAGAACTGCATGGGAATCTGGCTGGACACCTTCGATTTTCAGGCGCCGGAGTTTTACAAGAAGTTGGGATTCAGCCAGTTTGGCGAGATTGTCGACTACCCGCCGGGGCATAGTCGGCATTATTTCCAAAAGCGCTTGATCGGTTGAATTCACTGGCCCTATCGCGAGCAGGCTCACTCCTACAGGATCGGTGGCGAACACAAATCCAGTGTGGGAGCCAGCCTGCTGGCGATGGCGGCAGCCGCCTCAGCGCATGATCAGAGACAGGTCGCCAACCCCGCCAATCGGCGCTTGGCAACAAAATCATCTTTCTGCGCGTAGTAATTGAGCACCGTGCCCGACGCATCGCTGGTCACATCGACAAACGACTCCGCCGAACGCGTGTACACGGTCGAGCCGCCCTTCTTGCCCGGTTGCAGGTACGCCCCGGCATCCACACCAAACACCGCTTCGTCCTGCCAGGCGAATTGCACGCACTGAGCCACGACTTTCTCGGGCTTGTCCGAGGTCAGAACCTTATACGGGGCTTTGGTGCGAGAATCGTCCATCACCGAACCCGCGCAGCCGGCCAGCACGCTCGCGGCCAGCGCTACCATCAGAATTCGCATTGCATTCGCTCATTCAGAAAAAAGCGGACTGTATCACCGCAACAGGCAAAATCGTTCTGCTTTACTGCATTTATAGCGCGACACGCACCGGCCGCTCCGGCACCCTAGGGTCATCAGCCTCACAAGGAACACACATGGCGCCCACCGACCAGCGACATGAACAAGCCCTGAAACTGTTTCTCGACGCGCGCCCCGAACTGCGCGAATCCCTCGATCATCTCAACCCGCTGCTGGCTCAAGCCAAGGGCGAAACCCCGGCACAGTACCGTGAAGAACGCCTGCACGAAGCCTTCGAGGCCGAAGCGGAGAATCAAGGCCTGTTTGCCTGGGAACTGACCTTGCTTCTTACGGCGGCAACGCCCGAGGACTATCAGGCCCAGCGCATGGAGGTGCACCGCGAGGTGGCGGAAATGGCGCATATGAGCTGGGCGGATTACTGCGATCTGTATGGGTTGGAACCGTAACCGCCGCTGAAGGATATCGTCGCCGATGCTGCCCTCCACTTCGACTCACCGCGCCACTTCCGGGCATCTGCACCGGCAGAAATGGCGCGGCCGCATCGGTCTGGCGCTGGTGGCCAGCCTGTCAGTGCTGGCCGGCATGACCGACGCGATCGGCTTCATGGCCAGCGGCGATTTCGTTTCGTTCATGAGCGGCAACACCACGCGGCTGGCGGTGGCGATCAGTGACGGCGACCTCGGACTGACCTTGCGCCTGATCATCCTCGTCGTCACCTTCGTGATCGGTAACGCCTTGGGGATCGTGATCGGGCGCCTCGGTGGGCGGCGCACATTGCCCTTGTTACTGTGCATCGCCACCCTGCTCTGTCTGGCGGCGGCCTGGCCATATGACACGCAACTGCCGGCGCTGCTGGCGGCGATCATTGCGATGGGCATGCTCAATGCGGCGGTCGAGGAGGTGAACGGTCTGCCGGTGGGCCTGACCTACGTGACCGGAGCGCTGTCGCGGTTCGGCCGTGGACTGGGGCGCTGGATGCTCGGCGAACGCCGGAACGGCTGGCGGGTGCAACTGGTGCCGTGGAGCGGGATGTTCATCGGCGCAATTCTCGGCGCGGTGCTGGAACAGCATTTCGGGCTTCGGGCCTTGTTCGCCAGCGGCTTGCTGGCGGCGGTGCTGGGTGTACTGACCTTGAGCATTCCGCGTCGCTGGCAACTCGGCTATATGCCCCGTTGATCGAAACCTTACTCAAATCCCCTGTAGGAGCTGTCGAGTGAGACGAGGCTGCGATCTCTTGATCCAGCTTGTAAAGATCAACAGATCGCAGCGTGCCGCAGCTCCTGCATGGATTCGCCCCCTATGACCGATAGCAGCAGAAATCGGTGTGTACAACTTGGGTTTCGCGGCTGCCTCGATAAAGCTTTATCATGGCCGCAGTTTTGCTGATCGAGTCCGTCATGAAGTTCGCCATAGCGCTATTTTCCGCCGCCCATGCGCCCTCCTCGCGCCGCGCCCTGCTGTTCGCTCAGGCCGCGCTGGCCGGCGGGCATGAGATTGTCCGGCTGTTTTTCTATCAGGACGGCGTGTACAACGCCTCGGACGCGGTGGTCACCCCGCAGGACGAACTGGACCTGCCCAAACAGTGGCGCGCATTCATCAGCGAGCAGCAACTGGACGGCGTGGTGTGCATCGCCGCCGCCTTGCGCCGTGGCGCACTGAATGACGAAGAAGCCAGGCGCTACCAGCGTGAGGCGGTCGCGGTCAGCGCGCCGTGGGAATTGTCCGGCCTCGGCCAGTTGCACGATGCGGTGCAGGACGCCGATCGCCTGATCTGTTTCGGAGGCGCGTGAAATGGCCAAATCCCTGTTGATCATCAGTCGCCAGTCGCCATGGTCCGGCCCCGGCGCCCGCGAAGCACTGGACATCGTCCTCGCCGGCGGCGCGTTCGATCTGCCGATCGGCCTGCTGTTTCTCGATGACGGCGTGCTGCAACTGGCCGCCGGGCAGAACGCCAAGGCCCTGCAACAGAAAGACCTCAGCGCCAATCTCCAGGCGCTGCCGATGTTTGGCGTTGAAGAACTGTTCTACTGCACCGACAGCGCCAGCGCCCGTGGCCTGAGCACGCTGTCGCTGGACGAAGCGCAGCCACTCGGCGCCAGCGAAATCACCGCCCTCATTGACCGTTACGACCAGGTGATCACCCTCTGATGTCGACTTTGCATGTGTTGTCTCATTCCCCGTTCGGCGACGAGCGCCTGAGCAGTTGCCTGCGCGTGATTGGCGCTGCCGACGCTTTGCTGTTATCCGGTGACGCGGTGTATGCCCTGCAACCGGGCACTGCGCCATTCGCCACGCTGAACGAGCGCCGGGTCAAGCTGTTCGCCCTCGCCGAAGACCTGCAGGCCCGCGCCATCGTTGTTCCCGACTGGGCCGAGGCCATCGACTACCCGGCCTTCGTTGAACTGTCGATCCACCACGACAAGGTCAACAGTTGGCTATGAACTCGATGACTGTCGGCGCCCGCGCCATCGAACTGGACAAGGACGGCTTTCTGGTCGACCTCGACGACTGGTCCCATGACGTTGCCAGCGCCCTCGCCGCTGCTGAAGACATCGACCTGACTGCGGAACATTGGGAAGTCCTCGAACTGCTGCGCAGCTTTTATGCAGAATTCCAGCTGTCGCCGGCCACGCGTCCGCTGATCAAGTACACCGCACTCAAACTCGGCCCGGACAAGGGCAACAGCCTGCACCTGAACCGACTGTTCAAAGGCACCCCTGCCAAACTCGCCGCGAAACTGGCGGGCCTGCCCAAACCGACGAATTGCTTATGACCGACTTTCCAGCGCTGACCCTCGAAACGCCCGCCGAGCACCCGTTCGCCCAATTCGTGCGGATCCTCGGCAAGGGCAAACGCGGCGCCCGCGACCTGACCCGTGAAGAAGCGCGGGAAGCCATGGGCATGGTGCTCGACGACAAAGTCGAAGACACCCAGCTCGGGGCCTTTCTGATGCTGCTGCGGCACAAGGAAGAAAGCGCCGAGGAAATGGCCGGTTTCACCGAAGCCTTGCGCGAGCGCTTGCGGGCACCGGCGTTGAATGTCGATCTGGACTGGCCAACCTACGCCGGCAAGAAACGCCACCTGCCGTGGTATCTGCTGTCGGCCAAGTGCCTGGCGCAAAACGGCGTGCGAATCTTCATGCACGGCGGCGGCGCGCATACCGCCGGACGTCTGTACACCGAACAATTGCTTGGCGAGCTGAACATCCCGCTGTGCCGCACCTGGCAGCAGGTCGGCAGCGCGCTGGACAATGGAGGCCTGGCGTTCATGCCGCTGATGGACTGGGCGCCGCAGTTGCAGAAGATGATCGACCTGCGCAACACCATGGGCCTGCGCTCGCCGATCCATTCGCTGGCACGCATCCTCAATCCACTGCGCGCCCGTTGTGGTCTGCAAAGTATTTTCCACCCGGGCTATCAAGCGGTGCATCGCGAGGCCAGCGGTCTGCTCGGCGACACGGCGATCGTGGTCAAAGGCGATGGCGGCGAAATCGAGATCAACCCGGATGCCGACAGCCATCTGTACGGCACCAAGGGCGGCGAGAGCTGGGACGAGGAATGGCCGCAACTGTCGAGCCAGCGCCACGTCAAACCGGCCACGCTGGAGGTTGAACATCTGAAAGCGGTGTGGCGCGGCGAGGTGGTCGACAGCTATCCGCAAATGGCCCTGATCTCGACCATGGCCTTGGCCTTGCGCGGCCTCGGTCAAAGCCGCGAGCAAGCGTTCGCAACCGCCGAGCAATACTGGGCGGCGCGCAACAAATCGATTTAACCGATCATCTACGCCCGATCTTTGCGCTTTTTGTTCGAACTCATCGGAATAGACTCGGCTCCAACGCTTATTGGAATCAGGAGTCTTGATCATGGGTTTACTCGTCGACGGCCACTGGCAGGACAAGTGGTACGAAAGCAGCAAGGACGGCGCGTTCCAGCGCGAACAGGCGCAACGGCGCAATTGGGTCACCACTGACGGCCAGCCCGGGCCGAGCGGTGAAGGCGGTTTTGCCGCCGAGGCCGGGCGCTATCACCTCTACGTATCCCTCGCCTGCCCGTGGGCGCACCGCACGCTGATCCTGCGCAAGCTCAAAGGCCTGGAAAGCCTGATCGACGTCTCAGTGGTCAGCTGGCTGATGCTGGAAAACGGCTGGACCTTCGACAAGGCGCTTGGCTCGACTGGCGATAAGCTCGACCACTTCGACTTCATGCATCAGCGCTACACCGCCGACGCGCGGGACTACACCGGCCGCGTCACCGTGCCGGTGCTGTGGGACAAGAAGCTCAAGCGCATCGTCAGCAATGAATCGGCGGAAATCATCCGCATGTTCAACAGCGCCTTCGATGGCCTGACCGGTAACGAGCTGGACTTCTACCCGGCGCCATTACGCGGTGAGATCGATGCACTGAATGAGCGGATTTATCCGGCGGTGAACAACGGCGTGTATCGCGCCGGCTTCGCCACCTCGCAACAGGCTTATGAAGAGGCGTTCGATGAGGTGTTTGCAGAACTGGATCATCTGGAGCGGGTGCTGGGCGCCAACCGCTACTTGACTGGCGAGTACCTGACCGAAGCCGATGTGCGCCTCTTCACCACGATGATTCGTTTCGATGCGGTGTACCACGGGCACTTCAAGTGCAATCTGCGGCGGATCGCCGATTATCCGAACCTGTCGAACTGGCTGCGTGAGCTGTATCAGTGGCCGGGGATTGCCGAGACGGTAGATTTTCAGCACATCAAGAATCACTACTACGGTAGCCACAAGACCATCAATCCGACGGGGATTGTGCCGAAGGGGCCGAAGCAGGATTTCAGCGGGGCGCATGATCGGGCACGTTTGGCTGGCAAAGGAGTCTGGCGCAGGGGCTGAGATTTTTATTGTTTTTTTGGGGCCCCATCGCTGGCAAGCCAGCTCCCACAGGGATTTTGGTGATGCTGAAGATTGCAGTTTCAACACAAAAACCTGTGGGAACTGGCTTGCCAGCGATAGGGGTCAACTCGATTTTCAGACCTGCGCCTGAGCGCCTTCAAACCACGCCAGTTTCTCGCGCAGTTGCACCACTTCACCGACGATCACCAATGTCGGCGCATGCACTTCATGCTCCGCCACCAGACGCGGCAAATCGGCCAGGGTACCCGTGAAGACCCGCTGATTGACCGTGGTGCCCTGCTGAATCAATGCCGCCGGGGTATCTGCCGAGCGACCGTGCCTGATCAACTGTTCACAGATCACCGGCAGGCCCACCAGCCCCATGTAAAACACCAGCGTCTGCGCCGGGGCGACGAGGTCGGCCCACGGCAGATCGGTGGAACCGTCCTTCAGGTGACCGGTGACGAAGCGCACCGACTGCGCGTAATCGCGATGGGTCAGCGGAATCCCGGCATACGCCGCGCAACCGCTGGCCGCCGTGATCCCCGGCACCACCTGGAACGGAATCCCGTGGGCCGCCAGCTCTTCGATCTCTTCACCGCCGCGACCGAAGATGAACGGATCACCGCCCTTCAAGCGCACCACGCGTTTGCCGGCCTTGGCCAGATCCACCAGTTGCTGGTTGATCTGATCCTGCGGCACCGCATGATCGGCGCGACGCTTGCCGACGTAAATGCGTTCGGCATCGCGACGGCACAATTCGAGAATCGCCGGCGCGACCAAGCGGTCGTACAGCACCACATCGGCTTGCTGCATCAGGCGCAAGGCGCGGAAGGTCAGCAGGTCCGGATCACCGGGTCCCGCGCCCACCAGATACACCTCACCAGTGGTAACGGTCGCCTCGCCATCGATCTTGGCCTGCAACAGACGCTCGGCTTCAGTGCCCTGCCCGGCCAGTTGTCGATCGGCAATCGGGCCCTGAAACACGTCTTCCCAGAAACCACGGCGCTGCTGCACGTCCGGAAACAGGTTTTTCACCTGATTGCGGAAACGCGCGGCAAGACCGGCCAACTGGCCGTAGGTCGAAGGAATCCAGGTTTCGATCTTGGCGCGAATCAGCCGCGCCAGCACTGGCGCATCGCCGCCGCTGGACACCGCGATGATCAGCGGCGAGCGATCGACGATCGCCGGGAAGATCACGCTGCACAGCTGCGGCGCATCGACCACATTGACCGGCACGCAACGCCGATGGGCATCGCTGGAGACCTGAGCGTTGAGCGTTTCATCGTCGGTGGCGGCAATGATCAGCCCGCAACCGTCCAGGTCCGTTTCCACGTAACCACGCAGCAGACATTCGCCACCGCTGGCGCTGACCAGTTCGCGCAGTTGCGCTTCGATTTCAGGTGCGACCACCCGCAGCAGCGCACCGGCATCGGCCAGCAGGCGGGATTTGCGCAAGGCAATTTCCCCCCCACCGACGACCAACACACGACTGCCGCGCAGGTTGTGAAACAGCGGCAGATATTTCATTTAGCCGATGACCTCAAGGCCACCCATGTACGGCTTCAGCACGTCCGGCACGCGGATCGAACCGTCGGCCTGCTGGTAGTTTTCCAGCACGGCAACCAGGGTACGACCGACCGCCAGGCCAGAACCGTTGAGGGTGTGCACCAGCTCAGGCTTGCCGGTTTCCGGGTTGCGGAAGCGCGCCTGCATACGGCGGGCCTGGAAATCACCGCAGTTGGAGCACGAGGAAATTTCGCGGTATTTGTCCTGGCTCGGAATCCACACTTCCAGGTCATAGGTCTTGACGGCGCTGAAGCCCATGTCGCCAGTGCACAGCGCCAGGGTGCGGTAAGGCAGACCCAGCAGTTGCAGGACTTTTTCGGCGTTGGCGGTCAGGCCTTCCAGCGCTTCCATCGAACTCGACGGCTCGACGATCTGGACCATCTCGACTTTGTCGAACTGGTGCTGACGGATCATGCCGCGGGTGTCGCGACCCGACGCACCGGCTTCGCTGCGGAAGCACGGGGTGTGCGCGACGAACTTGATCGGCAGTTGTTTCGAGTCGACGATTTCACCGGCCACAATGTTGGTCAGCGACACTTCGGCGGTCGGGATCAGGTACAGATCGGCTTCGCCTTCGCGAGCGATCTTGAACAGGTCTTCTTCGAACTTCGGCAGCTGACCGGTGCCTTGCAGCGCCGGGGCCTGGACCAGATAAGGCGTGTAGGCCTCTTCGTAGCCGTGCTCGTTGACGTGCAGGTTGATCATGAACTGCGCGAGGGCGCGGTGCAGACGGGCGATCGGGCCGCGCAGCAGGGCGAAACGCGCGCCGGACAGCTTGGCCGCGGTTTCGAAATCCAGCCAGCCGAACTTCTCGCCCAGTGCAACGTGGTCTTTCACTTCGAAATCGAACTGCGTCGGTGTGCCCCAGCGGCGCACTTCGACGTTGTCGTCTTCGTCCTTGCCGACCGGTACCGATTCGTGCGGCAGGTTGGGGATACCCAGCAGGATCGAGTCCAGTTCGGTCTGGATCGCGTCCAGCTCGACCTTACCGGCGCTCAGTTCGCCCGCCATGCGCTCGACGTCCGCCATCAGCGGCGCGATGTCTTCGCCGCGCTGCTTGGCCTGACCGATGGATTTGGAACCCGCGTTACGGTCAGGCTGCAGTGTTTCGTTGCGGGTCTGGACAGTCTTGCGCAGTTATTCAAGCGCTTCGATGCGAGCGGAATCCAGGGCAAAGCCACGGGAA
>Ga0153923_100183_pt1 | contig 27783 bp, 21 predicted proteins | sample TSNJ007MetaG_FD_104682 | JGI IMG/M metagenome (GOLD analysis project Ga0153923, IMG submission 104682) | Attine ant fungus gardens microbial communities from New Jersey, USA - TSNJ007 MetaG | ecosystem: Host-associated > Fungi > Mycelium > Unclassified | place: USA: New Jersey, Brendon T. Byrne...
TCAACTTTCTAACCACTCGGTTTCAACTTTTGAGCATGTTAGCTATAACTTTCGAAGCCAGAATCTGTTACTTTCTGAAGCGGTCAAAAACAAAACAGATTTATCGCCAGCGATCATAGAAGAAAGATATCGGAAAGAAAATCAATTATTGTCTATTATAGAGCGAGGAAATCAACAACAGCTGCAACAATTCTTGAAGGATGGTGCATGGGGTAAGAATGATTTTCCTGACCGTTTCCCTACGGACCCCCTACGATCACGTAAAAATTTATCCTTTGTAAGCAACACTCTGCTGCGCAAGGCAGCAGAGAAAGGTGGCGTTCATCCAGTCTACATAGACAGTATCTCAGAGAAATTTTCTATTCAAATCGAAAGATCTGCTTCTGTACAACAGCTTTCTGAGCTTCAAATGAAAATGTATTCTGAATACTGCAAGCTTGTTAATGATTTGTCTCTGAAACCCTATAGTTCTCCCATAAGAAAAGCGATCGAATATATCCGCCTAAACCTGGATAAAGAATTGAGTCTTGATATAATAGCCCGTGCGATCTCGGCAAGCATGTACGAGCTTTCCAGACAGTTCAAACAAGAAACTAGCCAATCTATTATTGATTACATCAACTTGCTGAGAATTAAATCCGCTGTTGAAATGTTGGAGAACAATTATCTATCGATAACGGATATCGCTCAGATCGTTGGTTATAATGATGTGAACTATTTTATAAAGGTCTTTAAAAAAACTAACGGAATCACCCCAAATCAGTTCCGGAAAAATAGAAGAAGTATTCAGCAGAATTAACATCTGAAATCGCTACATTTTACAAGCTTCTATTCTCTCTTAAGTCAGTAGCAAGCTGGAGTGTACGTTTTTTGTTCAATGGATAAAGAAATACTAAGATTAGGAAAACTATGAACACCATAACGGCAGGTAATAAAGTTGCTAATGTATGCACTCCCTGAAGTGTATCCTGCGATTGCGCTTTAAGCTGAGCATTATATCCGACAGCACTAATGGCAAAACCACCAAGTCCACCAGCAATTGCTTGACCCACCTTACGGGCAAAGGAATACACAGAGTAAACTGTACCATCTTCCCGTAATCCCGTTAAGTATTCATGATAATCAATAACATCCGTAACAAATGCCCAGATCGTCATGTTAAAGAAAGCGGTACCAAATGAGGCTACAGTCATTACTCCAATGAATTGATTAACGCTCAAGTTCGGCATGAAATATAACAAAGCATATACTATAGCCGCTAGAAGCAGACCCGCTGAGGCGGTTTCTTTTTTTCCGAATCTTGCAACCAAAGGTTTTATTAATGGCATGGTAATGAATATCGTTGCCGTTTGAATCAAGCCCATCATACTTAATGCTTTTGCACTTCCGAAATAGTCTTTAAACAAATAGACATTCACAGCACCGGTAAGCATAAAGCAAGTCATGATGGCAAGCGAAGCTATTAGGATCCAGATCAGGGGTTTGTTCTTTTTAAATCCTTTTAGCGTTGCTCGAAAATTTGTTTTTACCTTTGAGTTATTCGACGAAGTAATACGTTCAGTGGAGAGACTATAGCAGGCCATATAACAGGAGAGTGAAAGAATGGCGAAGATAACAGCTGTCAAAAAAAATCGATTAGCATCTGCTTTGTTATCTACGAAAATAATCAAAGGACCAACCACATTTATAATCAGCCCTGCTAATGAAGCCCCTAAGCTCCGAAAGGTTGATAGCGAGGTTCGTTCCACTGGATCACTGGTGATCACTGAAGCCATTGAACCGTAAGGAATATTAACCGTACTGTATAATGTTCCCCATAGAATATAAGTTACAAAAGCGTAGGCCAGATAGAATCCATCAGACATTCCTGGAATATGAACGAACATTAACACACCAGTAACAACTAGCGGAAAAGACATTCTAAAGATCCATGGTTTGAATTTCCCCTTCGGCCCTGCTTTTCTAGTATCGATAAAACGTCCCCAAGTTACATCTGCGACTGCATCCCATAAGCGAGCAATGAGAAAAAGTCCGCCTACGGCTGCCGCACTGATTCCATACACATCTGTATAGAATACCATCAAGAAAGAGCTTGCAAGAATGAAGAAAAAATCATTGCCGAAATCACCGAACAAATAACCCATCTTATCTCTGAGGCCAAACCTTCTGTTGTTTACATTTGTTACTAAACCCTTTGAAGTTTCGAGACCGGCTTGTTGATTCATATTTATCCCCCCGTAACTTTTGAATAGCTACATTTAAGCGCATCCTTCAAAAGTAAGAATTGTAAGGATATTTAATTAGTTCATTAAACTAACAAAAAATCTTTACCGTAGGATAACACCATCAACTTATACTCGTCAACAGAAATTGTAAGCGCTTCAAAATATTTTTTATGTGTATATTTTCACATCGTTTTTTCGCAAAAACCTCTCAGGAAGTTGAGTAATATCAAACATCTTTAAAGCAAAAATCAACAAAAAACCCCTATCAAACCTGGGGTTTCTGTTGAAAGATGACAAACGATATAACCTTAAGAATGACTTCTCTCTGCTATGTCTGCGGTAAGCTGAAGCGTGCGTTTTTTGTTCAAAGGATATAAGAATACAAGGATCAAAAATACTAGAGCTAAGATAATGGCAGGCATTAATGTTGCTAAGGTATGGAGTCCGTGAAGCGTAGCTGGTGTCTGTGATTTAAGGGTGGCATTATAACCTACTGCACTAATCGCAAACCCTCCAAGTCCTCCAGCAATCGCTTGCCCCACCTTACGAGCAAAGGAGTAAATAGAATACACCGTTCCATCTTCACGAAGGCCCGTTATGTATTCATGATAATCTATCACATCGGTCACAAACGCCCAGATCACCATATTAAAGAAAGCGTAACCAAAATTAGCGATAGACAATATTCCAATAAATTGATTAGTGCTCACATTAGGCAAAAAGTATAATAAAGCGTAAATGGCTGCAGCTAATAAAAGACCGGCGGAGGCTGTTTCCTTTTTACCGAATCTGGCAACTAGTGGTTTTACTAATGGCATAGCGATCAACATAGCTACGGTTTGAACAAAACCTACCATACTTAAAGCTGTTGTACTACCAAAATAGTCTTTGAACAAATATATATTTACTGATCCGATAAGCATAAAACAAGTCATAAAAACGAGTGAAGCAACTAAGATCCAGATTAGAGGTTTGTTTTTGGAGAATCCTTTTAAAGTGGCGCCCAGATTACCTTTAACCTTATTGTTCTCTGGGGCAATAATCCGTTCAGTTGATAGCTTATAACAAGCCATGTAACAGGAAAGTGAAAGAATAGCAAAGATAACGGCAGCAAGCAAAAATCGGTTCGGATCAGCCTTGTTATCTACGAATATAATCAGGGGCCCTACTACATTAATAATTAACCCCGCTAATGAAGAGCCTAACGTTCGAAATGTTGATAGTGAGGTGCGTTCAACAGGATCACTTGTGATTACAGAAGCCATTGACCCGTAAGGAATATTCACAGTACTATAAAACGTTCCCCAGAGGATATAGGTTACATAGGCGTAGGCGAGATAGAATCCGTCAGACATCCCTGGAAGATGAATGAACATTAATACACCTGTAACCACTAGTGGAAACGACATTCTAAAAATCCATGGTTTGAATTTTCCGTTAGGGCTTGCTTTTCTAGTATCTATAAAACGCCCCCAGGTTACATCAGCGATTGCATCCCAAAGTCGGGCAATTAGGAAGAGCCCACCAACGGCAGCCGCATTAATTCCAAATACATCCGTGTAGAATACCATTAAGAAAGAGCTTACAAGAATAAAGAAAAAATCATTTCCGAAATCACCGAATAAATAACCCAGCTTATCCCTTAGACCAAACTTTCTGTTTGTTGCACTAGACACAAAACCCTTTGAAGTTTCCAGACCAGTTTGTGTATTCAACTTCATTCCCCCGTAACTCTTGGATGGTGTACACTTTTACTTCTTCACCTATCAAAAGTAATGATGTAAGGATAATTAATTTGTTTAATAAACTAATTAATTATCCTTACTGTAGAATACCATTTTCTGATGTGCTCGTCAATAACTTTTGTAAGCGCTATATTAACTATTTTATTAGTCTATTCTAACCATTTTGTATGAAATACGCCTTCTTTATCTACTCTCTGATAAGTATGGGCACCAAAATAATCTCGCTGTGCCTGTAGTAAGTTTGCAGGAAGTGTCTCCGCGCGATAACTGTCGTAGTAAGCAATCGCACTTGAAAATGAAGGTACAGGGATCCCGCATTTAATCGCAAGTGATAGAACGTCACGTAGAGCCGTCTGGTACTCTTCCACTATATCTTTAAAGTATGGATCTAGCAAAAGGTTAGCAAGCTCAGCATCTTGATCATAGGCATCTTTGATTTTTTGTAGGAATTGCGCACGAATAATACAACCGCCACGGAAGATCATGGCTATATCTCCGTAACGTAAATTCCATTCGTACTCCTCAGACGCTACACGCATCTGTGCAAAGCCTTGAGCATACGAGCAAATTTTACTCATATATAGTGCTTTCCGAACAGCTTCGATCAGCTCATCTTGATCACCATTGTAGCTCTTCTTCTCTGGTCCTTGAAGCAATTTACTAGCCTTGACCCGTTCCTCCTTCATGGCCGAGATAAAGCGTGCAAATACAGATTCTGTAATGATAGGCAGCGGAACGCCGAGATCCAGCGCATTTTGACTAGTCCACTTTCCTGTACCTTTTTGGCCAGCGGTATCTAGGATGACATCGACCATAGGCTTTCCGGTTTCTTCATCTGTTTTCGCAAAAATATCGGCAGTAATCTCAATCAAATAACTATCCAGCTCACCTTTATTCCACTCACTAAATACATCATGCAGCTCTGCAGCACTAAGATTCAGGACCTGCTTCAGAATAAAATAAGCCTCCGAAATCAATTGCATATCGCCATATTCTATGCCATTGTGAACCATCTTCACATAGTGTCCGGCACCGTCGGGTCCAATATAGGTACAGCAAGGATCGCCATCGACTTTGGCCGATATAGCCTCGAGAATGGGCTTTACAAGCTCATAAGCTTCTTTCTTCCCCCCAGGCATGATGGAAGGGCCCTTAAGAGCTCCTTCCTCCCCACCAGATACGCCAGTACCAATAAAATGAAAGCCGGCGGATTGTAGTTCCTTGTTTCTGCGAATAGTATCTTGGAAGAAAGTGTTTCCTCCATCTATCAAAATATCGCCTTCTTCAAGAAAAGGCTTTAAAGATTCAATTGTAGCATCCGTAGCTGAACCCGCTTTAACCATTAGCAATATTTTTCGTGGTTTCTCGAGCGCATTTACAAACTCTTCAACCGTTTCTAAGCCTATAAAATTCTTGCCATACGCTTCATTGGTTAGGAACTCTTCTGTTTTATCATAAGAACGATTAAAGACTGCGACGGAATAACCTCTGCTTTCTATATTCAAAGCCAGGTTCTTCCCCATCACTGCAAGACCTACGACACCAATCTGCTGCTGTTTAGACATGCCTCTGCTCTCTCCCTCTATTCGTTATCCTGTTTGTAATGGAAGTCTGGAATTGCAGTCCACCGTTTACGTAATTCATGCGCTGCATACTTAGGCTTACGATCCCGAGTAAAGATCCCCTTCTTATTCCCTTGCACACGAATGATTCCCTGACTTGTAGCGAAATCTGCAAAATTCCAAACCTGCTCACCGATAAAATGAGGGAATTCATCAAATACTTCATGATTGGCTTTATAAAACTCCACTTGATATTCTTCAGTGAACATAACCGGTTCAACGTCATGGAAACCAGCCACAGTATCCGCCCCGTATTCGGTCATCATGATCGGTGTGTTAGGGCAACGTTTAAGCCAACCATTGAATTCTGCACGCAATTTCACTTTTGCAGATTCCAGGTCTCCCCCATCCACATACCAACCATAGTAACGATTCAAAGCTAGAACATCGATTAGTTCAGCAATTTTATCTCGATCTGGAGTAGAAGCTAGATGAGTAACGAGTGTAACTGGTCGTTTTTGCGGATCTAATTCTCTCATCAATTCTACAAGCGGCTTAAAGTATTCATAGGCCCCTTCTTCCTCGGACGCAGGTTCATTAGCCACATTCCACATCACAACAGACGGATGGTTTTTATCTCGTGCAATTAATTCCCGAATATCTTGCTCATGTTGCTCTTTGGTTTGGAGTTCCTCCCATGTATTTTTATGGGCTCTGCCTCCTGATAACATGACCATAAAGTTCACATGTAGTCCCACGGCGGGGATTTCATCAATCACAACAAAACCTTCACGGTCCGCAAGACGCATTAATTCTTCAGAGTATGGATAATGGGAAGTGCGGAAGGAGTTCGCTCCCATCCACTTCATCAGATTAAAGTCTATAATATTGGCCGCTTCATCAAAGCCTCTACCATGAATGGGTGAATCTTCGTGTTTACCAAAACCCTTAAAGTAAAATGGCTTATTGTTGATTAAGAACTTCCCATCTTTAACTTCCACAGTTCGCACGCCAAACGGCTGCTCATACACATCGACAGTAGTTCCATCATCAACAAGCTCAATTTGTAGTGTGTACAGATAAGCGTTCAACGGTTGCCAAAGCTTAACATTTTTAAGTGAGATTGTGCCAGCCTCTCCCGCTTGCTCAGCAACGATGTCTCCTGCTTCGTCCAGAACTGTTACTTTAACTTCTGCATTATTTACGAATTTCACAGCGTAGTTAACCTTACCGTTCAGACCTTCTAAAGCGGTTACAATTTCAACATCTTGTACATAGGTGTGAGGTGTTGTATAGATCTTAACAGGACGCTGAAGACCAGCATAATTGAAAAAATCGAAATTGGGTTCATTTTTCAGTTTTTTTCCGATTCCTGGAATTTCTTTCTCAGAGTAAATCCCAACAGGCAATGTGGAATAATCAACAATATTGTTCAACGCAACAGTCAATCTGTTTTTGCCTGATTTCAAGATCTGATTTAACTCCGTTTCAAAAGGCAGAAAGCCACCTTTATGCTCAACAGCAAGCTCTCCATTAACATACACTTTAGCTTGATGTGTCGCAGAACCAAATCTCAAGACAGTACGCTCAGCCGAGAACACATCCGGCACTGTAAATTCTCTTTCATACCATACCCAGCCTACATGATCACGGATTTCTGCTTTTACCCCGATGTCGTTAAAGGATGCTGGAACAGCCATCGCTATCGTATCTGTTAATTTGGATTCAAACCATTTTTCTTGAAAGCCCACACCTGAATCTAGCTTAAAGTTCCATAATCCATTAAGATCAATAATACTGCGAGTTTCAGTAACGATTGGATATAACATAAATAAATCCTCCTTTTATTGTATTAACAATTTATCTTTGCAAGAAAAACTTATCCGCATTATGATAGCCGATGTTTCGAATCATCTGTTCCAGAAAATCCATATCATTAGGAATTAGACCTTGTTCCACCCAGTTTCCAACAATGTTACATAAAATACGCCGGAAATATTCATGACGAGCATAAGACAAAAAGCTTCGAGAATCGGTAAGCATTCCAATAAAATGGCTAATCAAACCAACGTTCGCTAAATCCTTCATTTGCTTTTCCATGCCATTAATATGGTCATTGAACCACCATCCGGAACCAAACTGTACTTTGCCTGGGATACCTTCTTCATAGTAATTCCCCATCATCCCCGCAAGCACTGCATTATCCTTAGGATTGAGGTTAAATAGAACCGTTCTCGGCAGAGAGTCCTCTTGATCAAGAGCATCCAAGAATCTGGACAATCCTTGTGCAAAGTTAGTTTCACCCACAGAATCAAAACCTGTGTCAGGGCCAATAAGCTTTTTCATTTTCGTATTATTATTGCGGATAGCGCCCATATGCAGCTGCATCACCCACTGTTTCTCCGCGTACATTTTTCCTAATGCTTTGAGCAGATAAGAACGATAATCGGTGATCTCAGCTTCGCTAAGCGTCTCTTTATTCAATCTTTTGTTAAAAATAGCAGTAACCACTTCCTCGGAAACCTCCGAATAATCCAGCTTCTGAATATCATGGTCCGATGCGCGTCCGCCATGCTCATGGAAATAATTCACTCTTTGCTTCAAAGCATCCAGAAAATCCTCCAAAGAATCAATCGAACTTCCAGTGATGTTTTTCAATTGATCTAACCAGGATAAAAAGGAAGCGGATTCAATATTTAGAGCGCCATCCGGTCGGAACGTCGGTGCGATAAGCGTCTCAAAAGTTTCATCTTGATTTAAGAGATCGTGATATTCAAGTGTGGATAGCGGATCATCTGTCGTTCCAATAAATTTCACATTTGATTTTGCAATAAAACCTCTAGGTCTGTGCGTTGGCAGTAGCAGCTTCTCATTACATTCCGTCCAAATTTCATGTGCTGTTGATGGACTAAGAATTTTCTCTATCCCGAAGAACATCTTCAATTCCAGGTGTGTCCAATGATATAGAGGATTTCCTATTAAATGGGGAACAGTCTCAGCCCAAGCCTTAAACTTCTCCCAGTCATCTGCATCTCCAGTGATAAACTTTTCGCTTATACCATGCATTCGCATGGTGCGCCATTTGTAATGATCCCCCCCAAGCCAGAGTTGAGTAATATTAGCATACGGCTTGTTTTCCCAAATTTCTTGGGGATTCAGATGACAGTGAAAGTCAAAAATAGGCAATTGATTCGCACCATTTTCGAACAGTCGTATAGCTGTATCTGAATTTAACAGAAAGTGATGATCCAGAAAACTTTTCATACATGATCTCCTTCCAAATTCATATTCAGGTAACTCTATTACGGGTTTAAATTATCCTTACAGTTAATTTGTTTAATAAACAAATTAACTGTAAGGATAATTTATCAATTCCCTTTCGTTTTGTCAAATGTATGTTACAGCAGTATAATAACTCTTGATAGGAAGAAAAAGAGCATCAGAATCACTGCTCAAATTGGAGGATAATAATGATTACCGGTGATGCTTCATACATAAAGAAGATTAATCGTTCTTTGATAATCAGAGAAATTGTTAAGAAAGGAATGATCTCCCGGGCAGATCTATCCAAAGCTGTAGCACTAACAAGAGCAACTATCTCTGTTCAAGTAGCTGATCTGTTAGAAGATGAATTGGTTGTAGAAACACAGCTTGAACATAATGCTGTTGGACGAAAGCCAATTATGCTCTCTTTAAATGCTGACGCGGGTTATGCCCTCGGTATTGATCTAGATTATGGGCAAATATCCTTTGCGCTTACAGATCTTCTAGGACGCCCTGTATTTTCTAACATCGTTAAGCTTGAAACCACTGACTATTCCGAGATTCTTGCACTGCTAATCAAACATATCATCACATACAAAAAAAATTACACAAATAGTCGATATGGCATTATTGGTATTGTGATCGCCATTCACGGCCTCGTCTCGAATCAAGAGGTGATTCATTATGTGCCTCGTTTGGGATGGAATGATGTAAATCTGAAAGCAGATCTAGAAAACGCACTTAACCTTGAAATTCATCTTGAGAATAACTCGAATCTCAGTTCTTTTGCCGAAAGAGTCTATGTCCATCATGATACGGATAATCTTTTATCAGCTACATTTCATTCAGGTATAGGCTTAGGAATGATTATTAACAACAAATTCTTTCGTGGACATGACGGGTTTGCAGGAGAAATTGGGCATATGATTGTGGTGCCGGGCGGAAGACCGTGTAAATGCGGAAATAAAGGGTGCTGGGAGAAATATGCCTCTGAATCTAATATTATGGAGGTTTTGTCCGAAAGAAAGAAAACCCCTAATATTACCTATGAACAAATTCAAGAGTGGATTGACCAAGGTGATGCGGAAGTCACTGAGATCATGGATGAATTTATCTACTATCTCTCCATTGGCTTAAATAATATGATCAATATTTATAATCCAGACGTTATCGTAATAGATAGTGAATTGTTACGGATCTATCCAGACTCTATTTATAAAATCAAACAAAACTTGAATTCACAAATTAGCCATTACCGTGAATTGTTAATCTCTACGCTTGGCAAAAACTCATCCATTCTAGGAGCTTGCGCTTTGGCCATTCAGTATTTCCTAGATGTACCTGTGCTAAATCTGCCAAACGCAATGGAAGCTTCAGAGTAAATCGCGGCATACGAATTTCTCTGAAGACTATACATCTATGGAGTGAATGGTAAATACGGTGAATATTTGGACTTCCGGCCGCTGTTGTCTCCAGATTTCTTGAATTATACCGCTGTGAGCGGATGAAATCCGGAGACAAAGGCGATCGCTATCGCGCCTACAGTTCCAAATCCCCCCTTCGCTACGCTCTCCTTTAATGTTTTTTAAATTCAAATAATGCAAGCCTTTTCGTAGAAGATCACTTAATTAAAGAAGCCTAAATCAGTTTTCAGCTTCTTGTTAGAGCTACTCTTCTTATACTCTCTTTTGTCCAAGGAGGAGCTTGAGGATGATTCATTATTTCCTCGTAGGTCATCCAATGTACGGCTTCAACCTCATCAGGACTCTTGTTATATGCTGTACCACTGTCATATTCGCATAGGAAGACCATATTTATAACGTTGCATCCAGCATCTGTCACAAAGGAGGAACTGAATACAAAAGTAACAGCATCTTTTATCTCGATGCCAACTTCCTCATAAAGTTCTCGTTTTACAGTCCGTTCTATGATATCGACTGTGCTTCCTTCAACGTCTACTTTCCCTCCTACAAGAGACAGAGTACCACCTGCATGTTCTTCTTTGATACTTCGTGTAATAACAAGCCATTTGTCATCCCTACAGATTGCACTTTCTACGTTTACTATGAACACGCTTTCTTACTCCCTTCTAATTGAGCAACTAATTAACTATTCCACTCGTTTTAAATTATTGGACTACCCTTTTGTATTCGACACCCGCTAGCTTCAACCCTCCGCTGATCCTTATGGACCCAAATAACACTATAAGTACAATTATCGTCATTTGAGCATGGCTTCAAGGGTTAACTGGGTCCAATTGCGAGTGTTTTCGTTCGCGGAGCGTACATCGAAGCGCAAAGGTTGATCATGCTCACAAAAAGAAAAACTGTCCCAAGCAGCCATTTCGTGGCTTTTTGGGACAGTTCCATATTTATATATCTGCCATTTAGGTTTAGACCGAATTATTTATACGCGGGCAACCAATCTCCATGGGCTGTGATCAGCTCATCACACATATTCGTAATGTCATCCATTGACAGTTCGGCGGCAGTGTGCGGATCGAGCATAGCTGCGTGATAAATATGCTCTCTCTTATGAGTAATCGCTGCTTCGATTGTTAACAATTGTGTATTAATGTTCGTACGATTCAGTGCTGCACACTGCGGAGGCAGATCTCCCACAAAGGTTGGAGTGACGCCACTGCGGTCTACAAGGCATGGAACTTCAACACATGCTTCTTTCGGAAGATTGGTGATAAGACCTGTATTCATAACATTACCACCAATTTTGAAAGGTACATTCGTTTCGATGGCTTCCATAATGTAGGATGCATATTCATGCGAACGTTCATGTACAAGCTCTTTGTTATTTACTAATTCTTCACGCATCTTCTGCCACCGTTCAATTTGTTCTACACAGCGGCGTGGGTACTCGTCGAGTGGAATTTGAAAGCGTTCGATGAGCTCAGGATAATTACGTTTGATAAAATAAGGATGATACTCTGCGTTATGTTCTGAAGACTCCGTAATGTAGTATCCAAATTTAAGCATCATTTCATAACGAACCATGTCCCCGTGATGTTCTTTCTGCTTTTCTGCAGCGCGGCGTTTGATTTCTGGATATAAGTCCTCTCCGTCCTTCGTAACCTCGAGTAGCCAAGCCATATGGTTAATACCGGCAATCTTAGCCTGTACACCTGTCTGATCCATTCCCAGATGCTCGAATAAGCCTGGAATACAATGCTGTACGCTATGACATAATCCAACGGTCTTCACATCACCATAAGTGTTCATCACATTGGTCAATACTGCCATTGGATTCGTATAGTTCATGAACAGAGCATCTGGACAAACCTCTCTCACATCTGCCGCAAAATCAAGCATGACAGGAATCGTACGTAAGTTGCGGAAAATGCCACCGATACCAACCGTATCCGCAATCGTCTGACGTAAGCCATATTTCTTCGGAATTTCAAAGTCTGTAATGGTACAAGGATCATAACCCCCGACCTGAATCGCATTAATCACATATTTAGCTCCACGTAAAGCTTCCTTACGATCCGTATAGGATTTCACGATACAAGTACTGCCACTACTTGCTTTTATATTACTCAGCATATTCTCGGAATCTTTTAGGCGCTGAAGATCAATATCATATAGGGCAAGCTCAAAGCCTTGAAGAGCTGGAGTTCTCATGCAATCTCCTAAAACGTTCTTTGCAAATACAGTACTACCCGCTCCGATAAATGTAATTTTGGACATGTGAAATATTCCTCCTTAAATAGTGAGTTCTACGGTCACGACATCGCTAACGACTCAGAAAACCTCGATGAATTTTCCTTATAAACACTAGAATGTCAGAGGGTATCCGTCTCTCTCTTCACTATTCACTATAAATGAGAGCGGTCTCAATGAGTATGGATAAATACAATTCATATATGGATATTTGTTGCATTTAAGTGGCCTGTCCTATAATCTAAATGTAATTCAAATCACGTATAGGAGGTCATAAGCAAATGGCTTCAGAGCATTATCATTTCACAGCAGGGTTTAATCTTGCTCCTGATGAAATCGACCTAACTGTATTGTTCAGCGGAGAAGGTAAACCGGTCCCGGGACATAAGATGGGGCCTTCTGTTCACGATTACTACCTTATACATACCGTAATGGATGGAAAGGGTGTGTTTCAGAGTGGAAGTAACTCTCATATATGTGGTACGGGAGATACCTTTGTCATTTTCCCAGGGGCATTATTCAGCTATCAGGCAGACATGGAACAGCCTTGGACTTATGCATGGGTAGCCTTGCAAGGAGAAGCCGTTCAGCAGCTATTTAAAGAAGTGGGGATTACACCGAACAAGCCGTTAATACACTTAGATAACCTTATAGAGATACATAACTTGTATGAACATATTCGTTTTTCCTTTCAGCAATCTGCTTATCCAAGGTTGGAAAGTTTGGAGGCTTCTGGGTGGCTGCGCCTTCTGGTGCACAAATTCGGCCTTGCGAACATAGGTTCGCTCACCCCTAAATCCGCACAATTACCGGATGTTATCGACCGCCAGATCAATCAAGCGATCCGCTGGATCTCTCTCCAATTTCATCAACAGATCAGTATCGACCACATGGCATCCTCTCTTGGTTATCATAGGGCACACCTCTCTAAGGCCTTTAAGCAAAAGATCGGAATGTCACCCAAGCAATATTTGTTAAAGGTTCGCATGGATAAAGCAAAGGAACTGCTTGGAGGAACGCTCACCATCGACCAGGTATCCTCTTCGGTCGGTTTCAATGATGCGTTATATTTCTCCAAGCAATTCCGTAAGTGGAGCGGTATGTCCCCCAGTGAATATCGAAGCCATCTTCGATCTGGCACATGATTGCTTATGGGTTATTTCATGGCTTTTGATAAAATCGAGGTGACAAACGCTGTCTTTCCTTCACAGTAAGCATCCATATCGTAGCGATGTTGTTCCGCCAAATGCTGTTTGACTTCTGCATATGCTTGGCGCGCTACCGCATTTGAACGGAGATAGTCTCTAAAAGCGATATGCTCCAAATACCCTTTTCCATCCTTAGGGCATACATACAGATGATATTGCATGAATTCGTCCGCTTGACGTCTTTTGAAGGCTTCCCTGCCCTCGATTCCCAAGTTCCCTTGATGTTCATAACCATACTGTTGTAAACGTTCTATGATTTGTGGGAGTACATCGTAGCTATCCATTACAAGATCAAGATCTATGATGGGTTTAGCAGCGAGTCCTTCAATGGAAGTACTCCCCACATGCTCTATCGTAATAATGAGGTCGCCAACATAAGATAACAACTGTTCTTTTATTCTATCGAATTCTAACTTCCACTCTGGATCATAAGGGACAACTTCTACGACTTTCGTCTTCTGAGCGATGCTCATGCACCTCCTGCGATGAATGTCTTCTTCTCAATTCCTCTATAGACTATCCATATGCATATAGCGGCCACAATTAGCATTCCACCCATCAGACAGACGCCATTCCAGCCCCAATGCTGCCATGCAAAGCTTCCAAGTGTTGATCCAATAGCTCCACCTGTAAAAGTGCTAACCATAAACACCGTATTTATTCGGCTGCGCGCCGCCGGCTCAAGTGCATAGATCCGTGTTTGGTTACTAACCTGTGACCCTTGTACTCCAAGATCCAGGATAATAACACCGGCAATCAGGCTCCAAATTGTAAATCCAGCTAAACCGAAGAATCCATAAGCAATCAATGTCAGCAATAGTAGTATACCTACTATCTTTTTCGGTGCGATCCTATCAGCTAACCTACCGATAAATGGAGCACCCGCAGCACCTGCTACACCGATCAATCCAAACAAGCCTGTGATAGAGCTACTATAGTGGTAAGGTTCACCTTCTAGAAAGAAAGCCAGTGAAGTCCAGAACACGCTGAAGCCACCAAACATACAAGCACCAATCAATGATGCTTCACGAAGCGTCGAATATCTGCGAATCAAATTCCCCATTGATTTCAGTAGATCTGTATAGGATGAATTATTTTCTGGTTTCGTCTTTGGAATTAGTTGGTATAAGATAAGGGATAACAATAGCATTATAGCTGCGGCAATCCAGTACATGGCTCTCCAGCCGAACATATCTCCTATAATTCCGGATATTGTTCTTGCCAGCAAAATACCAAAAAATAGCCCGCTCATTACGGTTCCAATAACCTTACCTCTTTCTTCTGGCAAAGCGAGCTCCGCCGAGAGAGGAATGATGACCTGCGGCACGACCGTAGTTATGCCAATAGCAAAACTGGCGATATACATCCAAATAAGGTTCTGAGCTGTAGCGAAACCAACAAGTGATAGTGATACAGCAATAAGAAGTCCGGATATTAGTGTTCTTCGTTCACGGATGTCGCCCAACGGAACAAAGAATAACATCCCAAGCGCATAACCGATCTGAGTAAGCATCGATACATATCCTACTGCGTTAGAGGATGCATGGAATGTTCGTCCTATATCGGCCAAAAGGGGCTGATTGTAATACATATTTGCAACGCTTAATCCTGATGCAATGGCTAAAATAAGTATGAATTGCTTAGTTAGGCCTCCTCCTACACGAACTGCAGCGGGTGTGATAGATTGTGTCATGAAATTCTGTGCCTCCGATTACGTATGCTGCATAAACAGCAAGCTTTATTTTCCTAATACATTATAGCAGTCACTGTCAAGCTGACGTATTTCTGCGATATAATAATTATCCTAAATACAATGATCTGCATAAGTGCAATTTATATTGAAATATATTGAGCGGGGAGTAAATAACATGCACCAGAATGACCGAATTATAACCAGATTGCGCAAAGAACCGTTAAAGAATGTCAGTTTATTAAAAATGCTATCCTCATTCCATGAAGTCATGGAGTCTCATCTTGTGGAGCAAGGAAATCAATGGGCTGTTTTATTGCTTCTTCCTGCTTCAGCGTACGCATATGATCATAGAGTATATCCTCAAGCGGATTACATCGTATTTATGGATTACAGCAGCCCAGATGTATTTCCGGCTCTGTTTCAATTCCTGCCTCCGCAAGCAAATTTTGTTTTTAAACTGCAAGACCTGAACTATAAAAAGGCATTATCATCACATTTTTCAATGGAGAAAGTCCGGGGGTTCTACTCATACAGTACAGCTGCGGGACAAATCTTTCCGAAGGACGAAGATGTTGTTATCAGTCATGTGGTTGACGAAAGATTAATTCCGCTGTGGGCCGCTAATCATTACACGAAAGACGAAATAGAAGACTATTTTCAAAACGGGGCTTTTTCCGTGTCAATTTTCCTAGACAACAATCCGGTCAGTACCTGCTTAGCGTTCCGTAATGAAGAAACCATCTGGGAAATCGGCGCTGTACATACTTTAGAATCCTCTCAAAGAAACGGGTATGCGAAAAAGGTGGTCCAAACCGCCATACAAGAAACGTTAGAACGAGGGTTTATTCCACGCTATCATGTGCTTGAAACAAATCAAGCTTCCATCAGACTAGCTGAATCTATTGGACTCATTCCTTGTGTACAGCTTGAACACTGGATTAACTACATCCAATAACACGCTTGATAGGAGGTGATTTGAATGAGTTATGGGCCGAACGAGAATCAAAACTATTATCCTCCCCCGCCCCCACCAACACCGATGAATGGCAAGTCAATTGCTGGTTTCGTCTTAGGAGTGCTTTCCATAATTGTTCCTTATATCGGATTTTTGTTAGGGATTGTAGCGGTTATTCTGTCTGCCCTATCCCTTAAAGAAATACGTGTTCGATATGAGCAAGGAAGAGGCTTAGCTATCGCGGGTCTGGTATGCGGAATTGTCGGCACTCTACTTTACGTAATATTAATTTTATTTTTCATTTTTTTTATATACGCAGCTTCTAGTTACCCATACTGATCTACACACAAAAAAAGGATCTCTATAGTCACCCTAATGGCTACAGAGATCCTTTTTCCTATCCTATGGACAAATCAGTAAGTTCCGTTGTTAAGCTGCTGACGATACTCCGTCGGAGTTAAGAGAAACCGCTTGCGGAACATCTGTGTAAAATGCCGCATGTCCTGATATCCAATACGTTCGGCAATTTCTGCCACCTTAAGCTTCGAGTTCACAAGTAGCAGCTTCGCTTGCTCCAAACGTAAGGATGTAACGTATTCTTTATAGCCTAGACCCGTCTTTTGTTTAAATAATTGACTGAAGTAGACCGGATTCAGAAATACAACGGAAGCAATCTTTTCCAAAGTAAGGTCTTCGAAATAGTGTTCTTTTACATATTGCAATGCGATGTCGATGGCTTTTTCGCCACTACCTTTCGCTGGCGTTAAATCCAATACTTGCGAATTCACTGCCTCTCTTAAGCTCGTTACGATCTGAGGGACAGTATTGATATCATAACTAAGTCCGGATTGTATCATTTGGAAGGGTGTTTTTAAATACTGCTTCAAATAGGTCCTTCCATCTTCCAGAAAAGATTCTAATCGCGCGTCTTCTCTCAAGGTGATTAAGCCCAGCAGACTCTGGCGGTCATAGCTGACCACAAACCCACGCCCATCTCGTTCTATCAGCTCAGTTAACACATTCTCTACAATAAAATGTTCTATACGAATGTTTTTATCACCCGCATCCATTTGCAGCAAAATCAAATAGAAACATTGATGATCTTCTATTAATTGACTAATGTCTAGATTACCAAGATTAAAACCAGATGCGAGTCTTTGAAATACACCTTCTCTTAAGTATTTCAGACTTGACTTTAGCCGGTCTTCATCTTTAATGAACTTATGATCCTGCTCTATTTCTAGCACTAAGTCACTGATGATTTCAAGTAGCTTGCTTTTGCCGATCGGTTTAAGTAGATAATCTCTCGCTCCAAGACGAACTGCCTCCTGCGCGTAGGCAAACTCACTGTGTGCTGAGATGACCACCCATTTGACATAAGGATACCGCCGCTTAGAAATCCTCATGAACTCCAAGCCATTCATACCCGGCATAAGAATATCTGTTAAGACGATATGAATGGACTGTTCCTCCATAATCTTGACCGCCTCTTCTGTCGACGCAGCAACATGTACACAATAATCTGGATAGATACTTCTTATAGTGCGCTTGATGCCCTCGCGGATCACACGTTCATCATCAGCTATGAGAATGTTCACGACTATGCTCTCCTTCCTGCGGAATCGGCAGCATGATAGCAACCTCGGTTCCTTCTCCAGGTAAGCTTCGAATCACAAGACCATAGGATTCTCCGAACATATGCTGGAGCCGTCGATGCAGATTTTGAAGACCGATCCCCATTTTCCCATTTTCTTTCGTTGTTGGTCGGTCCAAGAATTCCACCAGCGCATTCAGCTTCTCTGCATCCATACCTTTGCCATTATCTTGAACGACGATGTTCAGCACTCCAGTTTCTTCAAGTATACTCACCTTCAGAATACCTTGACGATCGAGCGATTCCAAGCCATGTTTTACAGCATTTTCAATGACCGGTTGTACAGTCATCTTGGGAAGACGAACCTCAAGCCATCGTTCATCTATATTTATCTCAATCCGTAGACGACCTTCCAGCCGGATAGAAATAATATTTAGATAGTGCCCGATTTGTTCCAGTTCTTCTCGTAACGTGACTTCTACGTCAACTTCCCAATGACTGCTGTACCGGAACATCGAAGATAGCGAGAGAACAAGTTCTCCCAGTTGCTCATTCCCTTCCTCATCCAGCATCCAATAAATCATATCCAGAGTATTGTATAGAAAATGTGGGTTCACTTGAGATTGTAAGGCATGAAGCTCAGCATTCTTCTCACTGACGGAAGAAAGTTTTACCCGCTCGATTAGTTCTTCGATTCGGCGAACCATCCGATTAAACGAAGCAACAAGAATATTAATCTCTTGATAAGATGAAACATTCACCATTCCCCGAAAATTACCGATCTCCACTTGCTTCATCTCTCGAATCACCTTTTTAAGCGGCAAAGAAATCGTTCGTGAAACAATAGAAGCTATCAAAGTAGAGACGAGAACAAGAATCGAAAATACAATGAACAGATACCGTTTCATCTCTACCAACTCTACATTTAGGTCGCGATTAGGAGTGATACTAAGCACCCACCAACCAGAGAAGGACAGTTTAGAAGCGACAAGCAGACGGTTGGCTGTCTGTTCGACCACAACATTCTGGGAGTTCTGTAAAGACGGGAGCTGAGTTAAATCAGGTTCCTGATCTTCGGCAGAGGATACGAATCGTCCATCCTGCGACATTAAATACACCTGGCTATGCTCACCCAGCTTCACATTATCCAACGCATCCAGAACAGGCTTCGGATTCGTCTCGTACAGAACAATGCCAATCGGTTTGTGTTCATTGAGATCGTAAATCTGACGGCCGAAGGCAAACACAGGACTATCCTCCACTTGATCGATAAGAGAATGTTCATAGACGCCGAGCCAGAACATTTTACCGGAGGAAGCTTGCAGCTGATGGTACCAATCTTCCTTCATATATTCGGGATCAACCACATTCATATAGTTTCCGTAATTATAGATCTTACCTTTATCTGTAATGACATGAATACCTACGAGATCATCCCGAGAATAAAATATAGCTCCTAAAATATTGGTAATTGTCTGTTCATTGATGTAAGCAACCGCGGGCTCAGTGCTTGTCTCATTAATCAAACGTATCAATTCAAAGTTATTGCTGAGTGATTTAGAGAGACTATCATACCCTTTGTACAGTAAGCTGAATAGATCCGCTGTCTGAGCGACATTCTTCTGCGACAAATCACTTATTTTCTCATGAAACTGTACGGTTGTCCGGTTGTAATAGAGCAGACTCACAATTAATAGAATGCTAGACATGCAAAAAAGAAACAGCAAAAACAATCGATGGTGGATGGAATGAAAGCTGTTTCTCAAAAAGGCTTCCCTCCTCAAACTCATCTGTCCTGCTGCTTCTTCATTATAATTCCATTATTGTAATTTGCAATATAGATTTATCCTTTTACTGCGCCCGCCACCATTCCTTTTGTAATTTGATTGGATAAGAAGAAATAGATTAAAATGACGGGTAACGCACCCATCACTAGAAATGCACCGATATTCCCATAGTTTACAGAATACTGACTAACGAATGTGTACACACCAAAGGGCAAGGTCTTCAATTTCTCGGAGGAAATGAAAGTGGCCGCTAAGATATACTCATTCCAAATGTTGATGAACGTTAGAATACATACAGTCATTACCGGTGGTACGGACACAGGAAGAATGATCGTGCGGAAGATCCGATATACGCTCGCCCCATCAATAAAGGCTGATTCTTCGATTTCATGCGGAATGCTCTTCATAAAGCCACTTAATATGAACACCGCTATAGGGGTTGAAAAAGCAACATAAGGCAATATGAGCGATAAGTGCGTATTCAGAATATGCATATTTTTGAAAATGATCATCAGCGGAAGCAAGGTGGCCTGCATGGGGATCATCATCCCCATTAAGAAGATCGTCATGACCAAGTTGCCGTAACGCCAACGGAACCGTGAGATCGCGTAAGCTACCATCGAGCTAAGCAGGATGACGAAGATCATTGTTACACCGGTAACCACTACACTGTTAGATAAATACTTTAAATAGCTACCGGACTTATAAGCCTCGCTATAGTTATGCCACTGAAATACTTTAGGAAATGAGAAAAAACTTCCGCCCAAAATCTCTTCATTGGTCTTCAAGGAATAGAGCATTAGCCATAGCAGAGGATATAGCTGGGTAACGACAGGAATCGCAAAGAGAAGATACACGAGTCCTTTCTTGACATTCCGCATGATCGCGCACTCCTTTGCTAACTGAATTTTTTCTCAAGCTTATTAAAGATAGTATTAATGCTAGCAGTAAACACAAGGCACAGTATGACCAAGAACGAAGCGATAGCACTACCATATCCATATTTAAAGGATAAGAATGAGCTGTTGTACATATGTGTAGAAATAACATCTGTAGCGTGAGCAGGTCCACCGGCTGTCATGACCATAACGAGATCAAAAGCCTGCAAAGACCCTATAAAGGCGAGTACGATTGATATTTTGAAAATTGGAATAATCAGTGGAAAAGTAATATATCGATCGGCTTTAAATCCATCAGCCCCATCAATCTTTGCCGCTTCATACAGCTCATCCGGAATATTCTGAACACCGGTATATTGAATCAGCAAATGGTAGCCAAAATATTGCCAAAGAGATACTGCATAAAGCGCGAACATCGCAATTTTAGGTTCTGTGATCCAATTATGAGTCCAGCTATCCAGCCCAAGAGAGATCAGGACGCCATTCAACATCCCGCCCATGGAGACAGGGTCATAGATCGTTTTCCAGAGCTGCCCAATGATAACCACCGACAAAATAACCGGCGTAAAGTAAATAGAAACTAAAGTGTTTCCTTTTCTCACATACCGATTTAGCAGGATAGCCATCAACAAACAAAATGGAATTTCCACCATGGAAGCCACAGCATAGAGTAACGTTCTTTTTACAGATGGCCAAAACACTGGATCATGAAAAAACATCTCTTTGAAATTAGCAAGTCCAGCAAATGTTTTCGTAGTCGTAATTCCGTCCCATTGCAGCAATCCTGTATAAAAGGATACTAGGATAGGAGCAAACACCAAGCACACATACAAAAGCAGGCAAGGTAACACGAAGACGGCGATTGTGCGCGCTGGAACCTTTAGTACCTTCATTATTTCCGCCCCCTAGAATGTAAACACGATGCGAAGAAGCGTTTAAGCACCCTCGCATCGCGTTTTCAAAACCTTCTTATTTATTAGCTTCAAATGCGGTTTGATGTTCTTTAGCTACTTGAACGGAATCCACTTTTTGAACAAAAAGATTTTGGATACTGCTTAGATGGACTTGTGCGGTAGCTGGGTTCATGGTGTTGTCAAAGGCCAAGTCGCCACCTTTAACCTGATTGAACAATCCTGAAATGTTGATCGCCAGATCAGAATATCCTGCGCCTTTCAGGTCTCCATCCACTTTTTGACCAATCCCTACAGCATTTTTAAGTTCAAATTGTTTATTAGGAAGATTCAGTGTGAAGAAATTCAAGAAATCTTTCGTTTCTTGTAAATGCTCACTGTTCGCAGAAATCGCAAAGGCGCTACCTGGTGCGAGCATGAATTCATTTGGATCCCCTTTACCATTAACACTTGGGAATTGGAAGGCTCCTGCTTTACCAGCGACTGAGGAAGCGTCAATTGCACCTGTTTCCCATGAACCGATAACCCACATAGCAGCTTTACCGGATTTGAAGATATTACCACCTGCATTAGCATCGATGGAAGTTGCTCCATCTGGGAATGCACCTGCTTGCACGAGGTCTTGGAAACGATCTACAGCTTCTACGAAAGCAGGATCTTCAAATGTTTTTTTGCCATCAAGTACATCTTGAAGGAAACCAGGTCCTCCATTGGTGCGAAGCAGGATATTCATGAACAAGAATGAACCCGTCCAGGAATCTTTTTCACCGATCGCGATTGGCGTAATGCCTTTTGCTTTCAAGGTTTTTACATCTTGAAGTAGTTCATCGAATGTTTTAGGAGTGTCTGCGATGCCCGCTTGCTCGAAGAGTTCTTTATTATAGTAGACTACCTCGATGTTATTACCATCTGGCAGCGCATAAACATTACCATCGAAGCTGTAGTAATCAAGTAGACCGGATTGATAAGTGTCTTTCAATCCATTTTGATCCAGCATGTCATTCAGAGGAGCAAACAGCTTTGCATCAACGAAAGGTTTCATTTGTGCAGCCGGGTTAACAATCGTAATATCAGGAATTTCTTTGGAAGCGGCTTGTGTTTTCAATTTAACCTTTTGCTGGTCCGTATTTAAAGTATCCAATTCGATGTGAATGTTAGGGTTTTCTTTTTCATATTGGTCAACTAATTCATGAAGCATCTTATAAGAAGGTGTTGCTGGATCCGGGTAAATATTTTGAAAAGTAATCGTGACCTTCTTACCGCTTTCGGTTTTTGTAGTTCCGGCATCTGGAGCATTCGTAGCTGTATTCCCTTTCGACTCTGTAGCGCCTTTACTCTCGTTGTTGTTTGAATTTCCACACGCTGCCATACTTAAAACCAAAGCTGCTGATAACGCAATTGTTGAAGTTGCCTTCATTTTTTTGCTGACCATTGTTTGACGCCCCCTATTTTCGTTATAGGCTTATTATTGTACTGTTAAGCGCTTTCAACAAGGTGTCAAATTTAAGATATATGGTTTGTTTTTTCTAGAAAAATACAATATATGTCCGAACATAACGAAACACCCGCTAATTCAGGTGCTTCGATTAACAATATTTTCGATATTCTGTCTGAAAATTCGTTCAATCAGATGTTGAACCAAAATCGGTAATCTTAAGCTTTAAATCAAAGGTCACTGGAATCCGAGTAAATTCCTCGTCCCAATGATCCTTAATCTGTTTCCAGACATGCGGCTTTTCAATGCTGTACCAATCACCGAATCCTGCTACCTCCACCTTGTAAGTGGACTGCATCTTATGGATAAGACTATTGATATGTTGGGTTAATTTCTCTTCGAATATCTTCTCTAGTTCTTTGAAGTAACCAACATTCGAGGAATGCTCTTTCACATCCCAATCCTCTATTAGTCGTCCAGTGGACTCAATTGCAACATGAAACGATATCTTCTTATCATCGGTTTCATTCAGTGTAATCTTGCTCTTAACGGATTTAATCTCATAAGTAATCGAGTCATTCGACTGATCATATGCTTTGATGCTCCCGCCTTTTATATCTCCCTTGATCCAGGCAATACTCTCCACATCATGTTGGTCAAGATTGCCGATCCAATGTCCTGTATCTCCCTTGATAATACCGGCTCCGGAAAATTCGACCTCACCGTGTGCCTCCACAACGTTCTGCAACACAAAGCTTTGCTTGGAGTACATCAGCGCATCTAGATTCGACAACGTTATACCCTTCATAACTTTACTGGTTCTGAAGTTGTTATGGACCATCTCTGCCAGTCGAAAGGAAGGAATCTCCTCCGAGGTCGTCATAAGCGTATCGGACGCGCGACCTTGACTAAGAAATATGAGACAGCTGGGACGGATATCGTTATCTCGCAGTACAAAGTCCATCAACCGTCTGATCTTCTCCTTTTGCACTAGATCCTCTGATATGACTATAACCTTGAGATGGTGGCCTATAATTGGACGGTTCTGGCGAATGGAGAACTGCCGGAATACTTCAAGCAGAGAATCTCCTGTCTCTGAAATATTGTTAAAATGGGTTTTCGGTGTTTCGCCATCTTTGCCGGAGTTCCCGATTGTTCTTTCAGGCACAATTTGTACGGTTGCCGTAACTTTATTATGCTTTTGATAGCTTCCTCCACGTTCCTCGAATTCCCGTTCGAGCGTATTAGGTTCTCCCTTGTCTAGCGCCAAACCCGTATAAACACTAAGGTCTTCAATCTCTTTACTACTCCAACAGCCAGGCTGCGTAAACAGAACCATGAGTACTAATAATATGCGTAAAACTCTCTGCCTAAACATTCTGCTTGAGTCCTTTCTTCCTGATGAGTAATACAATCGACAATAACAGTGGCAACAACATAAAAATCAGCACACCCATATAGCCAATCGAATCACCAAGACTGAAGACATCATTGATGCGTTGAGGGATCATCGTGCAGATGAAGATTACGGGCATTAAGGCGAAAATTACCGGATGGATCTTCAGATTGAACACTTGCGAGATTCCAAGCGCCGCATTAAAGAAAAAGCTGCAAAAATTACAGAACATCTGCATCAGCCAGATGACTAGCAGCGGAAATTCAAATCGTTCAAAAAAGAAACCTGAAATTTCAAAGCTCCGTACCAAATCTATCGTTGGCCAGGTACTGGTGATTACAGAATTGATGGACAGACCGCCAATAACCATCACAACAGTAACCAGATATAGTACCAGCGGGATGCAGAATCCGACCACCATCCCCTTGACTGCTTCCTGCGGTTGCTCCATAAAAGCTGTCATTGTCATTACAACTTCACAACCAGTAAAGATGAGGATACTCGACTTCATGCCATGGATGACTGGCATCAGACCTTCACTCATAAAAGGACGCAAATGCTGGATATCAAAAATCCTGGTGCTTAAGATAAAACAAATGATCAGGATAAAAATACTGATCGGAAACACAATCTGAAACACACGGGCAATGGAATTAATCCCACCATACACCAAATAAGTACCAACCCAGATGAACGGCATCACAATCGCCCAAATTGGTGTCCCTTCCAGAAGAAAGAACAATGTTACTTCCGCCAGTACACGGATTTCGAATCCCGCAATCACAATAAAGTACAGAATCAACAGTGAACTCAGTACACCACCTGGAAGATTCCCAACAATTTTTTTAGAATACTGAAAGACAGTTTTACCCGGAAATTGCTGGCTAAGTTTCACCATAACCAGTATCACTATAAGCACAGCGATCCCACCTAGCACCACAGAAACCCAGGCATCTGGAGTCTTCACACCTTGGACAATATCTCTGGGCAAGGTCAGAATTCCAGCTCCTAGCATTGAATTCGTCAGTACTATGGTAGCCTGCGAGGTTGTGATCTTGTCATCCGTACGTTTGAACACTGTGGTCTCCCCTCTGCTCCTGCTAAGAATACATTCTCTAGGACCTGCGCTTTTTCTTTTGGGTCTTCAGCATCTCCGGTCTTCGCTTCATGATGGATAACGGTGCACGGACGAATAAATCCTTCCAGTCACTTACCCGGAAAGGTGAGATAGGGGTGATGTAAGGAACCCCGAAGCTTGAAAGCCGAGTCAGATGACTGCAAATCAGCAGAAAGAACAGGATGGTTCCGAACATGCCCAGGACTGCCGCAAATAACATGCCTGCGAATCGTAAGATTCGGAGGGTGATGCCGGCACTGTACATCGGTATGGAAAACGAAGAGATCGCTGTCACGGCAACGACAATGACTAGAAAGGGACTTACAATACCAGCCTGTACCGCGGCATCTCCAATGATCAGACCTCCAACAATTCCCATTGCCGGACCTATGGGCTTCGGCAGACGAATTCCAGCTTCACGTAATATTTCAATGGAAATCTCCAGAATCAACACTTCAATTAAAGCAGGAAAGGGTACGCCTTGGCGTGTTTCGATAATGGAAATCGCCAGCTGTGTAGGAATTAGCCCCGGATGAAAGGAAATAAAAGAAATATACAGCGCAGGGGCTAACAGAGCCAGAAATGATGCGCAAAACCGTAGCACCCGTAATAGTGTTCCTGGTAACCAGCGTTCATAGTAATCCTCGGGAGACTGCAAAAGCATACTGAACGTCACTGGAACAATAAGTGCAAACGGTGTGCCATCAAGTAAAATGGCAATTCTCCCCTCTAATAAGGAGGCAATCACACGATCGGGTCTTTCCGTGTTCTGTGTTTGCTGAAACGGACTTAAATAATCATCCTCGATTAACTGCTCCACATAGCCAGATTCCAGAATGAAATCCATATCAATTTTGGAGATCCGGTCCTTCACTTCCTGTAGCAGATCAGGATTTACAATGTTTTTCATATAAGCGATAACCAGATTCTTCTTGATTTCGCTGCCCACTTCAACCTTTTGCATTTCTAGATTCTTATTGAGTCCTTGGCGCCGTAGCATAGAGGTATTCTCGCTGAGCACTTCGGTAAAGCCAATCCGAGGTCCCCGCAGTAACGCTTCCGAGGTCGGCTCATTAATAGCGCGCACTGCTCCATGTGGAAAGCCAACCAGCAGCATCTCACGCATTCCTTCGACAATCAGTGCAGTGTAGCCAAACAGGACAGACTCCTGCAGATAGTCCAAATCTCTGGTTTCATTAAGCTGAACCAGCGGGAGCATATTCTGTTTCATATAGGTGTATATTCCTTCCGAAGCCTGCATTTCACCAGCAAACATCAGATTTTGCAGCACCTGTTGATTGATCAGCTCTTCATCCTGCATTCCCTCTACATAAACCAACACGGCACGTGCCTGAATACTTTTTACTGAGAATTCACGGAAATGCACATCACTGTTATCCCCCAATGCCATTCTTATCGCTGTTAGGTTGGCATCATAGTCTTGAGTAAACGCTGTACACACAGGAGGCTGCTGATTTGCTTCATCGTTGTCTGCCTTCTTTAGTTCCGAATCCTGAGATTTAGCCCCTGATTCCTTGGAACGTCCGCTTCCAACATAAAAATACAAATGCTTGTAAAGATAATAAATCCCTATGGGAAAGAGCAGCGTGATCGCCGCTTGCATGAAAATTGTCCAATCCGGAATATAAGAGACTATTTTAGACCACATCGTAATCATCCTCTAATAGGAATCTTCTAGATACTATTCTCCGCCTGCCCTATTTTTATACAACTTTTGGAATAGAAGGAAAGTATAGATCGGTGCAAGGAGATAAATGTTGTTGTGCATCCAAACATAAAGAGACGCCCGCATAAGCGGGCGTCTCGATAAAAAATATTTAAGATAGTTACTGTGGTTGCCGCCATTGTTTTAGCACTTCAAGTAGCCCCGGAACATCTAATCCATCCAAAGAAAAAGCTTTGCGTAGCAGCTCATGCGGGATGAATTCGTCGTATTTCCCGAGATAAGGAGCTTCATCTGGAGATAATAAGGATAACGGATCTGTGGCAGCCATACTCTCAGCGATGATCTCCGCCTCAAGCGTTTCTGCATCTGTTTTGCCTGCAACCACCATATAATAAGGTTCCATCGGCACGATAGAACGAAGTCCCTGTGAGCTCTTCAAATTGTTTTTAAGAAGGCGCTCCAGTGTGCGGAATTGCCGACTACCCGCCCAAGGCAGAATGAACATTGAATCTCCACCTGCTGGCATAACGGAGCGTTCAAGCATTCCACTCTCCTTCGCTAAACGGCGGGCTCTCTCAAGCCGCGCAGCGGCACTTGGAGCTAGATAGGGATACAGTGCAGTTGCGCCTAA
>Ga0153923_100184_pt1 | contig 27754 bp, 21 predicted proteins | sample TSNJ007MetaG_FD_104682 | JGI IMG/M metagenome (GOLD analysis project Ga0153923, IMG submission 104682) | Attine ant fungus gardens microbial communities from New Jersey, USA - TSNJ007 MetaG | ecosystem: Host-associated > Fungi > Mycelium > Unclassified | place: USA: New Jersey, Brendon T. Byrne...
ACGAGGAATGTAAACATGGTTCGATCAATCGGCGCTGATCATGTCATCGATTACACCCAAGAGGACTTCACCCAAAGTGAGAGTCGTTATGATCTAATCTTCGATACGGTAGGAAACCGTTCGCTCTTAAATTGCAGACGGGTACTGAGCCCTAAGGGGACTCTCGTTATCGTCGGATCGCAGAGCAAGGGCCGATGGCTTGGGCCACTGGCACGTTCGCTCAGAGGGATTCTGCTGTCACGGTTCGTAAGCCAAAAAATGATGATGTTTATGGCGACATGGAGCAAAGGGGATCTTGTGACGATGCAAAAGCTTCTAGAAGCTGGAGAAGTAACACCGGTCATCGACAGATATTACATATCGAGTGAAGTAAAGGAAGCTATCCGATACTCAGAAGAAGGACATACCCAAGGAAAAGTCATTATAACCTGGGAACATACGAACAAGACCTAACAATCTAGGTGAAACCTTGCTACAATGTGGATTAACAGTTAGATGTTTTGCGTATTGAAGAAGCATGAGGGATTTTGGGGTAGTGAACCACCCAACTGGGAGTACGTGGTAGAGTATTTAACATCCCCAAAAGAATTAAATACCAGCAGTAAGATTTATCACGGGGGCTTAGCTCAGCAGGGAGACCGCATCACTGGCAGAGATGAGGTCAGGGGTTCGATCCCCCTAGGTTCCACCTTTGATTTTACCTTTCAAACCCTTACTATGTAAGGTTTTTTTTGTTTTAGAATATTGCTTTATAGGTTAATGAGTTTTCTAAATTTGGTGTATTGGGGACGAAATAATAAGGGGAGTAATTTTTTCAGATGTTTTATGAATTATCAATAGGAGAGAATGTAAAGAAGTTAACATATCTTCTAAATGCAGATATTAATCTAACTTCGGAAGACTCAAATGAGGAATTAAATAATAGCATCAGAGTGCACCATGTCCCTTTAATCATTCAAGGGGAGCGATTGAATCGAAATGATCTTAGAAAGAAAATTATAGAACTCAGGTCAAAGAATACACCGAAACAAAAAGTAAGAGAAAGGAATGAGCATGAATTTTTTTTGTTAATATGCATAGCTCAGCTTTCTACTATTGTTAGATTCTCGGACTATTTCAAAATGGAATAGGAGTTTATTTCTCGTAAAGCCTTTTATAAATGTGGGATGAGAAACGAGATATTACATAATATAGCACGATTTAGTTTATCCGTTGAAAAAGTGCCCGATGAACTATTTGAACTTCTCAAATTTGATGCGGATAGTCTACGGAAGATTTCTTCTTTAGTGAGGTCCAAACAGACTATTAAGAAAAATTATAATACAACTGAGTTAGGATGGGGCGTTTGTGGAGAAGAAGAATTGAATAAAGATGAAATGGAGATATTAGTTGAATTTATTTCAAATTTGAGAAACAGATTCTTATCTACCTTCTTAAATATGGAGAGCATCCGTCTTTTCAATCATCATTGCATCTAGTTCAGCGTGGATTAGAAGATAAAGAAGGGCTTATGTCATTTTTTCGAAACACCTACAAAGAGCATAAGGAGCAACAATTGAAATATCCATTCAAAAATATCTTAGACAAAATAGTATCTAGAGAAAGCCTGTTTAATTTAAAATAATATTAAATGAAGTCAGAATCACTTTAAGCCTGTCCATCTCTCTACATTTATGTGTGAGACCAACCGGGTTAATCTGACGCTTCATCGGGCCAAATAGGACATGCCAATAGGCGTGTCCTGTTTTTGTTTATCTAGTGTCCCCCGGCGTGGGAGTTGCCTCTAGTAAAAAAACGAAAGAGCTAAATTGATCAAGGGAGACGGTATGGCTTTTTTGTTGTTTAGGGATAGTGAAAAGGAAAAGTCGTAATGAGAGACTAATATTATAATATAGATGAGCTTCCACAGGGAGCTCGTTTTTCTATTTTCTCAATAAATTAACACTGTGAATTCTATTAAATACATTGCATAGGAATCTCCCCCATCACAATAGATTTGTCCCGTTATGTTACAGATACAGTTGTATTATGATTAACCTAATCTCTTACATAGCGACGGCTAATGTATAGGATAACGGAATGGCACCATGTTTCCGCATGACAGAAAAAGCATTGCAACCAGGCTAGTAAGACATAGACACCACATGACTAAGCAGTTAGATGGAGGTGAATTGCTGAGATGTCCACCTGAATCATAAAGTCATTTTAATATTTGTGTATGCGCTAATAAAGAACAAATGTGGATGTTTGAACATTGAAAACTTAAAAAGAGTAAGAAACGTCATGAGTCTGAAATTGAAAAAATAAAAGTCAAAGCCTATTACCATGCCGGTACTCGGGTAGTTATTGTTAACTTCACTTGGTTTATCAAGCGCAAGTGCTGCTGAAGGCACAGCGCAGCCATTAGTCTCTAGTCGGGTGAAAGCAAACTTACGATCGATGGAAATAAATACAGAGATTTAAACGGCAATGGTACACTCGATACTTATGAGAACTAGGAGAAATCAACAGCCAAGTATTTTTAATTGGTATGCTCTTAATCTTCGATGAGGCTCCAAAAGTATTGAGACTATAGGTACAAAGAGTGATTCGACCTATAGAGAAACTGTTGTTGTAAGCGTAGTAAGTAAAGAGGTGAAGCGCCAGGGAAAGTACGGATTATACTCGCAAGCTTGGGAGCAAGCTATGCGATAAATACGGATGGCGATCTACTGAAAATTAAATTAAAAGTGAAAAAGGTTACACAGATTGCTTCTATAATTGTTTCGTTAACTAACGTCATCTTAGCGGATGGTAAAATTGATATTTTCGATCTTTCAACAATGGCGTAATTAAATGAGTAACTGAGAAGCAGGAGGGAGAGCGTAGTCGTTCCTCCTGTCTCTATTAAGGGAGGAGCCTTCATCGTGAGACAAAAATCATATTTGCTCAGCTTAATTTTATTAATGTGCTTTGTATATGTGCCTCCTCTGGTTACGTATGCAGATGCCGCGCCTTCCTTTACTTTAAACGTGACTAACAACCAGGTAGCGTTAGGCAATGAGCTACAGATTACCGTTACTGGGAATGATTTGAGGGATGTGTATGGATATGAATTCAGTCTCAATTTTGATCAAGCCATGCTGGAATATAAGGGAGTTCAAGGTGGCATATCCGGTGGATTCTCAATCAAACCAATGCTTGAAGGTAATCAATTGCGATTTGCAAGTACTAAGTTACACAAAGTAGCGGGTGAGAGCGGTGCCTTAAATCTAGCGACCATAACGTTCAAAACGATTCGACAAGGAACCGCTACACTTGAGCTGAAATCCGTTCAAACGGTGGATAGCCAATTGACCGGACATATGTATCTTCCAGATAAGAAGGTGAGCGCGTCGATTGCTAGCGGCAATTCAGGAGATTCAGGCTCTGGAGCTACAGGCTCTGGAGGTACGGGAACTGTTGTAAATCCGCCAATTAATCAGTCAACACCAGGAATACTAAACCCGGACGTGAAGATGAATTCTGTAACGAAAATGGCAACTGCAATTGTAACCCAGGTAGCTTGGGATAAGGCAGTCAAGCAGATAGCAGCCAATGAAAAAGGAGTAAAAAATATAGAAATTGTCATAAAAGAAGTGCCAGGTGCAACAGCTTACGAATTGGAATTGCCGACATCCGCTTTCGCAGCTAATGGAGGTTTGGTTCAAATAAAGGTAACTTCGCCGCTTGGGACTATTTTAATATCCAATAAAATGTTTGAAGTCGGTGAAATAACTGCCGATAGCATAAGGTTGAGGATCGGAAAAGTAGATGCCAGTGAACTAGACCAAGCTCTAGGGAAGCAAATCGGGTATCGACCTATTAGAGATATAAGCTTGTATATCGGTGACAAAAAAATCTCTTGGAATAACCCGAATTCCCCTGTAACGGTAGTCGTGCCATATTCACTGAGCACAGAAGAGTTAAAGAGCCCTGAGCATATCGTTGTATGGTATTTAAATGAAGAGGGTAAAGTGGTTCCGGTTCCTAACGGCAGGTATGATGCCACTACGGGCGCAGTCATTTTTTCGACTACACACTTAAGTAAGTACGCCATAGCATTTGTTCAAAAAACATTTGACGATATTGCTGCTTTTGATTGGGCAAAAAAACAGATTGAGGTTTTGGCATCCAAAGGGATTATCAACGGTATCTCAGACAAGGCGTTCGCTCCTCGTCAGTCCGTTACACGCGCCGATTTTTTAGTCTTGTTAGTACGGACTTTAGAGGTTGACGTAAGTAAGGGAGCTGGAAGCGAATTTGCGGATGTAAAAGAAAGTGATTATTACCATGATGATATAAGAATCGCCAGAGGCCTCGGCATTACGGAAGGCGTAGGCAACAATAGGTTCCTGCCTCAAGAGCCAATTACAAGGGAAGACATGATTGTATTAGCAGAGCGTATGTTGCGAGTGGTTAAACAAATGACAACAGACTCGAATGAGGAACAACTGAGCCAATTTAAGGATCATACGAAAATAGCTGATTATGCTGTTCAAAGCGTTGCTGTAATGGTCAAAATGGGGCTTGTTCAGGGGGTTGGGGGCGCGATCGATCCAAAAGAAACAACGAATAGGGCTCAAGCAGCTGTTTTGATGTATAACATTTATACAAATTTGTATAAGTAGGAAAGTCCACTTAAGTAAACGAAGTTTATCAAGAATTTTGGTATGCGTCATAAAAAGTTTACTATTTTTACTATTCATTTTGAAAGTGCTTAACGAAGGACTTATAAAGGAAATCTCAACAATGAAAGCCTAAAAGAGGAATCGCAAACAGTATGAAATATGATTAATGTGAGGGGATAAAGTATGAATTCGATCTTGATAAAATCTAAACCAGTTGCGGTGCTTTTACTTGGTTCGTTGTTGTTATCTTCGTTCGGTTTATCAAACGTAAGTGCGGATGATGGCGCAACACAGCCTGTAATCTCTAGTAATGTGAAGACTATACTTACGATTGATGGCAAGAAATACAAAGATTTAAATGGTAACGGTGAACTGGACATTTATGAAAACTGGGGACTATCCACTGAGCAGCGCGTGGCCGACCTCATTCCGCGCATGAGCGTGGCGGAGAAAGCTGGTCTCATGAATATCACCTCTAATCCTAGTGCCACCACCGTCAACGATTTCATCCAGAATCGTAATCTACGTTACTTCATCCTACGCGACAACCCTACTGCCTTCGATATAGCTACACGGAACAACACGTATCAGGAGATCGCGGAAGCCACACCGCTGGGTATCCCGATCGTATTTACCTCCAACCCGCGGAACAACATTGCAGAATCTCTCCAGTTCGGTTTCCAAGAGGCCTCTGGACAGTTCTCCTCTTGGCCTGGATCCTTGGGCATGGCGGCAACACAAGACCAAGCCCTTATCCGCGACTATGCAGAGATCGCCCGCGAAGAGTGGCGCGCGTCCGGCATCCGGAAGATCTATGGCACCCAGGTTGAGGTCGTGACAGAGCCGCGTTGGCGCCGTATCAGCGAAACTTTCGGCGAGAGCACAGAGCTAAACTCGATGATAGCCACTGAGGTTGTTAAAGGCTTCCAAGGGGAAAAGATCAACAGCGAGTCTGTTGTCCATACCATCAAGCATTTCCCTGGTGACGGGCCTGTAGTAAGAGGTTTGGACCCGCACTTACCGCACGGCAAGTATACGCTCTACCCGACGCCCGGAAGCTTATTACAGTACCAACTTCCACCGTTCCAGGCTGCAATTGACGCAGGAGCGAGCTCGATCATGTCCTTCTACAACGTTCCTAGCAACGAGAGTGCCGATCAGCTCCCGAAAGAGCTTTGGCACTCTGAAACCGAGCAGTTCGAGCAGGTGGCAGGTGCCTACAACAAGGGCATCATCACCGACCTGTTGCGGAACACGATGGGCTTCAAAGGCTACGTGAACAGCGACAGCGGCGTGCTGGCCGGCATGGCTTATGGTGTGGAGAGCCTGTCGATCGAGGAGAAGTTCGCCAAGGCGGTCCGCGCAGGAACGAGCATATTCTCTGACAGCAACGACCCGAGCGGACTCATCTCCGCGGTTAACAAGGGTGTGCTCAATGAAGAGGAGCTCACGCCTCACTTGACGCTTCTGCTTACGGAGATATTCGATCTTGGACTGTTCGAGAACCCATACGTTGACCCGGCTGCGGCTCAGGAGATCGCAGACTCATCTGCAAACCAGGCACGGGCCGACGAGGCTCACCGCCAGTCGGTTACGCTCCTGCGCAACGATAAAGGACTGCTACCGCTGACCGATGAAAAACTTGCCACTACGAAGCTGTACGTGGAGGTTTTCAACGGTACCAACGGTGCCGCTCAGACCTCTTCAATGAAGCAACTCATCGCCAAAGAGGATCCTTCGGTGAAAATCGTCAATACGCTCGAGGAGGCGAACGCCGCCCTCGTGGTTTTACGGCCGAAAGCATACGAGTACCCTGACCTCTCCACGGTGGAGATCCAATTGAATCAGCTCACTGGTATCGACGTGGCAAAAGTTAAGCAGATCGAGGCGGCCGTTCCGACTGCCCTAGTGATCAACATGACCAATCCGTGGGTTATCAATGAGGTTGAGCCCGGCGCTGCAGCTGTCGTGGCAACCTACAGCGTCAAGGCTGAAGCCCTGCTCGACGTGCTGCGCGGGCGCTTCAACCCTACAGGTAAGCTGCCGATCACGATCCCAGCTAGCCAAGAGGCAGTAGAGCAAAACGCACCGGACGTACCAGGCTACGCCGAAACGTTCGACTACACTTATACGAATGCAGTTGGTGACGACTACACATTTGGTTTTGGATTATCTTATGCAGCAAACGCTTCTGACATTAGTGCTACTCTAACCGGAAAAACTTCTGTAACGGCTGGAGAAGCCTTTAGATTGAACTTTGGTCTGAATAAAGTAGCTCAGAATGTGTATGCGCAAGAGCTTACCCTTAATTATGATCCGGCTAAATTGGACTTTGTAGACGCAACGTCATTGAAAACAGGCTTGGAAGTTATAAGCAAAGAGGTGAAAGCGCCAGGGAAAGTTCGAATTATACTCGCGAGCCTAGGAGAAGGCAATGCGATTCATTCAGATGGCGATCTATTAAGTTTACAGCTTAAAGCAAAATCGAATGCACAGATAGCTTCTACTGATGTTAAGCTGACAAACATTATTTTAGCTGATGGGAATGGCGTTGAAACAACGCTTTCGAACATTTCCCAAAGTATAAGCATCGGTTACATTAAAGGCGACCTGAACGGCGATGGTAAAGTGTCCATTGGTGACGTAGGCATCGTTGCCGCAGCATTCGGTAAGACAGACAAAAGTCCCGACTGGGCTGACTATAAGGCAGCGGATGTAAATGGGGATGGCACAATTGATATCAAAGATCTCTCCACTGTTGCACAATTAATCGAATAAGTTTGGGAGTACGTCTCGATGCTGATTTAGCTCGGGACGTATTTTATGTATCGTAATCTATCATAATCTATCGTAATCTATCGTAATTTGATACGATAGATTACGATACACGATACATAAAGTTAGTGCTAACACAGGGGGAGAGAGACGTTGAACTATAAACAATGGTTGTATCAGCTATCGTATAAGAACAGGATTTGGCTTTCGTTTGTAATTTTGATCACGTTAGCGATTAGCACGACTGGGACGATGACTTATTTTATTGCAGCTAATGTACTTAAGAGAAATGCCTCCGAATTAAGCCAGAACATCCTGAATAAGTCTGCCCAGGTATTCGATGAGAAGCTAAGGCAAATTATCGTATCGGTCATGACGCTGACAATCAGCGAATCTTTCAAGGACATCGTTAAAAATGCATCCGCGGGCGATACGCAAAACTATTATCAGCTGTTATCGTCCATTCAAACGCCATTTTCACAAATTCAAGTATTGGAGCCAGCTGTTCAGTCTATTCTTATTACAACATCTATAGGTGAATTTTATCCGACCAATTATGTGCGGTTGAAAGAAAACCCCTTTTTTAATACTGAAATGTACAAACTCATTTCGGAATATCAGCATGCCATTTGGATAGGAGGACATGAGGATACCTTCTTTCGGAGAAAAGAAAAGGTTATTACGTTAGTTATGCAACCGCTTACAGAAAACCGAAATAATGAGATTTACATTATCGTGAATATTAAAGAACAAGCGTTGATTGATATGCTCATGAAAAATGTAGATGAATCAGGCCAACTGTTTCATCTTGTCTCGAGTAAGGGGGACCCGATATTTTCTTCGGAATCCAGGTTTTCGAGCTGTTTTAGTGAGAGTGGTTTTATTGAAAATATTAATCAGGATACGAAAGGTAGTTTTGAATATAAAGGAACTAAAAACTCCCTTTTGATCAATTATGCAAGCCTATCTTTACCAGAGGACTGGATCCTGCTTAGTGTTCAATTAAAATCAGATCTCTTAAAACAAATCCATTTGATCAAATGGGTTACGATTTTAATTATGATTGGAAGTCTATTGTTTTCTATGATTTATTCCAATATTCTCACAGCTAATTTACTGAAGCCGTTACTTAAGTTGCGAAACTTAATGATGAAAGTTGAACAGACGAATGATTTAAGCGTTCGATTTGAAAGTGAATATCAGGATGAGGTCTCTCAGGTCGGAAGAAAATTCAATAGTATGCTAGAGGAATTAGCTCTATCCATCAAGGAAACTGGAGAAATTGAAATTAAGAAGCGCAAGGCGGAAATTAAAGCATTACAGGCGCAAATCGATCCTCATTTTTTGTATAACACGTTAAATACGATTTATTGGAAAGCGCAATTGAATCAATCGGATGATGTTAAGGAAATGGTTCTTTCCTTATCGCGAATGTTCCAGCTTGGTTTAAATAATGGATTCGAGTACACGACATTAGAGAAAGAAATTGACCATGTGAAGCAATATTTATTCATTCAAAAAAAATGCTATACGAATTTATTTGACTATAATGTGGTGGTGGATATGGAAAAAGACTCCACAAATTACATTGCAATCCTCAAAGTTATTCTTCAGCCCTTGGTTGAAAATTCAATTTTACATGGTTTTAAAAATCGTAAATCAGGCGGAACCATTGATATATTGATTAGAAAAACGGAGGAGCATCTCGTTATTACTGTAGAGGATAATGGGAGTGGCATGAATGTGGACGAGATCAAGAAAAATTTACAAGTGCCCACTCAGAAGACGGGGTATGCGCTGCGCAACATTTATCACCGACTGCAGCTGTATTACAGCGGAGATTCAGAGATGATCCTCGAAAGTGTTCCAGATCAGAAAACCACTATTACATTAATAATCAATATGAAGGGAAGAGATGGATATGGAGAAACGGATTAGCATGTGTGTGTTGGACGATATCATGAGTGTTATAGATGGGATATCTCTTGGAATCCCTTGGGCGGATTATGGAATTGAGATCATTGGTACTGCCTTAGACGGTGAGGAAGGGCTCAAGATGGCTTTGGAGCTTCAGCCAGATATCATATTGACAGATATTCGGATGCCGGTTATGGATGGACTTGAATTAACGCGTAGAATCATAGAAAAGTTCCCAGCATGCAAAGTCATTCTTTTAAGCGGCTATACGGAATTTAGTTACGCTCAGCAGGCGATTCGATACGGGGCTTTTGATTTTGTAGCTAAGCCTTTTTCAATAGAGGATATTATAGAGGTTGTCCTGAAGGCAACTAAAGAAATTGAACTTGAGCGGGGCAAGCATAAAAGAATATATGAGATGGAAGCTAGAGTAAGAGAAAGCAAGCCGCTCTTAAGGCAGGAATATTTCAACCTGCTCATCTGCCATTCATCAAGTGAGGAATGCGCGAAAGATAGATGGGATTTTCTTGAAATAAATTTAAAGAAAGAGGGTTTTGTTGTTATGGTCGTCGAGATCGATGGATTCTCGAAAACCATTCAAACGCTGCCAATCGGTGTAGTAGAGCTAACTCGTTATGCTTTGCAAAATATTTTGGAGGAGACGATTAACGCCCATACACAAGGGGTCGTATTTAGAGAAAGCACGAATCGCCTTGTCGTCATCTATAATTCTACAGCACAGATAGATCCTAGATCTTTAGCCGAGATTTGCTGTAATCATTGTGCGCAATATTCGCGTCATACCGTCTCGATCGGGGTGGGCTTAAGCATAAACCTCATTTCAGAAATTTTTATCGGATACCAGCAGGCCATAAGCGCATTGACCTATAATTTTTATACAGGTGGCAATGGAGTGTTTCGCTATGGCGATGTTGGTCAGATGAGTCAGTATTTACGCACCTATTCACTAGATCAAGAGAAGGAGCTTCTCTTTGCTGTGCGTTCAGGAAATCAGGAGTTGGTTCTTGAAGTATTGCAACAAATCTATGAGGATTGTACTAAAATACATCCGCTGCCACATCCGCAATATCTGATTACGATGTATGATGAATTGGTTTATATGGTTCTGAGGGTATTAGAGGAAAAACTGCATATCGATGATTTGCAAGGGTTAAAAGCGGACATTGAAAAGCATAAAAATATAGATCGGATGTCGTTACTGGAATTACAAAAATCTCTTGAGCAGCTATGTATTAATGGCTGTGTATTACAAGATAAATATAGAACAACAGAGGCTGAGCGCGTTGTACATAAAGCTATTGAATACGTGAAGAGTCATCTTCATTTGGAGTTATCAGTGAATGAATGTGCCAAGCTGGTACATCTGAGCAGCAGTTATTTCAGCAATTTATTCAAAAAGGTTACAGGCCAAACCTTCCTTCAGTTTGTAACGAATGAACGAATTGATCAAGCCAAATTAATGCTAATGAAAGGCCATCAGGTGCAGGAGGTTGCAGCTGATATTGGTTATGAGGATCGGCGATATTTCAGTGAAATATTCAAGAGAAATACGGGAATGACACCATCAGAGTTCAAACAGGCTTATTACAAATAGTAGTAAAGATCGTCGGAAAATCCCCCTTGAGAATAGGTTTATCCCATTATGTCTTTGACTTCGGTAAATTATAATAATTGATATAACCAGTATTTAAAAAAACGAAGGGGTTGAAATATTTATGTTTAATAGAATGCGAATGATTACTGTATCTGCAATCCTTGTTCTTAGTTTGAGCGCATGCTCCTCAGGTAACGGAAATTCTACGAATTCGGCTAAGGGGACAAATGAACCGGCACCAGAGGCGTCTACCAAAGTAACAACTAAAGCCGAGAAGGTTAAGCTCAACTATTGGACAGAGGATCGGCATGATTTGACCTATATTCAAGAAGTCATCGAAAGGTTTAATGAAACCAATACAGAGAATATTGAGGTAGAGTTGAAAGGACTGTCTGAGAACTATAACCAGTCCGTTGATATTGCATTCTCCAGCAAGCAAGCTCCTGACATTATTAGAACGACGCCAAGCAACTTTATCCCTTTTGTCAAGAAGGGGTATCTGGAACCGCTGGATGGCTATATGAATGATGGGATAAAGGCTAAATTCCAAGGGGCACTCATTGATAAATCAAACATGATGGATGGCCAAATTTTTTCCCTTCCCAACTACGGATATTCAAGCCGACTAATTTATAACGTTGATCTTTTTGAGAAAGCCGGTATCACAAGCCCTCCTAAAACATTGAACGATATGGTTGAGGTTGCGAAAAAACTTACTGAGGCAGGTAAGGATATTGGTGCCTATGGCTTTGCGATTAACTTTAAAGGAGCAGACAACTCTTTTGAAAAGGCTCCAAGATCGATCGCTGAGTTGAGTGGAATCGGCGGTTATGGCTACGATTTCAAAACAGGCAAATATGATTTTTCTGGATTTACAGAAATCATGAAGGCATTTAAGCAAATGAAGGATGACGGCAGTATGCTTCCGGGCGTAGAGGCCCTAGACATTGATCCACTGCGTGCTCAATTTGCTGAAGGAAAGATCGGCATGTACCTATCGATTTCCGCTGAGCCAAATGTATATCTAACGCAGTTCCCTACAAAAATCAACTGGTCAGCTGCTTTGCCTCCAACGATTAGCGGTGACATTGCAGGAGTAGCAGGCTACTGGAAAACAGGCCCTTGGCTTTCCATCAGCAGTCAGACTGAAAATAAAAAAGAGGCTTGGACTTTCTTGGAGTATATGTACAGTGATGAAGTGTTAAGAACATATTATGAAGATGGCTATGGCTTATCTCTTCTTCCAGAAATTATAGCTCAGTCCAAAAATCCGAAAATGCCTGGTATTGCGGGATTCCTCCCTACACAATATGATGGCTTGTGGCCTATTTCGCCGAGTGTGACTGTAGAAGGAACGGATTTTCCAAACCTATTTATTAAATATGCGATTAGCGGCGGAGATTTGGATAAGATGATTACAGATGTAAATACGCGATACAATGCTGCACTTGATAAAGCTAGAGCATCTGGAGATGTAACAACTGAAGCAATGCCGGACTTTGATGCGAAGAGCATGCAAGGAATGTTAGTCAAATAATACTTCTAATGCATGGATCATGCCAAAAAAGGATAGGAGCATCTCGTATGCCCTATCCTTGTTATTTAAGGAGATGAAATCGAACATGACCAGTCTACGCAAATTAGGAGAATCTTACTCATTTATTTTGCCCAGTCTAATATTCACCGTGATGCTAGGTATTTATCCGATTATATGGGCGATTAGATATATGTTTTATGATTATCCAGGATACGGAGAAGAAGTATTTATCGGATTTGGTAATTTTGCTAGTTTGATGAGAGATGGAGCCTACTGGAACTCAGTTGTTAATACCGGGATCTATGCGATGGGGAAAATCATCATCACGATTCCTTTATCATTAATTTTAGCGGTGATTTTAAATAAAGGTCTTAAAGGTAAAAACTTTTTGAGAGCAATTTATTTTATGCCAACGGTGCTGAGTACCGCGGTAATTTCTATCGTCTTTTTTAACATTTTTAATTCTTACAACGGCATATTAAACCAGTTTCTATTGAAATATCATATCATCTCCAAAAGCATTGATTGGCTTGGCCCCGATCTAGCCATGGTGACAACTATCATCGTTGCTATCTGGGGTGCAATTGGGAACTATATGCTGCTCTTCCTCGCTGGTCTGCAAAGCATTCCAGATGACGTCTATGAGAGTGCTTCACTAGATGGAGCGAATGCTTCTCAAAAGTTCTTCTACATTACCATCCCTATGCTGGGACCAGTGCTGCAAATGATTATTATGCTAGCGATTACCATATCCTTGAAAGGTTATGAAAGTATTATGGTCTTAACAGAAGGCGGACCAATCGGACGAACAGAAGTTATGTATCTGTATGTATATCGAATGTTTTTTCCGATTTCCTCTAGTTCGACTATGATTCAACAGATTGGCTATGGCAGCGCTGTAGGCTTTATGTCTGCCGTAATCGTCGGATTCATTACATTAGGTTATTTCTGGTTATCAAAACGTTTAAACCGTATTTTCTAGCCTAGGGGGTTTGCTGTAATGAACACAGTACCAGCAACTAATACCGCTCCGATAATTAAAGTTGGCAAGCGAGCGAAACGTATTTTTTCCGTGATAATTATTTGGGTATTTCTAGGGCTTATTGCCTTATTTACTGTGTTTCCTGTGCTGGTTACGTTATTTGGTTCTTTCAAAACGAATGCAGAGCTGACAGCGGGCGCCACTATTCTTCCTAGCGTTTGGCATTTCTCGAACTACTTGGATGCTTGGAAACAAGCTGACTTTGCTAGGTTTACTTGGAATAGTTTATTTATTAGTACGTTTACGACGATTGGGACACTTCTTTTGGCTTCGATGGCCGCCTATGCTGTGGATCGCAGAAGTTTTTTCGGAAAGAGCCTTTATGTTAGTCTTCAAGCAGCGACGATGTTTATATCTATTGGTGCCGTTGTTATCCGACCGCAATTTGAACTTATGGTGAAATTACATTTGAATACCTCGTTATGGGGGGTTATCTTTATTCTAATCAGTGCCCATGCCACTACCTTTTTTATTCTAATCGGTTTCTTCAAAGGAATTCCTCGGGATTTGGATGAAGCGGCGTACATTGATGGATGTAGTTTCTTTTCGGTTTATTGGCGAATTATTCTTCCGTTATTGAAGCCGGGTTTAGGCGTCGCAGCATTATTTGCCTTCCGGAATGCTTGGAATGAATATATCTTGCCACTTGTTTTTACGATGACAAACCCTAAATTACAAACCTTGACGGTTGGTTTAGCGGATTTAAGATATGGTACGACTGCAGCCACGCAAACCCATTTGATTATGGCGGGTGCCTGCTTATCAATTTTGCCGATTCTAATCGTGTATGTTTTTGCCAATAAATCTTTTATGCAGGTAACAGGCGGTTCTGTCAAAGGCTAGCCGCATGGATATGATGAGTTCAACTGATAGAGTTAGTTTAAGAGCTAAAGCAAAAGCCTTGATGACCGAATTCATTGGTCGATTAAGGTCTTTACATGGTAGATTCTAGTGGTTCCAGACATTCTTTTTTTCACATTCATCACTTGTCGCGACAAACCCAATAAAATTAACAAAATTGGTTCCAAAGTTTTTTATCGCTTGACAAGTGTGGAACTGGTAAAAGAATAAAAATAAAATTGGGTCGTCCTAATTTATTATTAGGGCGACCCAATTTTATTTTAGAGAGGATAAACGATTATGAATTCCATAGGGTCTAAAGTAAAAGCAATTAGAGCACAACTTAACTTGAATTAGATAGATTTTTCGGATGTGATTGACGGGAGTTCTATTCATTCCGGCATTGTTTCAAATTCCATTATTCAAAGTGATTCCGAGCAGTGCTATTGCACCTGTACTCATCATTGTGGGTTGCTTTATGATCCAAAGTATCAAGGAAATACCCCTCAGTGATTTTACAGAAGCTTTTCCAGCCTAGTTGATGATGGCGATTATGCCACTTTCCTTTAGTATCGCGAATGGGATTGCATTTGGTTTCATTGCTTACCCGATTGTGAAGGTGGTTACGGGTCGGAAGGCAAAAGTACCCGTTACGATGTATGTTATTGCATTCTTCTTCTTACTTTATTTTATATTGGGTTCAATATAAGTCTGCTTGGTAGGATCTTTATTTAGTGCATACTAAAGAATGTTCTAGCCTCTAGGTTATAAGTTGACGTCGGTACTTTCAGCCGGTGTCAGCTTTTTTTGTCCCCCATTAAGATAAAAGAAGATACGTTCCATTGAAACTTATATTTAACTCGAGTTCATTTTATTTCTTTGAATAGCCACTACATGAAGAGCATCCTGCAGATCATTTATATCTTGTTGTATCTTGGTAAAGTCTGTGATCTCAGGAACGTACTTTCTAGTGAACGGACGTTGCTGTTCTATAGCGATGGCCATCGTTTCAAAAACAAGAAGAAATTGGGAGAGTCTCTCATCTGACAGGATGGGTCGATCAGCGTATTTTTGACTGGATTCTAGTAAATACCCCAATTGTTCTATATAAAATATAGCGGGTCTAAGTGCTTCTAAGGCTGTTGTGTTGCTAGGGATTTCTCCAAATGCTGTTGTATATACAATGTTTAGATTCGTTAGATTTGTTCGCATTTTGCCTTGATCTGCGGATTTTTGTCCATCAGCGTTGCTTCTATGTTCCGAGAACAACATCATGAGAAATTGCTGCTCACTCCGAAGGGTTTTGGCCATTACATGAGGGAGTAAACTTGAAGATTGCCTCTTGCCTATGAATAATGTTCCAATAAGGCCAATGACAGATCCAATAAGGACGTCGGTTATCCTTGCAGATGCCAAGAAGGCAGTATTATGTAACTGAGTCGTGCTTTCGGCAAGAAGTAAAGCATTCGATGTGATAAACAGTGCGGCAATCGCATAATTAACAACAATCGCAAGCTCTGTGAGAGCTGTTAATACCACGATAGCGATGACGATCACCAATCCCTCAGGATGAAGAGAAAGGATGATCGATGCGATCAGAATACCCAGGATTGTTCCAATGGAACGCTGGATCGCGCGATGGAATGTGGAAATAATAGTTGAACCCGACATGACAGATGCACAAGATAAGGTAATCCAATACGATCGGTTAAAGTCAAATGAATAGGCAATAATCGCTGCGATTGTAAGGACTACTCCATATCTTGTCGCTGTAAGGAACACAATAGAATTCTTATCAAAGGAACCACCAAATACCGTCTTTAGAGATGGCTTAGAAATTTGAATGCCGCGATTAATCTGGTTCATAGGTTCATTCATGGTGGCACGGATTGATGTTTCTAGTTCTGGGGGAAGCTTGTCCTTTCCCTTCTTAGCATATTCAAGGACGTCCATAAAAAATTGATTGGCTTGATCATTTAATAGAAGTAATCGTTTATATTGGTCTGAACTTCTCCAAGATATGTACCCTGCGGACAGGTTATCCTCTGCTGATTTTAACGATACTACTAGTCTCTGCCTTGCCTTGTTAGAGTCATCTGTACCTACGGAATCCATATAATGGGCAAGATCTTTATAAACTTGTTGTACAGCAATGGTTTCCGGCCCATGCGGGTTCATGAACCAACCCATCATTCCGATGATCCAAGATAATACCCCACCCAATAGAACTAGACCTGTACGCAGGGGAGCGAGGGAAGGATCTAAAGTCATCCCCGTAGCCATCGTAAAGGCTAGAACAAAGAATATTGCTGCTGGGCCTGCAATTCTTAAGGAGCCAAAGACAAATGTTGCTATCGCACCAATCAGACCGACTGTTATTGCTGAGGCAAGTGAGAAAGGGGCAAGAAGAGTTCCTAGACCAACGGATAAAGACATTCCAAGGAGTGCGAAAAGGAGCTTCTTTGCTCTTAATGCATAGGGGATATTGAATGTGTAAAGATAGGTGAGTCCACCAATGCCTGCTAGTAATCCGTATTGGAAGTTTCCTAATAGCAAACCTATAAGGGGAGGCACACCAGAACATATTCCAGCATTAATGGCCTTTGTCCAAGGAAGAGGATTCTTATTCATCTTAAATGCTTGTTTTATTGCAATCTTATGCATGCAGGCCCCTCCCTTTAATAATATGGCTATCTTATGTATATATAATTCATAATCAATTGCACGCTATAGGGGATTGAGTTATTTTGTTTATTATAATGTGCCCTAGCAAAGAATGAAGCATCCCTATGATGACGGTTTGACAATTAGTTCAATATATATCGGTACTTTTGCTAATAATACCTCCATGCACATAAGGAGGGTATAACTCATGGACACTAGCTATAAAGGGACAAATAAATTGATTGCGGGAATTGTGTTTGGTGTGTTAACGTTCTGGCTTTTTGCGCAGGCAATGGTCAATGTCGTTCCAGCAATTCAATTAGATTTAGGTATTTCAATGGGTACGCTTAATGTAGCTATTAGTTTAAGTTCGTTATTCTCAGGGATGTTTATCGTTGCTGCTGGTGGATTAGCAGATAAGGTTGGACGCAAAAAGATGACATATATCGGGCTAATATTAAGTGTTATTGGTTCTTTACTCCTCATATTTGCTAATGGGTCCGTTATGTTAATTATGGGTCGTGTCGTTCAAGGTTTATCCGCTGCATGTATCATGCCAGCAACCATCGCATTAATGAAGACGTATTTCGAAGGTGCAGATCGACAACGTGCACTTAGTTATTGGTCTATCGGATCTTGGGGTGGTTCTGGTGTATGTTCTCTTGCCGGAGGTGCGATTGCAACGTATTTGGGCTGGAGATGGATATTCATCTTTTCGGTTGTATTCTCTCTGCTTGCGATGTGGCTTATTAAAGATACGCCCGAGAGTAGAGGACAATCAACAGGCGCATTTAAATTCGATTACACGGGTTTAGCTATTTTTATAGTAACGATGCTTGCATTAAATATCTTTATTACTCAAGGTGCAGATTTGGGTTGGACAAGCCCACTTACGCTAGGTTTGGCCGTTGTTACCATCATAGGAGCTATCGTGTTTGTTAAATTTGAAAAGGGAAAAGCTGTTGTATTAATTGATTTCTCCTTATTTAAAAATAAGCCATACGCGGGTGCTACATACTCAAATTTTTTGTTAAACGCGGTAGCGGGTACACTCGTTGTTGCCAACACGTATGTTCAAGTAGGTCGAGGATTTACTTCTTTTCAATCAGGGATGTTATCCATTGGTTATTTAGTAGCCGTGTTAGCTATGATTCGTGTCGGTGAGAAAATTCTGCAGAAGGTAGGGGCAAGATCACCAATGATATGGGGTTCAGTCATAACCTCCGTTGGTGTAGCGGCCATGGGTTTAACTTTCTTACAAGGCTTTGCCTATACAGTTGCTGTGTTTATTGGATTTGCCTTATTTGGTCTTGGACTTGGAATATATGCAACGCCATCAACAGATACAGCGGTATCTAATGCACCTTCCAACAAAGTCGGTGAAGCTGCAGGGATCTACAAAATGGCAAGTTCCCTTGGTGGAGCGTTCGGTGTTGCAATTTCAGCAACGGTATATAGTTCAATTGAAGCAGAGGCAAGTCTGGAAGTGGCTGCAACAGCCGGGATTATCACAAACGTTATATTCGGTGTACTTTCAATCATTTCTATTGTTCTATTTGTTCCAAGAAGTGCTGGCAAAAAGACGCCATCCCCATCCCCGTTAGCTAAACCTGTGACAAAATAAAAAGGAGGCATTTATTTGAGAAGTCGATTAATCAAAATGTTGGAAGATCGAAAAGATGAAATGGTTCAAATTCGTCGCTATTTACATCAAAACCCAGAACTATCTTTTAAAGAAGAAAAGACGGCACGATATATTGCCGATTTCTATAAAGGAAAGATGTAGAAGTTCAAACGAATGTTGGAAATGGATACGGGATTATCGTAACGATTAAAGGTGGAAAATCTGGTAAGACAGTCGGATTGCGTGCAGAATTCGATGCACTTCCAATTCATGAAGAAACAGATGTTCCATTCAAATCAAAAAATAAGGGAGTCATGCATGCGTGTGGCCATGACGGCCATACGGCTTACATGTTAGTGTTAGCAGATTGTTTAATTCAATTAAAGGATTCTATCCCAGGTACAATCAAAATTATTCATCAGAATGGGGAAGAAATGCCTCCGGGTGGTGCAAAAAGCATGGTGGATTCTGGCTTGCTTGATGACTTGGATGCTGTTTATGGGATTCATCTATTCCCAACACATCCAGCGGGTTACGTAGGATACCGTAGCGGTTATGCGTTTGCGGGCAGAACATATTTCAAATTAGTGGTTCAAGGCGTAGGGGGTCATGGATCTTCTCCTCATTTGTCTAACGATGCGATAGTGGCGGCTTCCCATTTTGTAACAGCCGTTCAAACGGTCATTAGTCGTCGCTTAAATCCTTTTGATGTTGGCGTGATTACCATTGGTTCTTTTGATGGAAAAGGATCTTTCAACGTTATTAAAGATAGTGTAGAGCTTGAAGGTGATGTTCGTTATATGACAGTTGAGATTCAAGAGTTGATTGACAAAGAAGTTCATCGCATTGCAAAAGGAATTGAAGTTGAATTTGGTGTGAATTGCGAACTGACGTATACAGTGGATTATCCGCCATTAAAAAATGATCCAAAAGTGACTGCAGAAGTCGTGGCAAGTCTTGAGAGCATGAATGATCCAGATATCCATGAAGTTAGTGAATATCCAATGCTCTCTGGCTCAGAGGACTTCGCTTACTATTTAGAAAAGATCCCAGGTTGTTTCTTTGTCATTGGTTGTAAACCAAAAGGAGTTAAAGAAGCTTATTTCAATCACCATCCGAAATTTGATATTGATGAAGATGCTCTACTTGTTGCTGCAAAGTCAGTGGCTCAAGTGGTTTGCAGTTATTATGAAATAAGTTAAGGGGGTCATCACATGTTATTGAATAATTTAATGGAGAAGTTAGATGCCAAAAAGGACCGTATGATCGAGATTCGTCGACATCTTCATGAGCATCCGGAGCTTTCTTTCCATGAAGATCAAACGGCTGCCTATATCGCCGATTTTTATAAAGGAATATCGGTGGATTCAGTGGAAACGAACTTCGGCGGTCAACGTGGGGTCGTTGTAACCATTAAAGGTACTAAGCCAGGAAAAACTATCGCTATTCGTGCGGATTTCGACGCATTGCCTATCAAGGAAGAAACCGGTTTACCGTTTGCGTCAAAAAACGAAGGTGTCATGCATGCTTGTGGACATGATGGGCATACAGCCTATATGTTAGTATTAGCAGAGACATTAGCGGAGATGAAAGCTCAGTTGAAAGGTACGATTAGAGTCATTCATCAGCCAGCGGAAGAAGCACCTCCAGGTGGCGCACTCGGAATGATTAAAGCAGGTGTGTTAGATGGCGTAGAGGCTATCATTGGGATTCATGTCATGTCTACCATGCAAACAGGACATATTTATTACAGAAGCGGGAACACTCAAACAGGAAGATCATACTTTAAATTACGTGTTCAAGGTAAAGGTGGACATGGTTCATCGCCTCATATGGCGAATGATGCCATTGTTGCAGCGAGTTCATTCGTTATGAATTTGCAAACGATTGTTAGCCGTCGGATCAACCCATTTGATACAGCTTCCATTACCATTGGTTCTTTTGATGGTAATGGTACATTCAATGTGATCAAAGATGCTGTAACGCTTGAGGGAGATGTTCGAACAATGTCTAATGAAACTCGAGACATCGTAGAGTCTCAAGTTCGTGCCTTTACGGAAGGATTAGAGAAATCATTTGGTGTAACAACGGTTCTTGAATATGCTAATGACTATCCTGTTCTATATAATGATCCTGAAGTCACAGAACATGTGCATCAAGCGTTAGTAGAAGCATCCATTCCAGAGGTGGAAGCCATACTGGAGACAGCACCGCAACCGCCGTCAGAAGACTTTGCTTACTACCTTCAACAAGTACCCGGGTGTTTCTTTTATGTAGGTGCGATGCCGGAATCGGGAGAAGCCTACCCACATCACCACCCTAAATTCGATATCAATGAAAAAAGTCTTATTATTTGTGTAAAAGCGATGGCTTCTGTTGTTGCTTCTTATTGTGATGGTAGCGAATTCATATAAAATACAAGAGGGTAAGATAGATGGACGGATTTACAATCAGTATGAGTAAGGATTCATGCTGCCCCAGTTTACAGCTACTTTGTTGATCCGAATTTCTCTGCCGACTTATGGGCGGAAAGGGCTAAGTGTCAATGGCATTCCTTAGTTTCGGTTAAATCAGTACAAGCAAGGTGTCTCCATGTCAATAGACAGGGCAGTGATGTAGTGATGATTAAGAATTCACTCTTAAGTAGCAAAGAAGTTGTAATACTTAAACCGTCGCCCCTATTCTATACAGGGTGTCGGCTTTATAACATTAAGATAAAAATAAAACGTTTAGTTAATTTTCACTATAAAGCTGTAAAAGTTCGGTAGTCAGACGTTCATTTGATGGGGGCACATCGTATAAGATTTGTTCTCACTCAGCACTCCACACATGTAGAGTGCTGTGTGTTGCTCATAAGAGCGTGATGAATTTGAGCCGCATTTACCTCGAAACAAAAGTTCAAGTATAACTTTTTTGAATTTATATATAGATTGCTGGGCACTTGCGAGGAAGTGTGCAAATGAGATGATGATTTTTTCATTAAGCGAAGACAATTAATAGCATGATAAATGAAAAAAAGTGAATTTCAGAGGTGTTATATGGCTAGAGATATTCCATAGCTTGTTGTCAGCAGAGCGAAAGCGGTAGGTGCTGTTGGTACAGAATGGCTTGCTAATTTGGATAACCTGATTTCATCCCTTGAAGATGCAAATGGTCGTGGATATGTCAGATTGCTTGCTTACGATGTTGAAGCCGAATCCAAGCTGATTGCCCCCGACGGTGCTCATGAGAGAATGGATGAATGAGTACGCTCAAAATCTTGTTCAGAAAGGGCCTTGAAAGATGTGAATATCTTCATCTGATTACTTTTTAATCGCTACGGGTTTAATTCCCCGCAGTTTGCTGCGTAACTAACTGAGATTGGACTATAATGAGGATGTAACAGAAACGTAGAAGGGAACGCTGTGATTTGATGCCCGATAAAAAAACGGTAACGCGGATTGTGGCCGCCACTGTGACGGTCCCTTTGCAACAGTAAGTAACCGATGAAGCCACTCTAAATTCAATGTCCTCCAATACCATCGATGTGAAATGATGTCTAAAGTGGTAAACTTAAATGTATTAGTATACGATCAAAACAGATGATTTATCACGCCATTGTGTCTAGAAATAACTGATTATATTAAGATAAGTAGTGAATTTATTGGAGGATTGAATAGATGACATTATATGAAAAGATGCATACTGGTGAATTATATAACTGCACCGATGAAGAACTGATGGTTGAGCAGGGCAAATGCCTTGAGAGACTATATGATTTTAACGCAACTCGCCCGTCCGAGGCCGAAAAACGTAAAAAGCTTATGAAGGAAATGTTTGCTGAAATTGGTGATAACTGCTACATTGAGCCGCCGTTTCATGCAAACTGGGGCGGCAAGCATGTATATTTTGGTAGTGGTATTTATGCTAACTTTAATCTGACTATGGTTGATGATACCCACATTTATGTGGGAGACCACACTATGTTTGGCCCCAATGTAACGGTTGCGACCGCAGGCCATCCAATTGTTCCCCATCTTCGCGAAAATGTAACACAATTCAATATACCGGTTCATATAGGTAGAAATGTTTGGATTGGTGCAGGTGTTATTATTGTTCCAGGAGTTAAAATTGGTGATAATACCGTTATCGGCGCAGGTAGCGTCGTAACTAAAGATGTTCCTGCCAATGTGGTTGCTGTTGGAAATCCCTGCCGTGTACTACGAGAAATCAATGACCATGACAAGGAATACTATTACAAAGACAGAAGAATTGATTTTAAGTAAGAGTGTCAGCACTCCTTGCATGTGGAGTGAGTAAACTGAGCCATTGATTTATGGGAACGACTTGGGGACGAAGGCCGTCCCCAAGCATGGTGGATAATCATCTAAGTAAATAAAACGGGAACCCTTAATCTAGAAGGGTTCCCGTTTTATTTACTCATGTGGAGGTATCTATATGGAGATGGTATTAACAGTTTTGGAATTAGCTTAACTCTTAGGAGTTTCTACTGATTCCATCTACACGATGGTAAGGCAAGATCAAACACACTACCTGAGAGTAAGAAGAAGGATACTGTTCCATAAGGAAACAAGCCCGAAAGTAGCTCGTGTTGCCCTGCGATTTGAAAGTAGAAGCCTTATTCAGAACGATGATGTTCTGAATAAGGCTGTTTATTGTTTGTTCTTTCTTTCTGTTTATCATGATAGATGAAAATTGTTACTGCTAATGCTGAAATCTGTTCCTTATTCCCAATTGTTTGGATTGCTATACTGATGATAACAGAAAGATTGAGGGATGGAGGACAGAAACTAATGGAAAGATTATTAAAAAACAAGATGTATTACTTTATGCTTTTGCCGGTGATAGCGTGGTTTATTGTATTTAAATATATACCGATGTATGGCGTCATTATTGCTTTTAAAGATTTCAATATAATGGATGGAATATTGAAGTCTGCTTGGGCGGATCCATGGTATGGGCACTTCGAGGTGTTTTTCAAATCTCCTTATTTTTCACAATTGTTAGGGAATACACTGATTATCAGTGTATACAAATTAGTACTTGGAACCGTACCATCTATTATACTCGCTATTCTAATATACGAATCTCGTACGACTTGGCTTAAACGTTGGGTACAGACACTTAGTTATATGCCACACTTCTTGTCATGGGTCATCGTTTTTGGTATTTCACTAGCTTTCTTTTCGGAGACGAATGGTTTAGTTAACCGCTGGATTACCGAGGGTGGAGGAACAGCTATACCGTTTTTAAATTCCACTGAATGGTTTAGGACGATGCTCGTTTCTACGGATATTTGGAAGGACCTCGGCTGGGGAGCAATTGTGTATCTTGCAGCAATGTCTGGAATCGATGCAAGCTTGTATGAGGCAGCGAGGATCGATGGTGCCAGTCGTTTACGCTGTATATGGCATATTACACTTCCGGGCATAATTACAGTTATTATGCTGCTGCTTATTCTGAAAGTGGGCAGCGTTATGGATGCAGGCTTTGATCAAATCTTTATTTTCTATAACATACGTGTGTATAGCGTAGGTGATATTATTGATACTTGGGTATATCGTACAGGCCTGGAACAACTTAACTTTAGTCTTGCTGCCGCAGTTGGTCTGTTTAAATCTGTCATAGGCATGATCCTGGTCATAACTACGAATCAGTTGTCTAAAAAGTTCGGAGGTGGTGGGATATGGTAACGATGCGTGGTGAACGAACATTTTCGGTCGTCGTTAATCTGATATTAATTATTGTTGGTATCGTGTCAATATTCCCGATTTTGTATGTGGTGTCGATGTCATTAACACCTTATGGTGAGGTTGTTAAAAATGGAGGGTTTTTGATCTTTCCTCGTCAGATATCATTTGATGCATATATTCATTTATTGAAAGGCAATGAACTGCCGCGTGCAATGGGTGTGTCTGTTTTTTTAGCGGTTGTTGGAACAGCGATAAGTTTGATACTGAATTTATTAGGAGCTTTTCCACTAAGTCGAAAAGATTTACAAGGTCGCACATTTTTTCTCTTCCTTATCGTGTTTACGATGATGTTTGGCGGCGGTATGATTCCTACTTATCTGCTCGTTAAGTCGTTAGGCATGATGAATACAGTATGGGCAATGATTATCCCAGGGGCAGTAGCTACGTTTAATTTACTTATTATGAAAACTTTTTTTGAAGGACTTCCGGAAGAATTGTTTGAAGCAGCGCGGATGGATGGTGCCGGGGAATTAAAAGTGTTAGTTAGTCTTGTCATTCCCTTATCCCTTCCATCCATGTTAACCGTTGGTTTATTCTACATGGTTGGTTACTGGAATAGCTTTTTTGCAGCATTATATTACATTACGAATCCGAATTTGTATCCATTGCAAATTGTGCTTAGAAAAATGCTAATGATGAGTACTTCGTTAGAGAGTCTCATGGAACAAACTTTACCAACACCTACGTTACAAATGGCTGCTGTAATTTTGGCTAGCGCGCCAATGCTCATTATTTATCCGTTTATTCAAAAGCATTTTACAAAAGGGATGTTAATAGGCGCAATTAAAGGTTAGAAGCATGGTTTTGCTGTCAATGTTGCTCATTACTTGGACTGCCATATAGAAAGACCAAGTAATGTCACATATATAATAAATTGGGGAAAGAAGGGGTATAAGTGAAGAAGAAAATTACAAAAAGCTTGACTGCAGTAGCATTGGTGCTTAGTTTATTAACCGCATGCTCAAGCGGAGGCGGAGCAGAGCCAACTGTAAGCCCAAATAGTACTTCCAATCAAGAAAAAGGAAGTACAGCATCCGAGACTAAGCAACCGATTAAAATTGAAATCGTGCAGGATGGTACTGTACAATTCCCAGAAAATGATTTTATCAAGAAAGCTCTATTAGACAAACTTAATATAGATTTGACTATGACCGTTGAGCCGACAGAATACATTTCCAAATTGAATACTCGTGTAGCAGGCGGTAATTTCCCTGATTTGATGATTTTGGATAAAAATCAGGCGCAAAAATATTCAGAATCTGGTGCATTACTTGATTTTGGACCATACATGGATAAATTGCCTGACTATGTTTCATTTCTTGGTGAAGAGGAACTGAAAAAAGGTTTATTCCAAGGTGAGCAATATACGCTTCCTAAGATTGCGGGCAAGCCTACGGGTACTTACTGGATTCGTAAAGATTGGTTGGATGCCTTGGGATTACCAATGCCTACAACAATTGATGAATTGTTTAAAGTAGCTAAAGCCTTTACAGAGAACGATCCAGATAAAAATAACAAGAAAGATACATTCGGTATAACAGGTACAGAACTTAATACATTCGCTCCTGTATTTGGGGCATATGGTTTGGTTAATAGTGGATCTTATCTTATAAAAGATAACAAATTATCAAATGCCTTGTATGATCCTGCTATGAAAGATGCATTAGCGGAAGTAAAGCGTTTTATTGATGCAGGAGTAGTAGACCCGGAATTTTTAAGCAACAAAACGAATGTAGCTAAGGATAAAGCGTTTCAAGGCAAGTTTGGAATTATTTATGAAGGTTGGAGCGGAATTGTGAAAGCGGATGCAAAAAAAGTGTGGAAAGATGCTAATCCAAATACAGAATGGACGCAATTAGGCGCTTTAACTGGTCCTAGTGAGAAGTCTTATGTAAGCGGCGTAGAAATGGCTGGCTGGTTACAGTTGCTAGCAGTTCCAAAGAATATGGAAAAAGATCCGGAGAAGCTAAATAAAATACTGGAGCTTATCAACTATGTTTCTACTGAAGAAGGCAACTTGCTTGTAAGTTATGGGATAAAGGATGAACATTTTACGATAGACAATGGCAAAGTAACGATTACAGACAAAGGTAAGGCTGAAAGTGGATTTACTTTTGTATATCAGTTCACTGGACGTAAGGATGAGAAGTATTTGGTAGCAAAATTTAGTGAACAGGCAGAGTACATTGAATATGAGCTCGGATTGCCACGTGTAGGTATTGCAGATGGTTATGTAGTACCGCCAACGGGCTTTAATAAAGCGGATGCTGATCGATTTGTAAAGGAAGAGTTCTCGGAATTTCTATACGGTAAAAAATCATTAGATCAGTATGATCAATTTTTGAAAACATTAGAAGATTCATTCCAATACAAAATGTATACGGAATCTGTCGAGACACAAGTTAAGGAATTAGGGCTAATTAAATAGTATAGCAATGTTTGTTAATAGCAGAGCGTATACCGACAGGTGTATTCTCTGCTATCCGCAGTTTGGGATACTAAGTACAGCAGGAAATTATTTTCATGGAGATGAAGAATATGAAACACGAGGTGAAATGAATTAAATGATGAATTGTTGGGATGATGGTTGTTTTATTGATGCTTCCCCGAAGGAAGCAGACTATCCATTTAATCCCAAAGCCGATTCTGGCTATGTAGAGGGCTGGGTCGCATTTAATACAGCTTGGAACAGTTCGATCGCTTACAGTGCCGGAGAGATGATCGCCATTACAGTACCCGCAGCATGCACGTTGTGGTGATCAAGTGGTTGTTCACCTAAAAGCGCCTATTCATATAGATCATGAGCAAGTGGGACATGCAAAAACTATAACAACTATTCATACTATTACAGGCAGTATTAAAGAAGAAGAGCTGACGCTTCTTGAGGTAGGAAGAGATGGTTTATATTTTTCTAACGGTTATACTATTCCACAAGGGACAAGTCGAATGGAATTTTCATATGGCTATGGATTGTTTAAGAAAGCAGCAATATTATACATAATAAATAATTGAGCAGCGAGGAGAGGGAGCGGATGAAGTGGCTTTTACGATTATGGCCTTCCAAGTTGAAGAATCGTATTTTCATTACTTTTTTATTCATTATTTTTATCCCCTTCTCGATATTTCAAGTATACAATTTCAATCAAATTAAAGATATTATAGGCGGCAAAATAAGTAAACAAAACGTTGCACAGCTTCAGTTAATGAAAGAGATGTTTAATGACATTCGTTGGTCTGCGCAAAGCTCAATTTACAAACTAGAGGCTGATGAAGCTTTTTTGGAATCTATGAATACAACGGATGAGATGTCTCAGGCCGAGAGGGAAAAATTTATGCAG
>Ga0153923_100185_pt1 | contig 27486 bp, 25 predicted proteins | sample TSNJ007MetaG_FD_104682 | JGI IMG/M metagenome (GOLD analysis project Ga0153923, IMG submission 104682) | Attine ant fungus gardens microbial communities from New Jersey, USA - TSNJ007 MetaG | ecosystem: Host-associated > Fungi > Mycelium > Unclassified | place: USA: New Jersey, Brendon T. Byrne...
GCTACTGGGAGCAGGAGTTTCCTCAACTCAACCCCGTCAAACGCCGCGGAAACCGCCGGTATTATCAGCGCCAGGACGTGCTGATGATCCGGCAGATCCGCGCGCTCCTTTACGATCAGGGGTTCACCATCGGCGGCGCACGCTTGCGTTTGTCCGGCGATGAAGCCAAAGACGACACCACCCAATACAAGCAAATGATCCGCCAGATGATCGCTGAGCTTGAAGATGTACTGGTGGTGCTCAAGAAATAAAAAGCTGCGTTTGAATACTTCCAGTTTTCAAAAGCTTGCGATATATTCTTGAGCGCTCTTCGAGACGAAGGGCGGTTTCAAACCAGTCGGGGCGTAGCGCAGTCCGGTAGCGCACTAGCATGGGGTGCTAGGGGTCGAGTGTTCGAATCACTCCGTCCCGACCATATTTCCTGAATAAAATCAGACACTTAAGCCGATCATTTAGATCGGCTTTTTTGTGCCTGCGCAAAACCCGCGCAAAGCTCTTCGTCATGAGCGCGCTGGCGTGGCCGGCGATTCTTTGACCGTCTTTCGTTAAAAAGAAGTCTGATATAAAAGCGATTAAGGCTATTCATTTGGGGCCAACACCAAATCAAGAGTTATCACAGAGGTCCATTGAAGCGCTGCTCACAAGATTAGGCTTGGCTGACATTCCAGTTATTTTTCACGTGCCGGGAAGGCTGCAGCCTGATTTCCTCTTCGCCGCGGCTTTCTCTGACCGTTCCGCATTGCTCTTGGCCATAGCCTACCTCTTCAATTCCGCTGGTCGGACAAGTCCAGCCAGGTCTGTCGGCGGCGGCGGTGGCGGGCACGCTTGGTGATTCGTCTCACGCAGCTACCTTCAACTGGTGCCATGCACCTCCTTGTGTGACCGTGCTGGCACAGTTTGATGGCACTATCGTGTCAATTCGGTTATGTTTTCCCTTCGGCATGAGGCCGATGGAGGGGGACATGGCTACTAATCGTGAAATTGCGTTGGAGCAGGCGCTAGTCGCAACGTTTGCTGCAGCCAAAAAACTTGGTATCGATCAAGGCACATTGCAACAAGAGTCTCGTGAGATTATTCAGCGCTACAGCCAGTTCGTGGAGCTGGATCAGCCTCATGTCGCCGACGCTCGAAAAGAGCTGGCAGGTGCTTGGGATCAGTTCAAAGCAATTGCGGGCAAATAATTTCGTCCTCTGGCTCACCGGGTGAGTCGTGCAGGATTCGCAAGCTTTCGTTGCGGAACTCCTGCGACACCTTTCAACAATAATAAAAGGTGTCGTGACACTCCTGAGCATCAATGCCGCAGTTTCGAACTCCGCGGCGATCACATTCCGCAACAGGTTCTGATACACCTCCTGCTGGTTGTTGAAACCGTGTTCTTTGATCAGACGCCTCAGGTCGGGCTTGAACACTCCGGCGACCTCAACCGTAAACTTCTCGACGCTGTTTTGGGCATTGTGCTTATCGCCGTGGGCTTTTTCGCCTACGGATCTACTACGGCTCAAGGCGCGGCATTGATCGCGGAGGTATCGCCTCACTGCGGGTGGCGTAATTCAGATGCTGAGTCCGCAGTTAAAGGGTTTGTCGCAAAGCGCATCTCCTGAAAACTCACCGTCCTACGCCTTTGGCAGCGCCAAAACCACAACAGCGAGCGGCAACCCGGTACCTATCTGCATCGGCGAGCGTCGATGGGGCGGGATGATCATCTCGGCCTCGATCCTGGCTGGAGACAAAGTGTAAGCAGAACAGCAGCAAACCAACCGCCCGCGAGGCGGTTTCTTTATGCCTGGAGGAAAGCATGGGCGCAGCGCAACAGATCGAGATCTACGGCGAGAGGGCGGCAGCAGCAAGCCGAAGTCGCCGGTAGAAGCCAGCGACAGCCTAAAGCTGCTGATCGCCGTGGGCGAGGGCGAGTTTGATAGTGTCCCAACCGATTACGACATCTACCTGGACAACACGCCGATCCGCGATGCCAGCGGCAACTACAACATCCCGAACGTGAAGTGGGGCTGGCGCCCGGGCTCGGTGGATCAGGCCTACATCCCGGGCATGCCGTCCGTGGAGAACGAGACCTCGCTGAACATCGAGTTGCGCAGCGATTCGCCATGGGCGCTTATTACCGAATTCCGCTACCGCAAAGTTGCGGTTCAGCCTGACACACTGTTCGTGTCGATATCCCAGTCTGGCGAAACGGCCGACACCCTGGCCGCCCTGCGTAATGCCAAAGAGCTCGGATTTCTCGCCAGCTTGGCCATTTGCAACGTCAGCATCAGCTCGTTGGTGCGAGAGTCCGACCTGACCCTGCTAACCCAGGCAGGTCTCAGCGCCTGAACTGTACGCACCAAGGGTTTAAAAGACTGGACGTCTTCATTGAAGTACGAGGTGACGTCCGAAACGTTCCTGGCCGTTCAGCCTCGCATGCGTGTTCGCGGATAATTCCGAAAGGGATCCCCCAGGGCGCCCTGGCCGAGGCATTCCATGACAGCTCTTTACCCGTTCGGGGCGGGGGTATTGATGCAACAAAACTCGGATGCACTCGTTCGCTCCGCTGGTTGCCGTTGGGCGCGGAGGCGAGTGCATTCGGGATAGGTCGGGAAATTGATGACTAGTTGCGCGGACTCACTGCGGTACGACACGCAGAAAAAAGCCCGCGAGAGAGGCGGGCTTCGGGGAGGGGCTTCAGAGGCAGTCGGATTTGCCTATCTTAAACTCGACTACCGGTGAGCTGGTTGAATCTTTGTAGAGGAGGTCAATGGCAAGACCCGATTTCACGAACTGTCCCAAACCTTTTTCATTACAGAATGCAGAAGCTGCAAGCGCTCTTGCGTCTTTGGCGAATTCATCAGAATCGATTTCGTCTTTCGTAACTTTTGTGAGTGTGTAAGAGATACGCATGACTTCATCGCTGTAGGTCACAGAATCGGCGCGAATTGAATCGTCAGATACTTTTCCGGACTGGACACTCATGATGAGCGCGAGCCCCTTGAGTTGGCGCTCCCGCTCCTGCTTTTTCTCTTCCGGGCCAGATTTTGCGTGCCATACCTGTACCAGGATAAAGAGCAAAGTCATTGCCGAAAAAAATATGATTATTCCGCGATACTGTTTCAAGTGAGATTACCGTAGCAAAAGGCCATTACTCATTTGACCATGCCGGTAGCACCCTCTCAAGTCGGAGCAGTTACAACATTGACACCGCAAAATGCTCGACAGCATCCATCCGTTCAGCGGACTGTCTCTGGACGTTGAGGGAATCCAATTCTGGTGCGTTTGGAGCATGCGAGCAGCTACGCCTCAATGCAGAACCCTGCGACTCTCACCAATCCTGATCCGGTCCAGCGCCCGGTTCAATGCATCCAGGGCATCCAGAAGCGCCTTCGCTTCTGCCTCTCGGCCATCGCCCCATAAACGTTCCGCCATTTTGTTCAGGGCCTGGATCGAGCGTTCGATGTCAGCGGCGGTCGCTGATGTCTGGGGTTGCGCTTCTTAACTGGGCATACGGTCATTCATCTGAGGGTATTTGCAATCCCCAGCATGATCGGCGTTCATTGCCGTTCAATCCAGTGGTTACTGTTTCGGCTTGCTCTGAATATCTTCCGAGTCGCTGGAGGTTGCCGCGTCTTTCTCGGTTTCTTTCGATTCTGCACCCGAATTCGAACCCGAGGCTTCTTCACCTTTCTTGTTGGCTTTTTCTTCGTTGGATTCCGCCTTGTTGCTGGACTGATTCACGCCCGGAATGGCCGTGGGCGGCGCGGCTGATCCTGCTTTCTCGCTTGCCAGAGTCAAGCCAGAGCCAGCCAGCATCAGGCATGCAAACGTCAGGGTTGCAATCTTCTTGTTCATTTTTTTGGCCTTGCGCTGAGGGGTGTACCGCATTGGAGACGTCAGTCGCGCCAAGGTGCTGGCGGTTGGACGAACGGTTGTCACTGCGCAAATGCGGCAAATTGCTGGCCCCCGGGTTTTTCCTTACCGGGCAAACTCGCCTTTTTTCAAAAGGTTAGGTTGGCTATATGCGGACGATTGTCATAACCGTTGCAACGCTTTCCCTGGCTGCCTTCGCTTCGGCCACTGAAGCGAGGGAGTTGAGCGAGAGTCACCGGTTCGCCTGTACCTGGGGCTCGGACATCGCTGCCGGGGCGCAGCAGTCGAAACTGTCGGGGATTTCGTTGTATGGCGCGCGCAAGCAGTTGCAGGTACGCAAGTTCCAGCAGCCGTGGATGCGCATGACGGCGATGGGGATTACCGAGCAGACCTACAACAGCTCGTCGAAGCTCAAGCCGGCGGCGGTCAAGCAGACCTATTACGAACAATGCGTGCGGCATGAGCTGGCCCAGCGATAAACCAAAAAGCCCAACCTGAAGCGGTTGGGCTTTTTCATGCCTGACGAACCGTCAGCGCTACTTGTCTGTCTCGCAATTGACCATCCACGACACGCCAAAGCGATCGACCAGCATGCCGAAGCGGGCGGCCCAGAACGTCGCTTCCAGCGGCATGTCGACGCGGCCGTCCTTGGCCAGCGCATTGAATACCCGCTCGGCTTCGGCAACGCTGTCGACGTTAAGCGATATCGAGCAACCGCTCATGCCGCCGGTTGGTCGGTCGGGCGTAGTGTCCGAGGCCATGATCATCTGGTCGCCGACTTTCAGGCAGGTGTGGATCACCAGATGATGATGCTCTTTCGGTACGTGTTCGGCGGCGGGTGTTTCGCCGAAGGTCATGATTGCTTCGAGTTTGCCCTGCAAGGCTTGTTCGTAAAAGGTGAAAGCCTCGCGGCAGTTGCCGTTGAAGATGAGGTAAGGATTGATTCGCATGGCGTCGTTCCTGGCAGTAGGCGCGGAGAGCGGCGATGTTCGCCAGGTTCCGCGAAAGGCGGTTAAACCATAGCAAAGCATTGGACGTCGCAACGGCCAGAGTTTTCCAGATGTTTTTCTTCTGAAAACGCCGCGCTTCAGCACGGATAAAACCTGCGGAGTACCATGGCACCTGTATGACCTTTCGAGCTTAATCTGCCATGCCTCTGATTTCCCGCCTCAACGCCCTGTTCGATCAGGCCCGGCGCGCCTTGCTGTTGGTCTGGGCAACATCACGCGGATTGTTTCTGGGCCTGGTGCTGGCGACCTTGATTGCGGGGGTTCTGCCGGCGCTGGCCGCATGGCTGGGTCAGCGCATTGTCGATGCGGTGGTGACGGCGATGCAGTTGCACGCGCAACAGGGCGATGCACCGCTGTGGCCGGTGTTGCGTTATGTGCTGATGGAAGCGGGCGTGTTAGCGCTGTTATCCGGTACGCAACGGGCGTTGTCGGTGCAGCAGTCGCTGTTGCGGGTGCAGTTGGGGCAAAAGGTCAACACGCTGATTCTGCAAAAGGCGCAGACCCTGTCGCTGGTGCAGTTCGAGAATTCCGAGTTCTACGACAAACTGGTGCGTGTACGCCGCGAAGCCTCGACCCGGCCGCTGGCGTTGGTGATGAAGTCGCTGGGGCTGATCCAGAACCTGATCATGCTGATCAGCTTCGGTGTGCTGCTGGTGCATTTTTCGCCGTGGGCACTGCTGTTGCTGGTGATCGGCGCGTTGCCGGTGTTCTTTGCCGAGGCGCATTTCTCCGGCGACGCTTTCCGCTTGTTCACCCGCCGAGCCCCGGAGAGCCGGCAGCAAAATTACATCGAAACCTTGCTGTCCCACGAGGCCTATATCAAAGAGGTCAAGCTGTTCGGCTTTGCGCCGTTGCTGCTGCAGCGCTATCGGGACACTTTTGCCAAGCTCTATGCCGAGGATCGGCGCCTCACATTGCGTCGCGATGGCTGGGGGTTCGGCCTCGGACTGCTCGGTACAGGGGCGTTCTATCTGGCTTATGCCTGGGTGGTGATCGATGCCGTGCATGGCAATATCAGTCTCGGCCAGATGACCATGTACCTGGTGTTGTTCAAGCAGGGGCAGAGTGCGGTCAGCAGCAGCCTGAGTGCGATCAGCGGCCTGTACGAAGACGGTCTGTATCTGTCGAATCTGTACGAATATCTGGCCGAACCGGTTCTGGCCGATTCCGGCCATCTCACCGTCGGCGCGCAACCGGGCGATGGCCTGCGCTTTGAAAACGTCGGTTTCCGCTATCCGGGGGCCAGCCGTGCATCACTGGAAGGCATTGACCTGCACCTGGTGCCGGGCAAGAGTGTGGCGCTGGTGGGGGAGAACGGCTCAGGCAAGACCACGCTGATCAAATTGCTGACTCGCCTGTATCGGCCCGACCAGGGGCGGATTCTGCTTGATGGCAGCGATTTGCAGGATTGGGATGAGAACACGTTGCGGCGGCGCATCGGGGTGATTTTTCAGGACTATATTCGCTACCAGTTCACTGTGGGCGAAAACATCGGCGTGGGCGATACCTCGGCGTTCAACGATGAATCGCGCTGGCACGCTGCGGCGGCCGAGGGCATGGCCGCGCCATTCATTGAGGGGCTCGACCGTGGCTATGCAACGCAGCTGGGCCGATGGTTCGCTGGCGGTCAGGAGTTATCGGGCGGGCAATGGCAGAAGATTGCCTTGTCCCGGGCCTACATGCGCCGCGATGCCGACATCCTGATTCTCGACGAACCGACCTCGGCGCTGGATCCGGCAGCGGAAGCGGCAGTGTTCGAGCATTTCAGCCAGCACACCGAAGGGCGCATGACCCTGCTGATTTCCCATCGTTTTTCCAGTGTGCGCAACGCCGATCAGATCATGGTGCTGGAAGGCGGACGGATACTCGAGCAGGGCGCTCACGACAGCCTGATCGCCGCCAACGGGCACTACGCCAAACTGTTCGATCTGCAGGCTCGCGGCTATCGCTAGGAGTCCTGCGCGCTGCGCACCAGTGCGGGGCCGGCCACGCGCGGCGCGGGTTTGCTCTGCATCAGCGCGTCGATCGCCTTGCGATAATTCTGCCCGCCCAGCGCCATGCTGTTGTTATGAGTGGCGCCTGGCACCAGCAGCAGTCGTTTCGGTGGTTGGGCGGCGTTGAACAGCTGCTCGCTGAAGCGCGGCGGCACGAACGCGTCGGCCATGCCGTGCACCACCAGCAGTGGCATGTGAATTTCGGCAATCTTGTCGATGGAGTTGAATTTCTGCGACAGCAGCCAGCGCACCGGCAGCGAAGTATTGGCCACGGCGGCGGCCACGTCGGCGAGAGAGGTGAACGTCGACTCGATCACCAGGCCTTTGACCGGCAGCGGGGTATGGTCCCGAGCAGCGTCCTGGCCGAGTTCGGCGGCCAGATCAATCGCCACGGCACCGCCCAGGGAATGACCGTAGATCAGGCGTTTGCTCGGGTCGGGCTGCAGCAGTTTGAAGCGTTCCCACGCCACACGGGCGTCTTCGTACACGCTGCTTTCCGAAGGCAGGTCACCCTTGCTCTGGCCGAAACCACGGTAGTCGATGGCCAGTACCGAGTAGCCGGCCGCGCGCAACTGCTCGATGCGGAACAGCTGCCCGGTGAGGTTCCAGCGCACGCCGTGCAGATAGAGAATCGCTGGAGCGTTCGGCCGTTCTGCGGGCCACCACCAGGCATGAATATTCTGCCCGGCCTTGAAACTCTTGGGCTGCAAGTCGAGTTCCTGCACGCTGCCCGGCAAGCCGTGATACCAGCCGGCCGTGCCCGGTTCGATGCGAAACAGCAGTTTGCGCTCGGTGTGTTCGAGCACCGCACAACTCGTCGGCACGCCAATGATCAGCGCAGCCATGCAGGCGAACGCCAGACGGCGGCGGCGCAAACGAGTCATGAAGGACAGGAACATTAAACGGTTCACCACAGCGCAGACAAAGAAGGCTTTTTACCAGAAGGCTCGGTCTGCGCGTGATTTTTTCGACCACCGTCTACTCGCAACGATTTCAAAATGCTGCAGCTCAATCCACGCGCAGGACGATTTTGCCGATGTGGTCGCCACCTTCCATGCGTGCATGTGCCTGGGCCGCGTCGTTCAGCGAGTAAACCTTGTCGATGATCGGCAGGCAGCGTCCGGCGGCCAGCGCCGGCCACACATGTTCGCGCAATTGCCCGGCAATCTCGGCCTTTTCCTCAGCGGTTCGCGCACGCAGCAGCGAACCAGTGATCACCGCGCGCTTGGCCATGATCGCCAGCAGGTCGATGTCGTTGGCTTTGCCGCCACCGAGAAAACCCAGCATCACCAATCGGCCATCCATCGCCAGCGCGCTGACATTACCGTTGAGGTACGAGGCGCCCATGATGTCGAGGATCGCGTTCACCCCTTGGCCAGCCGTTTTTTCGGCGATGACCGTGGCGAAATCCTGCTCGCGATAATTGATTGGCTGCCCACCCAGTTTGCTGATTGCCGCACATTTATCGACGCTGCCGGCGGTGGCAAAGGCTTCGATGCCGAATTCGCGGCAGAGCATCAGCGCGGTGGTGCCGATGCCGCTGGTGCCGCCGTGGATCAGCACGCGCTGACCACGCTGGGCGTGGCCGAGGCCAAACAGGTTGGCCCAAACGGTAAAGAACGTTTCCGGGATAGCGGCGGCCTGCACCCAATCCAGTCCTTCGGGGATCGGCAAGGTTTGCCCGGCCGGGACGTTGCAGTATTCGGCGTAACCGCCACCATTGGTCAGCGCGCAGACCTTGTCCCCCAGCGCAAACTGACTGACACCGGCACCCAGCGCCACCACTTCGCCGGCCACTTCCAGACCGGGGATCGGATTCATGCCCGGCTTCATCGGATACTTGCCGGCCCGCTGCAGGGCATCGGGACGGTTGATCCCGGCGGCATGCACGCGGATCAGCACTTCCCCGGCTGCAGCGACGGGCAGGGGCACGTGTTTGGCCTGCAAGACTTCGGGGCCACCGGGTTGAATGATTTCGATACGGGTCATTTCGCTGGGCAGTGTCATATCCGGTCCTGTTGCGTAGGAGGTCTGTAGGTGGGAGTTCAAAGGGGGGGCAATGATTCCCTGCAAAAGCATTCAAGGCATGAGAACAGTGGTGAGGATATCGGCTATCGTTGCCGCTTTAACGCAGCGATTTGGCGACATAGTGATGCAAATTTGCATCGGCAGGAGATCAGATGAATTGGGATGACGCACGGGTGTTTCTCGCCGTCTGTCGCGAGTCGACACTGCGCGGGGCCGCGCGAGTATTGAATGTGGATCAAGCCACCGTCGGGCGGCGGATCACTGCGCTGGAAAAGTCCCTCGGCGCGACGCTGTTCCTGCGCACGTCCGAGGGCTACGCCCTGACTGCGGTAGGCGAAGCGGCGCTCAGGTCGGTGGAGAAAATGGAACACTCGGCGCTTGAGCTTGAGCGGCAGATTCAGGGCCTGGATGATCGCCTGACCGGCACGGTGCGGGTCAGCACCACCGATTCGCTGGCCATCGATTTCCTGATCCCGGCCATCGCCCGCCTGCACGAACTGCATCCGGACGTGCGCGTGCAACTGGACGCTTCCACGCAGATCCTCAGTCTGGCCAAGCGCGAGGCGGATATCGCCGTACGCAACACCCGGCCCGACAATCCGGACCTGATCGCCCGGCGCATCGCGCGCTGGCCAACCGGGTTATTCGCTTCAAAGGCTTACGTCGACGCCAATGGCGAACCCGAGCCCGGCAGTGCTTTCGCCGGGCATGACCTGGTGGTTTATCAACCGTATCTGCAGAGCAATCGGGACCTGAACCTGGTGGGGGAGCCGATCAGTCGCGGGCGAATCGTCGCCAGCCTCGGTTCCAGCCTGTTGATGCGGCGCTCGATTGCGGCGGGTATTGGTGTAGGAGAAATTCCGGTGTACATGGGCGAGCGCGACGGTCTGGTCAGGCTCTGGCCGCAGCGTACCCGGCCGCAGCCGTATGAGGTGTGGCTGGTGACCCATGCGGACCTGCGTCATACCGCGCGGGTGAGGGCAGTGATCGAGCAGATCGTCGAAGTGTTTGCGTCGGAAAACGAGTAAGGCGCGTTTCTAGGCGAACTCACAAGGTCTGACGAAATGGCCTACGCCGGACGCAGAATTCGCTGGCTTGTAGGCCGAAGGACCGGGGGCTATCGTTGCCAAAGGCTGGTGCGAGGCCGCACGCTTGCACTGGAGTGACATACCACGGACGGTATCGGTAGCCCGATAAAGGTGTCGAATTGGAAGCCAGGGAATTCAGTCACTTTCAAAGCAGTGACATAACGGGTAATGGTCAGAGTACGCAAGTCATGGGCGCCATCAGTCGAGAAGAATTCAATGCCAGGATCGAGACCATCGAGACACGAATGGATGCTCGACTGGACGCGGTATCAATGAAAATTGACGGGTTTCTATCTGTTCAGGGAGAACGGGACAAAACTCAAGTCGAACGAGACAAACGCTACGACTTGATAACGCAAGAAATGCGCAAAATTGCCGACGGCGCGCAGGAAGCAGCAAGGCAGGGCGCCACCGTCAAGGCCAACGTCTGGGCAGCAACGGCCGTCCAGTTACTTGGAATAGTCACCATCGTCGTTGGGGCCTATTACGCCAATCAAGCCAACATGTACGTAGCTATACAAACCACCCTAGCGGCGGTCCAGGCGGGCAAGGATGCCCACACACCCAAATCGCCGGAGTTGCCAACGCCGCCACCACCACAATAAAAAACGGCCTTCATATGAAGGCCGTTTTTGCAGATGATAAAACCCTGCCTCATGGCATTTGCGGCAACTCCTGCGGCCGCAGATCGAACACCAGCACTTCGGCATCCACGCCATTGCTCAGGGTCAGTGCCTGTTCTTCACGAACCCGCACGCCGTCACCTTCCTGCAGTTGCACGCCGTTGAGCTCTACGCTGCCACGCGCCACATGCACGTAGGCATAACGACTGGCCGGCAGTTTCAGCGTCGCGCTTTCCTGGCCGTCGAACAGGCCGGCGTAGACCCGCGCGTCCTGACGTACTTTCAGCGAGCCATCAGCGCCGTCCGGCGAGATGATCAGTTGCAGGCGACCGCGTTTTTTCTGCGCGCTGAAGTGCTCTTGCTGGTAGCGCGGCTTGGCGCCGGCCACTTCCGGCACGATCCAGATCTGCAGAAAGTGCACCGGCCGGGTGGCCGAATGGTTGAATTCGCTGTGGGCCACGCCACTGCCGGCGCTCATCAGTTGCACGTCACCGGGGCGGATCACCGAACCGGTGCCCAAGGTGTCTTTATGCTCCAGCGCGCCTTCAAGCACATAGGAAAAGATCTCCATGTCACGGTGCGGATGCTGGCCGAAACCCTTGCCGGCCGCCACGCGGTCATCGTTGATCACCAGCAGGTCGGAAAAACCCTGTTCACGCGGATCGCGGTAACTGGCGAAAGAAAAGGTGTGGAAGGACTTCAACCAGCCATGATTGGCGAGGCCGCGGTCGGAAGCTTTGCGAAGGGTCAGCATGATGAATTCTCCTTGCAGGACGTTGATTCGTCCGAGTGAGGAGAAGGTTACTGTTAATCGTTTGGGGTAATAAGTAGGTGAAAATTGAAATACTGTCCTGCTCAGGTTGACAGTTTTGCGGAGTCGATCACGCATTCTTTTCGCCGCTCTTTACGCACTTGGCCATAATGCGAGGCCTGCTTCCTTTTCCTTGATTTCAGTGATGTTCACCCATGAAAACCGTGGCAATGGTGCTGTTTCCCGACTTTCTTCTGCTCGACATGGCCGGCCCCATGGAGGTGTTTTCGGTCGCCAATCGCTACTTGAAAGCCGAAGATCACTACCAATTGATCACCTTGGGTACCGAGCGCGGGATGCTGCGGGCTTCCAATGGCGTGCAAGTGCAGACCGACTCCCATATCGACGACCCGGCCCAGGCCTTCGACCTGCTGCTGGTACCGGGTGGACCGGGCGCCTATAACGAAAAACATCCGGCGCTGCTCGCCTGGTTGCAACGCTCGGTGGGGCAGGCCGGATGCTACGGCTCGATCTGCACCGGGGCTTTTGTGCTCGGGCATGCCGGGCTGCTCGACGGTTATCGCGTGACCACGCACTGGAACTACACCGAGCGGCTGATCAAGGCGTTCCCCGAGGCGCGGGTGGAGACCGATCAGATTTACACCGAAGACCGCAATTTGATCACTTCGGGAGGCGTGACCGCCGGCATCGATCTGGCGTTGGCCGTAGTTGCCCGGGATCACGGGAAAAAAGTCGCCCAGGACGTGGCCAAGGTGCTGCTAGTGGTGATGAAACGGCAGGGCGGGCAAGCGCAGTTCAGTCCGTTGATGGCCGCGGTGGCACCACAGGAAACCGCGATCACCCGGGTGCAGAACCATGTGCTGGATCACCTCGACGAAGCGTTTACAGTCGAGCGCATGGCGGGGCTGGCGAACATGAGCACCCGGCACTTTGCGCGGCTGTTCGCGCGGGATGTGAACATGACGCCGATGGAGTTTCTGCAAAACGCCCGCATTGATTGCGCGCGCAATCTGCTGGAAACCACCGAGCTGCCGTTGAAGACCGTGGCCTACAAAAGTGGTTTCGGCAGTGTGCGCCACATGCGTTTTCTGTTCGCTGAAAAGCTCGGTCTGACCCCGGCACAATACCGCGAGCAGTTCAGCTAGAGCGGTTGTGTCCGTGCGGTGCATCCGGATGTCCGTGTTGCGCCCCGTACGGAGGTTGTGCCGTCACCTGCAGCTGCCAAGATAAACGGCAACGCTTGGAAGGGAGAAGTGCTGGACGCCGAGGGCATGCTGCCCGCGCGCGCTGGCGCTGGAAAACGGCATGCACAGCCACAACGACTTACCCGCTGCATCGGTGTTGTATTTTGGGCCATACGCCTTTCATCTGCGCCAACGGTTGATCCTCGACGGGGATCGACAGTTGCGCATGGGCGGGCGCGCCCTCGATATTTTGCAGGTGCTGGTCGAACACGCCGGTCGCGTGGTGCGCAAGGAGCAGTTGATTGCCTGGGTGTGGCCGGACAGTGTGGTTGAAGAGATCAACTTGCGGGTGCACATCGCCGCGTTGCGCCGGGCGTTGGGCGATGGTGAGAACGGCCAGTGCTATATCGTCAACGTGCCGCAGTGTGGTTATAGCTTTATCGCCCCGGTGCACGGCGACAGCGTCGCGCAAGTGGTGTTCGAAACCCTGCAGGCGCCGCAACACAACCTGCCCGCACGCTTGACCCCGGTCATCGGCCGCGATTCGCTGGTCGGCAGTCTGGTGCGGCAATTGCCGCTGTGTCGCCTGATGACGTTGACGGGCCCGGCCGGCATCGGCAAATCCACGGTGGCGCTGCGGGTGGCCGAGTTGCTGTTGCAGCATTACCGCGACGGTGTCTGGTACATCGACCTGTCCATTGCCGAGGATGCGCCTTCGTTGCTCGACTACCTGCTGCACACCCTCGACACCTCGTTCGAGACGTTAGCCTCGCGTCATGCCTTGCTGGTGCTGGATAACGGTGAGCGGCGTCGTGAATCGTGCCGGGCGCTGGTGGAGCGGTTGCTGCTGGCGGCGCCGCGACTGGCGCTACTGGTCACCAGCCGCGAACCGCTGCAGGCCAATCTCGAGACCCTGCAACCGATTGCGTCATTGACCTTCCCCAAGGCATCGGTGCCAACCAGTATCGACGAGCTCATGGGCTATTCGGCGGTGCAATTGCTGATCAGCCGCGCGCGTGCCCGGCAGCACGATTTCAGCCTGCGCGAGCAGGATCTGCACACCGTGTGCGCGATCTGTCGGCGGCTGGACGGTTTACCGCTGGCCATCGAACTGGCGGCGGCGCAGATTGATGCGCTGGCGCTGGTGGGGCTGCAAGCGCAGCTGGACAACGGCCTGCGTCTGCTCAGTCATGGCCGACGCACCGCGCTGCCCCGGCATCAATCCATGAGCGCAGCGCTGGACTGGAGCTATCAGGATTTGCGCCCCTGCGAACGCCGGGTGTTGCAGCGCCTGTCGGTGTTCAAGATGGCCTTCACCGAGGAAGCCGCGCTGCGGGTCATTGACGGCGTACATCTGCAGGCGGTGATCGAACGCCTGGCCACCAAATCATGGTTGACGATCGAGCGGGGTGGCGATTCGCTGCGCTACCGCATGCTCAACACCTTTCGCTGTTATGTCCGCGAACAGTGGGAAACCAGCGCTGAACGGGTGGATAACCTGCAGCGTCGTGTCCGGTACAACGGGCGCAATCGATCAGGCGCGGGCGGACAACTGGTCACGCAACGCCTCGAGCAATAAGCGCACGTTGCGCAGGTCGGGGGTGGCGTAACCTTCGGTGAAGCGCTGATAGATCGGGGTCAGCAGCTCCAGTGCCTGGCGGTGGCGTGATTGACGCTGCCACAGTCGGGCCAAAGATGTGGCGCTGCGTAGCTCCCAGGCCAGCGCGCCTTGAGAACGGGCGATCGCGAGAGCGTTTTGCAGGAGATGTTCTGCCTGCTCGCTGAGGCATCCCTGTGGACAATCCGCCTCACTCGCCAATAACCGCTCAGCCTCGGCCCGCAACACCTCGGCCGTGCTCCAACCTGCCGCGCCACTGTGCGCCCGCTCCAGCAACGCGTCATCGATATGGCGAGCGTCGAGCGTGACCATCAGCTCCTTGATCAGCCCGTTATCCGCCGGAGCGTCGGGCTGGGCCAGGCGCTCATCGATTACCTGCGCATAGTGCCGTCCCCAGCGATAGAACAGCAGCACCGAGTGCTTCTGGGCCTGCTCCAGCAACAGCTGCAACAGTTCACGGGCAGTCTTGGTATCGCCGTTGTAATGGGCGATCAGACAGCTGGCCAGCGCCAGGGTGTAGCAGATCGAAGTGCCGTGGTTAATCTGCACGGCGATGTCCAGCGCTTGCCGAGCGGTGCGCCATGCCTGTTCCGCAAAGCCCTGCAGCCACAAAACACGGGCGAGAATGGTCAGCGAAGCCACGCTCTGGTCGTACTGCACGCCGAAACCGTGGGTGAAGCGGTTGCGATAGCCACTGTGGGCCATGCGCTGGATCACTTGCTCGGCACTGACCCGAGCTTGCGGCTGGTCGCCGGCGAAGTGCAGGGCGAGGACGCGCAAGCGGTGAATGCTCAAGGACAGCAGAGGATCGTCGTGGCCGCCGAGTCGGTCGAACTGCTCGCTTTGCAGCAAGGCCGCCTGGTAATGCCCGCAACTGAGATTGACCGCCAAATGCCCGGAAATGGCGCGCAATTGCCCGGCGACGTCGTGGTGCTGTTGCGCCAGTGCATTGGCCTGGGTGAACGCCTTGATGGTCTCCGGCGAACCGCCCCAGGTGTGGTAGCAGGCGCTGCCGAGTGCCAGTTGCAGAGCAATCTCCAGCCGCGGGCAGGGTTGTTCGGCGCTTTCAAGCAAGGTCAACGCCTGGCGCACATGAGCGCCATATTCCTTGAGCAATGACAGCTCTTGCCACAGCGCGGCCGACGCCGCCGTCAGGCGGATGCCGAGATGGCGCGAGCCGTTGCCGTGCAAGCTCCAGTCGAGGGCGGCGCGCAGATCTTCCAGACTTCGGGCATAGCGCTCGATCCACTTCAGGGTCGGGGTGCTTTCCCACTCGGTCCGCGCCTGCTCCATCAGGGCCAGACAACGCTCGGCATGACGTTCGCGAAGGGTTTCACGTTCGCCGCTGTGTTCGAGTTTTTCCAGTGCGTAGTGGCGGGTAGTGTCGAGCAGGCGATAAAACACTTCTTCATCGCCGACATCCACATTCAGCAGCGATTTAGCCACCAGTTGCGTGATCGACGCGAGTACCTGGGTGGGGTCGATGTGCTGACCGACGATCACCGCCGCGGCCGATGTCAGGCTGAAGCTGCCGCGAAACACCCCGAGGCGGCGCAGGCAAGTCTGCTCGCAAGGGGTGAGCAGGTTGAAACTCCAGTCCAGCGTGGCGTGTAGCGTCTGGTGTCGTGCATGGCGCTGGTGATTGCCCGCCGCCAGTGGGTGCAGCTGATCCTGCCATTGCTGCAGCAAGCCGCTCAGGCCGAGGCTTTCGACCTGTGCTGCCGCCAGTTCCAGGGCCAGCGGAATACCGTCCAGACGCCGGCAGATCTCCATGACCAGCGGTAAGTCGGCGTCGATCAATTCAAAGTGTTCATGGGCGACCATCGCCCGTTCGACAAACAGTTGCAGGGCGGCAAAAGCCATCGCCTGTTCGCGATCGAGAACACTCGTCGCAGGCGGGCAGTCGAGGGATTCCAGACGCTGCACGAACTCGCCTTCAGCGCGCAGGCTTTCGCGGCTGGTGGCCAGGATGTGCACCTGCGGCGCCCCGCGCAGGAGGCTCTCGACGAGCAGTGCCACGGCATCGATCAGGTGTTCGCAGTTGTCGATTACCAGCAGCATCTGGCGCTCGCGCAAATGGTTGATCACCCCTGCCAGCGGATCGCCGTCGTGCACTGCCAGATCCAGCAGGGTAGCCAGTTGCGAACCGATCAGCGCCGGGTCGTTGAGTGGCGCCAGATCCAGCAGACGGATGCCGTCGCGATAGCGTCCGAGCAACTGCTCGGCGACGCGCAGGGCGACGGTGGTCTTGCCGATTCCACCGGGGCCGACCAGAGTGATGCAGCGCTGTCGTGGCAGTTGCTGCATCAAGCTGTCGACCAGCGGCTGGCGACCGATCATCCGGGTGTGGCGCAGCGGCAAGTTGTGGCGACCGGGAGCCGCCTCCAGCGGCCGCTGTCCGTTGGCTTGCACCGTCAGCGGGGCAACGAAACTGTAGCCGCGCTGGGCCACGGTGACGATATAGCGCTGGCCGGCCTGACCGTCGCCCAGCGCCTTGCGCAGGGCGGCCATGTGCACCCGCAGATTGATGTCCTCGACGACACTGTCCGGCCATACACCGGCGAGCAGTTGTTGCTTGCTCACCACTTCCCCGGCATGCGCCAGCAACATCAGCAGAATATCCATGGCGCGCCGACCCAGACGCAGCGGCTGGTCACCTTCCATGACCAGCCGCTGCCCGGTGTAGATCCGATAGGGGCCGAAGCCGATGGCCTGATTCGGGGAAAGACTCAACAGCACACTCCTGCGGTGATGCGGCAATCCTGGCAAATGGACGCTGCGTGAAGATGCAGATCGTCGGGTGCAAGGTATCGCAGCATATTCCTCAGGTTTGGCCATCAGTGCAACGCCAGGCGCCTGCGTAACGCTCAAAAGGTCATGGACCGGGTCCGGGTGTCCTTGTTTTCACGCATGACCTGACAGCGCCAGGCGAATGGATTGATCCCTTCGCTGCGAGTAAACATGTGACAGAAATGTGCCTGATCGCAGAAGCCGCATTCCAGGCTGATCTGCGTCAGGCTCAGGCCGGTGTGGCGGATCAGCAGCTTGGCGCGGGCGATGCGCTGTTCGCGGATCCAGTCCTGGGGCGCCTGCCCGGTGCTGGCCTTGAACGCCCGGGAGAAATGGCTGCGTGACAGCGAGCAGGCGCGTGCCAGCTCGGCCACTTCCAGGCTTTCTCCGAGGCGTTCGAGGATCAGTTGTTTGACCTGCCGCTCCCGTTGCGGGCTGAGGCCGCCGGTGAGCGGCTTGCGGGTTTCGCTGGCAGGGGCGAGGGCGACTGATTGCTGTAAAAGAGCCATGGCCAAAGTCCGTGTCGTGGGGGCAAAAACAACGCTGCGCAGAGGCCTTCATTGTTAAGACGGGAGAGGCAGGCTGACGAGTTAATCGTTGTTAATTCGCAGGCCTGACCCGGATGCAAACCGCCGTTGATCGGGTAAAGTGCTCAGCACTTGCGACTGGTCTTAGAAGGAATTGCAGCCCATGAACCGTAACGATCTGCGTCGCGTCGACATGAACCTGCTGGTGATTTTCGAAGCGCTGATGTTCGAAAAGAACCTGACCCGCGTCGCCGAAAAACTGTTCATGGGCCAACCAGCAGTCAGCGCCGCGCTGGGGCGGTTGCGCGACCTGTTCGATGATCCGTTGCTGCTGCGCAACGGCCGCAGCATGGAACCGACCGCCCGCGCGCTGGCGATTCTGCAGGAGCTGCAACCGGCGATGGACGTGATTTCCGGTGCTGTCAGCCGAGCCAAGGAATTTGACCCGGCCAGCAGTTGCGACGTGTTCCGCATCGGCCTGTCGGACGACGCCGAGTTCGGTCTGTTTCCGCCGCTGCTGCGCAAGCTTCAGCTAGAGGCCCCGGGGATTGTCGTGGTGGTGCGCCGTGCCAACTATCTGCTGATGCCGGCGCTGCTGGCGTCCGGGGAAATCTCCGTCGGCGTCAGTTACACCACCGATCTGCCGGCCAACGCCAAGCGCAAGAAACTGCGCGACATTCCCTGCAAAGTGCTGCGAGGTGATGATCGCCCCGGGCCGCTGACGCTGGACGAATACTGCGAGCGCCCGCACGCGATGGTGTCGTTCTCCGGCGACCTGAGCGGCAACATCGACCTGGATCTGGCCAAGGTTGGCCGGCGTCGGCGCGTGGTGCTCGGCGTGCCGCAGTTCAGCGGTTTGCGTGCGTTGCTCGCCGGCACTGAAATGATTGCCACCGTGCCGGACTATGCCGCGTGTGCGCTGGTCGAAGGCTGCGCGTTGCGCGCTGAAGATCCACCGTTCCCGATCGACGCCGCCCAGCTGTCGATGGCCTGGAGCGGGGTGCATGACAACGACCCGGCCGAGCGCTGGCTGCGCTCGCGAATCAGCCAGTTCATGGCGGCGCCGCTGGATATCCCATCCGCCTGACATCTTCTCCGTGCAGGAGCTGCCGAAGGCTGCGATCTTTTGATTTTGTTGTTGAAGATCAAAAGATCGCAGCCTTCGGCAGCTCCTACAGCACATCCATCCAATTTTCCTGCGCCTGCAAGGAGCATGATTCAACCCGATAAGGATCAAAGGGTAGGGTCATGAGCGCATCACCACGCGATGAACAGGCACAGGATATCGGTCTGCTGTTTCTGCGGGTCAGCGGCGGACTGTTCCTGCTGTGGGTCCACGGTTTGCCCAAACTGTTGAACTTCAACGCGCAATTGCAGCAGATCGAAGACCCGTTCCACCTCGGCGCGCACCTCACGCTCTGTCTGGCGATTTTCGCTGAAGTCCTCTGTCCGCTGCTGATCGTCGGCGGGGTGCTGGCGCGATTGGCCTGCTTGCCTATTCTCTTTGTTCTGCTGGTGGCGCTGCTGGTCGTGCATCCGCAATGGAGTGTGGCCGAGGGGCAGTTCGGCTGGTTGCTGTTGATCCTGTTCGCCACTGTGTTCATCGCCGGGCCGGGACGCCTGGCGCTCAATGTTCGTCTGCCCGGAGTGCTGCGTTATGCCTGAAGCCCTGAGTCCAAAAGCACCGGGGGTCGGTGAAACCGTGACCCTGATCGTCAAGCACCGGGTCAAGGCCGGGTTTGAACAGCCTTACGAAGCATGGTTGCGCAACATCGTCCGGGTCGCCGGGCAGCGCGACGGCCACCTCGGGGTCGACGTGGTGCGCGGCAAGCTGGCCGGTCTCGACACCTACACCTGCGTCCTGCGCTTTTGCTCCACCGAGGCCATGCAGCTGTGGCTGGAATCGCCGCAGCGTCAGGCGCTGGTGGATGAGGCGGCGCCGATGCTCGCCGATGGCGACCAGACTGAAGTCGCACCGGTCAACGAATTCTGGTTCGCGCCGCTGGCCGATGCCGCGAAGCCGCCGCCGCGCTGGAAGCAAGCGGTGATCACACTGTTGGTGATTCTGCCGCACACGCTGCTGGTGCCGCTGATCTGGGGGCCGCTGCTCAAGCTGCACCCGCTGCTTGCCAACTACGTGGTTGCCACGTTCCTGATCACCCTGACCATCGTCCTGTCGGTGGTGTACGTGTTCATGCCCCGCGTGACCCGGTTGTTCGCGCCGTGGCTGGAAGCCGGTCAGGCCCATGCTCACGTCGACCCCGCCAAACAGCCGTCACGCTGACACCCATTCATCTACTCGAAAGGAACTGCGATGAACGCCGATCTGATTCTGTTCAATGGCCAATTTCATACCGTAGACCGCAGCAAGCCGCTGGCCAGTGCGGTGGCGATCAAGGACGGGCGCTTTGTCGTCGTCGGTAACGACACCCAGGCCATGGCCCTGCGCGGTGCAGCCACGCAAGTGATCGACCTGCACGGGCGCTGCGTGATCCCCGGCCTCAACGACTCGCACCTGCACCTGATCCGTGGCGGCCTCAACTACAACCTCGAACTGCGTTGGGAAGGCGTGCCGTCGCTGGCCGATGCACTGCGCATGCTCAAGGAACAGGCCGATCGCACGCCGACTCCGCAATGGGTGCGTGTGGTCGGTGGCTGGAACGAATTCCAGTTCGCCGAAAAACGCATGCCGACCCTTGAAGAACTCAACCAGGCGGCGCCAGACACTCCGGTGTTCGTTCTGCACCTGTACGACCGCGCGCTGCTCAACCGCGCCGCACTGCGCGTCGCCGGTTACACCCGCGACACGCCGAACCCGCCGGGCGGCGAGATCGTGCGTGATGCCAACGGCAACCCGACCGGCATGCTGGTGGCAAAACCCAACGCGATGATTCTGTACTCGACGCTGGCCAAGGGGCCGAAGCTGCCGCTGGAATATCAGGTCAACTCGACCCGGCAGTTCATGCGCGAACTCAATCGCCTCGGCCTGACCAGCGCAATCGACGCCGGCGGTGGTTTCCAGAACTATCCCGACGACTATCAGGTGATCGAGCAGCTGGCCAAGGACGACCAGTTGACCGTGCGCATCGCCTACAACCTGTTCACCCAGAAGCCCAAAGAAGAGCTGACCGATTTCCAGAACTGGACCGGCAGCGTCAAGTTGCACCAGGGCGACGATTACCTGCGGCACAACGGCGCCGGCGAGATGCTGGTGTTCTCCGCCGCCGACTTCGAAGACTTCCTCGAACCGCGCCCGGACCTGCCGCAGACCATGGAGCAGGAGCTGGAACCGGTGGTGCGCCATCTGGTCGAGCAGCGTTGGCCGTTCCGCTTGCACGCCACGTACAACGAGTCGATCAGCCGCATGCTCGACGTGTTCGAGAAGGTCAATCGCGACATTCCGTTCAACGGTCTGCCGTGGTTCTTCGACCACGCCGAAACCATCACCCCGCAGAACATCGAACGGGTGAGGGCGCTGGGTGGCGGTATCGCGATTCAGGATCGCATGGCGTTCCAGGGTGAATACTTCGTCGACCGTTACGGCGCGAAAGCCGCCGAAGCCACGCCGCCGATCAAACGCATGCTCGCCGAAGGCATACCGGTCGGCGCCGGCACCGATGCCACGCGGGTTTCCAGCTACAACCCGTGGACCTCGCTGTACTGGATGGTCAGCGGTCGCACCGTCGGTGGTCTGGCCTTGTACGAAGAAGGTCTGCCACGCACTACCGCGCTGGAACTGTTCACCCACGGCAGCGCCTGGTTCTCCTCGGAACAGGGCAAGAAGGGCCAGATCAAGGTCGGGCAACTGGCGGATCTGGCGGCGCTGAGCGCGGACTTCTTCCACGTCGAAGAAGAAGCGATCAAGTGGATCGAGTCGGTGCTGACCGTGGTCGGCGGCAAGATCGTCTACGCCGCCGGCGACTTCGAAGACCTCGGCCCACGCTCGATCCCCGTGCTGCCGGACTGGTCGCCGGTGGTCAAGGTGCCGGGCCACTGGCGCCCGAACTCGCCGTTGCAGGCGCAAGTGCACCAGTGCGTCGGTGCCTGCGCGGTGCACGCGCACAGCCATGAAAAGGCCCGACTGTCGAACGCACCGGTCAGCGACTTCGCCGGTTTCTGGGGCGCGTTCGGCTGTTCCTGTTTCGCTTTCTGATCCCTACAAAAAAGCGCCGGCCAACCGGTCGGCGCCTCACGCAACAACCATCCACCGAGGAGTTTCCCATGAGCGTTCCCTACAAGCGTCTGAACAAAGATGATGCGGTCGTGCTGCTGGTCGACCACCAGACCGGTCTGATCTCGCTGGTACAGGATTTCACCCCCAACGAGTTCAAGAACAACGTGCTGGCGCTGGGCGACATCGCCAAGTTCTTCAAGCTGCCGACCATCCTCACCACCAGTTTCGATGCCGGCCCGAACGGCCCGATCGTGCCTGAGCTGCGCGAGCAATTCCCCGATGCACCGTTCATTCAGCGCCCTGGCCAGATCAACGCCTGGGACAACGAAGATTTCGTCAAGGCAATCAAGGCCACCGGCCGCAAGCAACTGATCATCGCCGGTGTGGTGACGGACGTCTGTGTGGCGTTCCCGACCCTGTCGGCCATCGCCGAAGGTTATGAAGTGTTCGTGGTCACCGACTCGTCCGGCACCTTCAACACCACCGTGCAACAAGCGGCGTGGGCGCGCATGTCGGCTGCCGGTGCACATCTGCTGAACTGGTTCTCGGTGGCCTGCGAGCTGCAAGGTGACTGGCGCAACGACATGGAAGGCCTGGCGCATCTGCTGTCCGAACGCCTGCCGAACTATCGTAACCTGATCAACAGCTACACCAAGTTCACGGCCAAGTGATGCCTGAAGCCCCTCACCCTAGCCCTCTCCCAGAGGGAGAGGGGACTGACCGAGGGGTTTGTTCGCGATACGCCGACCTGCAATACCGAGCCGATCTCCGGCATTGAAGTACACGGAGATCGGCTCCCTTTCCCCCTTGTTTGGGGGAGTGGGGACTGACTGAGGGGGTTGTTCGCGATACGCCGACCTGCAATACCGAGCCGATCTCCGAAATTGAAGTACCCGGAGATCGGCTCCCTTTCCCCCTCGCCCCCTTGGGGGAGAGGGTTGGGGTGAGGGGGGCTCTTGATCTTGCTCTCGCATCAGCGCTTTTGCAGCCAACCCAGAAAACCACCCTTGCGCACCGCCACCGGTTTGGCCATCAACGCCAGTCGGCTGTTCTGCTGTCGCACGGCCTGCAATTTGTTCAGCGCCTGGCCGACTTCGCTGCGCTGCGCCATGCACTGGCGGGTCAGCGTTTTGTCGAGGCGGTAGATAATGCTCGACGTCAGCGCGGTGAACGTGGCTTGCGACGGGGTATCGGCGAGGATGCTCTGTTCGCCCATGACCTCGCTCGGCCCCATGCGTCCGGCTTCGGTCTGGCCGTTGCCGTCGGGCACGGTCGCACTGACCACGCCAGTGGCGATGACAAACAGACTGTCGGGCACTTCATCTAGCCCCAGCACCACCTGACCGGCCGCGTATTGCTGCGCGACCATCGATTCGGCGAGGCGATCACGTTCCTCATGGCTCAGCGAGCGGAAAACTTTCACTTCATCGAGCAACGCCCGGGCGCGGGTCGAGGGCTCGATCACGCCATCGGGATGCCGGGAAATGCCTGCGGCTTCGAGATGCCGGTGGGCGAGGTCGAACAGTTGATTGCGCACTTCGCCTTTCTTGCCCAGCTCGCTGATGAAGCCGCTGGCGACGTACTCCGACATCTCCTCGCCGGCCTCTTTCAACACGGCCTTGGGCGGCGGATTGAGCAGCAGACTGCTGCTGCCCTGCAGGGTACGGTCGAGGGCGTCGAGCACCCGCCGCGGGCGAATGTGATTCGGCACCTTGATGTTGATCGAGACGCCATGCAGGTTGGTCGGGCGGCTGAGATTGACGATCTTCGCCTTGGCCGCCACCGAGTTCGGCACCACCGCCAGCGTGCCGGTGCTGGTCAACAGATGCGTGGCGCGCCAGTCGATGTCGATGACCTTGCCCTCGACACCGTCGATCACCACGAAGTCGTCCACCTGATACGGCTTGGTGGTGTTGAGCACGATCCCCGAGAACACGTCGCTCAAGGTGCTTTGCAACGCCAGACCAACGACGATCGCCACCACCCCGGAAGTCGCCAGCAAACCTTTGACCGGCAGTTCCAGTACATAGCCGGCGGCCGCGACGATCGCCGCCAGAAACACCAGCGCGCCGATCACGTCCTGCAACAGCCGACCGCTGTGGCCGATACGCCGCATCAGGATCAGGCCGATCACCTCGGTGAGCACCCGCGCAGCGTACACCCACCAGACAATCCCCAGCGCCGTCGCGCCCAGTTGCATCACCCGGTCATCGGCGAACAGCGGCGCCTGCAACGGGCTGATCTCGGCGTTGATGATCAATGCGCTGAACCCCAGAAACAGCGCCAGGCGAATGCCGACTCTCGGTGCGCGATGCTTGAACGGGGCGAGGTGCCAGAGCAGCGCGTCGAGCAGCAGCAGGGCGGCGCTCCAGGACAGGGGGTGATTGAGGAGGATGGACATGATGTGCTCCACGATGATGAGCGCTGTTGTGGCGAGGGAGCTTGCTCCCGCTTGAGTGCGCAGCGCTCAAAAAAACTTGGGGCCGCTGCGCAGCCCAGCGGGAGCAAGCTCCCTCGCCACAGAATGTGGTCGGGCGAAAAACTCGCCACACCGTCAGGTGTGGCGAAGGAGGGGGACTCACTTCAGATGCGTCTTCAGCTCCGCCGCGGCCTGGCGCACGGCCGCTTTCACTTCCGGAATCTGACTCAGCGGGTTGAGCAAGCCAAAGTCATGAATCATCCCGTTGTAACGCACCGAGGTCACCGGCACACCGGCCGCATCCAGATGCCGCGCGTAGCCTTCGCCTTCATCACGCAACACGTCGAATTCGGCGGTTTGTATCAACGCGGCGGGCAGGCCCTTGAGCTGTTCGCTGCTGGCGTTCAGTGGCGAGGCGTGGATCTGCGCGCGCTCGGCCGGGTGGGTGGTGTAGTTGTCCCAGAACCACTGCATCATGCCTTTGGTGAGGAAATGGCCCTCGGCAAACTGCTGGTACGACGCATCGTCGAACTGCGCGTTGGTCACCGGCCACATCAGCAGCTGGAAGCGCAGGGCCGGGCTCTGCTTTTCTTTGGCCATCAGCGCCACGACCGCCGCCATGTTGCCGCCGACGCTGTTGCCGGCCACCGCCAGACGCTTGCCGTCGACCCCGATCTGCTTGCCGTTTTTCGCGACCCATTGGGTCGCGGCGTAAGCCTGATTGATCGCTGTCGGATACTGCGCTTCCGGCGACGGTGTGTAATCGACGTACACCGCGACTGCACCCGAGCCGACCACCAGATCGCGAATCAGGCGCTGATGCGTCGGGTAATCGCCCAACACCCAACCGCCGCCGTGGAAGAACATGAACACCGGCAATTCACCTTTGACCTTGGCCGGCCGCACCACTTTGAGGTTGATCGTCTGGCCATCGACCTTGATTGCCTTGTCACTGACTTCAACTCCGGACAGGTCGACTTGTACCGATGCTTGCGCACCGGTCAGCACCGCACGAGCATCCTTCGGGCTCAGTTGCTCCAGCGGTTTGCCACCGCCGGCGGCGAGGGCTTCGAGGAACGCCTGGGTGTTGTGTTCGACACCCGGGCTGCCGGCGGCGAATGCGTTGCCGATGGACAGGGCGAGGAGGGATGCGGTCAGGGTCTTTTTGATGTTCATGCTCAATTCCATTTTCGAAAGTTATTGGTGTTATGTCGGGCTGTTTTCAAACCGTGAACACAGATTAATGAGCTGTCGAAAAGTGAAAAAGCGGCTATAAAGCGTTTGACTGTCTACCAGAGAGTGACAATGAACCCGTTCGAAGACATGCGTATTTTTTGCCAGGTCATGGACTCCGGCAGCTTCACTGCCGCGGCCGATCAGTTGGGCCTGTCCAAGCAGTTCGTCAGCCGCCGTTTGATGCAGCTCGAAGAGCGCCTCGGTGTGCGCTTGTTGAACCGTTCCACCCGACGCCTCGACGTCACGCCACTGGGCCAGAGCTACTACGAGTCGGCGCTGCGTCTGCTGGGCGAAGTGGAACAGGTCGAGCAGGGCATCGCCGGGCAGACCGCCGAGCCACGCGGGACCATTCGCGTCAGTGCACCGCTGTCGTTCGCCGTGGCGCATCTGGGGTGTCTGCTGCCGCTGTTCCTGCAGCGCTATCGCGATGTCACCGTGGAGGTGGATTTGAGCGACCGCCCGGTGGACCTGCTCGGCGAAGGCTACGACCTGGCGCTGCGCATTGGCGTGCTGGAAGACTCGACGTTGATCGCCCGACGCATCGCCGCCATCGAACGGGTGTATTGCGCCAGCCCCGCGTATCTGGCCGAACGTGGCACACCGCTCAACCCCGAAGACCTGCACAGTCACGATTGCCTGCCATACGGCCACGGACGTTCGGTGCAGTGGCGCTTCAACGCGGGGCAGGGCAAGCCGCTGCTGGTCAACGTCACTGGGCGCATGCGGGTGAACAATGGCGAGCTGCTGCGTGATGCGGCGGTGCAGGGGATGGGGATTACCTATCTGCCGACGTTCATCGTTGGCGCGGCGCTGAAGGACGGGAGGCTGGTGCCAGTGCTCGACGACTACCGCCCCGAACCGCTGACCCTGTCGGCGGTGTACCCGCAGCATCGCCAGGCCTCGCGGCCGGTGCAGGCGCTGGTCGAATTTCTGCGCGAACGCCTGAACCCGACAACCACCCACTCTCTGTAGGAGCTGCGGCACGCTGCGATCTTTTGACTTTGTTTTTTTGAAGCAAGATCAAAAGATCGCAGCGTGCCGCAGCTCCTACACGGGGTGTATTTCAATTCGGGTTGGCATTGCGCATGTGGTGAACAAGGCACTGGATAACGTCGAACTGCCCGCATAACCCGTGTAGGAGCGAGCCTGCTCGCGATAGCGGTGGTTCAGGCACTGACGATGTTGGCTGTGTCGGCGCCATCGCTAGCAGGCTAGCTCCCACAGTGGAACGGCGGTGTGGCTTACAAAGTCGCAACAACCGTCCTGATCGGGCTGTTCTAGACTCGGAGCCGCTCAATCACGAGCATCGCCCGGAGTGCGCCATGGAAGTGCCCGACAATAAACCGCCATCGACAGCAATCGACAGGCGTGGAACGATTCTGCTCGCCATCATCGTGAATCGGCGGAATGGCAAGCGCTGTTGAACGACGTATCAAAGGCTGATTTCTCCTGCCTCGACGACACCTTGCGTGGCGTGCTGGAGCAGGTCGGCGTCGACGGTAAAGCGCTGATTCAGCTCGGTTGCAACAACGGCCGCGAAAGCCTGTCGCTGTACGCCCTCGGTGCGCGCAGTGTGGTCGGCGTCGATCAATCGGAAGCGTTTCTCGAACAGGCCCGCGAGTTGAACCAGCGCTCGCCACACAACGCCGAATTCATCGAAAGCGATATCCATCACCTGCCGGCCTCGTTGCACAACCGCTTCGACGTGGCACTGATCACCATCGGCGTGCTGAACTGGATGCCCGACATCGGCGAGTTCTTTCGCCATGTCGCGCTGACCCTCAAACCGGGCGGCAAACTGGTGATCTACGAAACCCATCCGTTTCTGGAAATGGTCGACCCCGACGCCGAAGACCCGTACCGCCTCGCCAGCTCCTACTTCCGCGCCGAGCCATTCGTGCAGGAAGAACCGATCGTCTACGTCGGCAAGGTCGAGCAGCTGGCTGCCAAGTCCTACTGGTTCGTGCACACCCTCGGCGCCATTTTCAGCGGTGCCATCGCCGCCGGCCTGAACATCGCGCATTTCAGGGAATATGCACATTCGAACCGGGAAGAGGTGTACGACCAGTACCTGATCAGCCAGCGCAGATGCCGCTGTGCTTTACCCTTGTCGCCAGCAAGGCCTGAAGCTTTCCATCGCTGCAACCGGCCTCATCGCTGGCAAGCCA
>Ga0153923_100186_pt1 | contig 27446 bp, 24 predicted proteins | sample TSNJ007MetaG_FD_104682 | JGI IMG/M metagenome (GOLD analysis project Ga0153923, IMG submission 104682) | Attine ant fungus gardens microbial communities from New Jersey, USA - TSNJ007 MetaG | ecosystem: Host-associated > Fungi > Mycelium > Unclassified | place: USA: New Jersey, Brendon T. Byrne...
CGTATGCATCTTGATAAGTTATTTATCCATGAGGATTATCAAAGTAAAGGAATTGGGACATCCTCGATGCAGTTTATAGAAGAACAATTCCCAAATGTCAGTATTCGGACATTGTATACGCCGCATTTGAGTTTCAGAAATCATGATTTCTATGAGAAGTTGGGTTATGAAAAAGTGAAGGAAGTTCAATTGACATCTAAATTAGAACTATATAAATTTCAAAAGCAAGTATAATAAGCATGCGTGATTCGCTTAAAACACCCTCAAAAAAAATGTGCTAAAGTGCACCCCTTAAAATAGACATTGGAACCCCCTTGGGTATCCAATGTCTATTTTAAGGGGTATTTTTTATGGAAATCAAAATACCGAAAGACGGCACAGATCTCACTATTCAGATGATAAGCGAACAATGCATATTTGAAAGGAGTTGTAATTTCGGAAAAGTGTTTCTGAAATATATGGGCATCTCGGCGGGGGGGATTTATGATCCCCCCTGCGGGAACTATTGTAACAGCGTGACTTCTGGAAATAGTCCATATTTTATATGAATTTTTTGTTATGTGGTTCTAATTGTACTGAATCTAAAGTGCTTTATTCAACAGGGATCTATACTTTAGATTAAAATTTAGAGAAAAGTTATAAAAAATAGACGATCTTCTTTACTTTTTGGAGAAATGTTAACTTCTTATTATTTTCAAAAACGTTGAAACTAGTTAAGCTGACAATAAACTAAGAAGAGAAGGAGAAGCGATTATGTCTACATTTACAATCGAAGGAAAACAATTCGTATATAACGGTAAGCCTATTCGTATTTTATCCGGAGCTATCCATTATTTTCACGTCGAGCAGGAGGTAAATCATATAGAATCGTGCGAAGATAGCAGTTCCTATTAGCGCACTTAAAAATAAGATATGAGGTGTACAATGTCGAACAATAATCGAAAAATACCTACCGAACAGCATAATCTAGTATTTCATGAACCGATTGATCGTTGGGACGAGGCTCTCCCATTAGGGAATGGCTTAACAGGTTGTCTCGTGTGGGGGAATGGAGACCCAATCCGACTTAGTTTGGATCGTGCAGATTTATGGGATACGAGATTAGCTCCTGAAGTGATGGAAAGCGATTTTACGTATCGTAAATTGAAACAGCTCATTGAAGACAAAAATCAAACTGAAATTTTAAGTAAATTCAGCGACATCTTTTTCAAGTATCCAAATCCAACAAAACTACCTGCAGGACGTATTGAATTAGGCTGCGGCTGTGCCGCTGAAAGTATGACAAGTAGCTTAAGTATTAAGGATGCAACCGCTCATGTCGAGTGGACGGCAGGTGGGGAAACGTATCAACTAAAAAAGTTTTTACATGCAGACAGTAAATTAGGCTATATTCGTTTAACGGGAAATAGCGCAAGTCTAGTTAATCTACATCTTGTCTCTCCAGATTATTCTGGTGAGCTACTAGCAAGAAAAGACGACGTTAGTTCTGTTCTAGATTTACAGCTGGCTTCGCTAGGTTATCCTAAAGCGGAGTTTGATAGCGAAGGGAATACCGTTTGGTTTCATCAGAAAACGAATCATGGGCTAGAATATGCTATTGTTGTAGCGAAGAAGCAGATCAATGAACAAGAAATAGAATGGATATACACGATAGCAGCCAATCTAGATGGCAAGGATTGGCTTGAACAAGCCAAACGTAACGTAAAGGAAGCGACAGAAGTAGACTTTACGGTGGCTTTATCAACGCATGCGTCATGGTGGGAGAGCTTTTGGCAGAAAAGTTCACTGGAATTATCTGAATTCGGGTTTGAAAAACAATGGTATTGGACGAACTACTTCCTAGGTGCTTGCTCACGAAAAGGCGCGCCGCCGATGCCGCTTCAAGGCGTATGGACAGCTGATGAAGGGTTATTGCCTCCTTGGAAGGGCGACTACCATAATGATCTCAACACGGAATTATCTTATTGGCATTATTTGAAAGCGAATCATTTAGAGGAAGGTGAAAGCTTTCTTGATTTTCTATGGGACTTAAGACCAGCAGCACGCGAATTTGCTACGTCTTATTTCGAAACGCCAGGGATTAACTTGCCGTCCGTGATGACGATTGAAGGAACGCCATTAGGTGGCTGGCCGATGTACTCGCTTAGCCCGACGAATCAAATCTGGTTATGCCAGGCATTCGATCATTATTGGCTGTATACAGGTAATCGAGACTTTCTTGAACATAAAGCGTATGTTTATTTCCAAGAGACAGCAGATTGCTTAACATCACTTCTTCATGCTGGTGAGGACGGCAAGCTGCGGCTAGCGATCTCTAGCTCACCGGAAATTCACGATGAAAGCTTACGTTCATGGCTTACACCGAATAGTAATTATGATTTATCATTGCTTCGTTATTTATTTACTCGTTTGGAACAAATGGCGGGATTACTAGATAAAGCAGAGGAGCAATCGAAGTGGGCTGACTTATTGAACAATTTGGACGAGTTAGCAAGTAATGAGACAGGGTTAATGCTTAGTCCTGACGAGAAATTAATGGAAAGTCATCGCCATCACTCTCATGCGATGGCGATCTATCCGCTAAAGACGATTATATATGATCGATCAGATGCGGAAAAGAAAGTGATTGACGACACGATCAGCCATATGGAAACGTTAGGAAAAGCAGCTTGGGTGGGCTACTCCTTTGCATGGATGGCAGCATTGTATACAAGACAAGGAAATGGCGAAGGCGCTCGCTATCATGTGCAACAATTTTGGGATTATACTTGTTCACCGAATGGCTTCCATCTGAATGGCGATTACAAAACGACAGGATTAACACAATCTCACTATCGTCCGTTTACATTGGAAGGAAATATGGCGGCTGCGGATGCATTGCAAGAAATGCTACTGCAAACAAACTTAGGTGTTATTCGTCTGTTTCCAGCAATACCAACTGCTTGGCGGAAGAATGGGGCAGAATTTGATAGATTCCGCGGTGAAATGGGTATGCTCGTATCTGCCAAAATCTTTGCAGGAAAGCTGGAATATGTAGAGCTTCATGCGGAAGTATCAGGCACTGTTCAGCTGGAAAGCCAATTTGGCTCTGAGCTGTTGACGTTAGAAAAGGATGGAATCTGTACGGAAATTATACGTCCAGCGGGCTCCGTTATTACCATTGAACTACAGCAAGATGAGACATGTCGAATCATGAGCAGGGGGTAGTAAGATTTGTATGATTGTATCGATCGTCTCTTGTCGGCACATCCGATCAAGTTCATTAAGTGGGACTTTAATCGAAAGTTTTGTGAACCAGGTTTTCCTTCCGCACCGCCAGAAGAACAAAGGGAAATATGGGTATGACATGTTCTAGGTGTTTACGAAATCGCAGAAAAGCTCAAGCTCAAGTTCAAGCACCTAGCGGTTATCTTCCAATCTTGTTCCGGCGGCGGTGGTCGCGTTGATATGGGGATTTTGCAATATTTTGACCACGCGTGGGTCAGTGATAATACAGATGCGTTTGATCGGTTACGAATTCAAGAAGGGTTTTCTTATGCGTATTGCACCAAAATTATCGAAGCATGGGTTTCTGATGAAATGAACTGAGTAAATAACAGAAAGCTTTCAGTGTCATATCGTTTTCATAGTGCGATGATGGGGTAAGCGTGGAAATTCCCGTCCACAGTAATATTCATATCGAAAGTAATAGCATTCAGATGAAGGACGTTGCTGTTCTTTCTGCCAAGAGTACGCATCATTTAAGCTTTAACGATAATGAAATCTCTGCTGCAAGTAATAACAATAAATTTGAAACTCCTATTATCCAATTAACGTTATGCAGTGAAGCGGTTATTGGCGGTAATCGATTCAATGGGGAAGGAATCAACAAGAACATACTAGTGCAGGCGATGCCTGTAGAGAATATAACAATCATGCCAGAACAAGAGTTTGTCGTCTGCGTTAAATAATGTAGTGAAAATTGGTTCATTAAATTATAAAACCCGGTGTATCGAATTAATCGATACATCGGGTATTGTTAAAGATGACGAGATTACTTGTTTCTCCAAGCATCATATTGAGCTTGTTTTTCTTTAATGATGTCATCTACACCAGCAGTTTTCATGCGCGCTAGGAACTTAGGTACAACTGTAGTTGGGTCAACAGAACCAGAACTGATTGCTGCAACCATCTCAGTAGTTACAGAAGCAACGTTAGCAATTTGAGTTTTTACAGGAGTTGGGTCAAATACAAAGCCTGATAATGGCGATACATCTGCTGTTTTATCAGCTTCATAAACGATAGACATACCTTCTTTCTGTTTTTCACCAGCTGCATTTGTGTTATACTCAGCACGGCTGAACGTTGGGCTAAAAGATTGACCGATCTGCCAGTCATTATAGTTGAAATTGTATTTGCCTTCAATTGGAGTAAATTGACCGGTTTCGTCCCATTTAAAGTCAACGTCTTTTTCACCTAATGTAATTAGTTTGTATAATTCATCGTCAGTGTTTAGTAGCTCAATTAACTCTACAGCTTTTTCAATATTTTTTGATCCTGAATTGATAGCAACAGCAGCATTGGAGCCAGCACCAGAAGCAATTAGTGTACGAGTAGTCGATACGTTTACAGCAGGAGCATCTTTGTAAGTCATCATGGACATGCCTTGCTCTTGACCAGGAAGATCGATGCTGTCAGGCCAGCCTTGACCTTGCGCAAAGATGATTTTGCCGGCTTTACGATCAGGAGTTACATCTTTTACTGTTGCTCCATCTTTACGTACATAGCCTTTATTGTACCAGTCGCGCATAATTTCTGCGAATTGAGCAAATTCAGGTGTTTCAAATTGATTGATGACTTTGTCTGGTTTATCAAGATTGATCCAACCAGGAGTAGTCATATCACCTACAGGCTCCATATCCCAGTAAAGCGGACTATTGGCAAATAAGCTATGAGCAGAGCTAGTTTCAAAACCGATCATATCAGGATGCTTAGCTTTCGCTTCACCAAGGAATGGTCCTACCATTTTTAGAGCTTCGATTGTTGGCTTGCCTTTAACTGCTTGCCAGTCAAATCCTAAATCCTCAGCAATATCTTTACGGAAGTAGAAGCCTTCGCGTTTAGCAACACCCCATTGCTGATAATTGACAGCTGCGTAAATTTTGCCGTCTACTTTCACACCATCCCATAGACCTGCAGGGACACGGGAATAAGTTTCTGGCGCAAGTTTAGGAAGTAGATCAGTTAAGTCTGCATACGCACCCTTGGCAGCGTTTTCAAAGAAGTTAATTCCACCCCAGGATGCAGTGAAAGCAAGATCCCAGTCATCGCCAGAATTGATCATTAGATTCATTTTATCGGCATAAGTACCACCGTCTACAGCAATAAAATTCAATTTGGCATTAATTTTTTCACCAATAATTTTGTTAGCTTTTTCCATGATACGTTCAGACTCATTGACAGGTGAGTTCATCATATAGAAGTTAAGCTCAACTAGTTTTTCTTTTGCTTTCTCTTTTTCGGGCTCTTTTTCTTCCTTTTTAGTATCAGGTGGTGGAGCCGTAGCATTGCCGTTACCTTTTGGTGCATCATTCGAGCAGCCAGCCATGATTGTCGTGAGCAGCAGCGTTAAGCTGACCAACATCATAGAAACTTTTTTCATTGTAATCCCCCTCAAATTTAATTTATCTCAACTAGGTTGCTGTAAAACTACTCTTTTACAGCACCTATTGTTAAGCCTTTTTCAAAATACTTTTGTAGAAAAGGATACAGTAATATAATCGGACCGATGGCAAGCACACAGGTAGCCATCCGTGCTCCTTCACTAGGAAGCATGCCGATCGCGGCTTCCATAGATTTAGAAGCTGCTGCATTGGCCTGTAAATAGCCAATATTGTTCATTAAAGATTGCAACAAATATTGCAGGGTGTGCAACTTCGGATTTTCAATGTACAATGCAGCGGTCATCCAGTCATTCCAGTAGGCAATCGCTGTGAACAGACCGATCGTTGCCAGTGACGGTTTAGAAAGCGGAAGTGCAATGCTGAAAAAAGTACGGATTTCACCTGAGCCGTCTATGCGTGCAGACTCGAACAAGGAATTCGGAATCGATTTGAAAAAGTTTTTCATAATTAGCACGTTCATGGCAGACACAAGGTAGACGACAATGAGTACCCAAATCGTATTTTTAAGATGCAAATATCGTGTAATTAAAATGTACGATGGAACAAGTCCGCCGTTGAACAGTACTGGAATATACACAAATAAAGTGAGTGCATTGCGAAGTTTAACTTCAGGACGCGTCAACGAATACGACAGCATCGAAGTAACTAACAAATGCAGCAGCGTACCGACAACGGTTACAAAGATAGTAACGGCGTATGCCCTGGCAATCGAGCCTGCTCCACTAAAAACATATCGATAAGCTGAAAGATCGAAGTCTTTGGGCCATAGATTATATCCGTCAATCATAAGCGACTTTTCACTTGTAAATGATATCGATACAACTAATAGCAGCGGAAGGATACAGGCTAGAGCAGATACAATGAAAATGAGATGAATCATTACTTTTGAAAGTCGAAAATTTCTTAATACCATGGAACTCCCTCCTTTTCTCTACGCTGATCGATTAAAATAAGGCGCTGTCGGGGTCTGTTTTTTTAATAATATAGTTAGAAATCAGGACAAGAACGAAGCCAACTACTGCCTGATATAGACCAATTGCAGACGACATGCCGTAGTCGTTCAGCTTTTTCAGAGAGCGGAATACAAGGGTGTCGATAACATCGGTTGAAGCATATAGTGCGCCTGAATCATTGGCAATGGTATAGAATCCGTTCCAGTCGCCTAATCCGCCATTGAACAACTTACCTACCCATAGCAGACAAAGGACGATAATAATCGGTTTCAGCAGCGGAAGTGTAATATATTTGACTTGCTGCCACTTTGAAGCGCCATCCAATTGGGAAGCTTCATAGTAATCAGTATTAATCCCTGCGATCGCTGCTACATACAATACGGAATAGTAGCCGATGTTTTTCCACAGATAGGCAAAGGGAAGGATAAAGCGCCAGTAGGAAGGCTCACTGTACCATTGAACAGCTTCTCCACCATTTGATGTAATCATATTGTTGACAATGCCTCGGTCTACACTGAGCATGCCGAACACAATATACTGGACTACAATCCATGAAAGGAAGACTGGCAGCAATATCGAACCTTTATAGGTTACTGAGAGAAATTTATTTTTTATTTCGCTCAATAGAATGGCCAATAGTAGTGCACCGAGAGTTACGGTAACCATTTCTATTATATTGTAGAGAAGTGTATTGAACGTAACAATTCTCGCTGCTTCGGATTTAAAGAAAAATTCGAAGTTTTTGAACAGCGGATCCATCCATGCGCTTCCCAATATACCATCACGAGCGTTGTAATCTTTGAAGGCGATAATGATACCACCCATTGGGATATAACACATGACGGCAATAAATAGTAGACCGGGTGACATCATTAGATAGAAAGGAAATTGACTGCGTGCGCTGCGCAATGTTCTGTTATGATTTAGTTTTGTTCTGTTGTGATTTAGTTTTGCAATTAGTTTCATTGAGTTCACCCCTTTCCTTGCATTGAATTTATGTCTTCCTTTATTCTAGTTGCAGGTTTTTTTTTCCTCAACAAACAAATATGTCTTTCTCTTAGTTTTTTTACAGAAGATAACTCCAAAAAATAATAAAATCTCCGAAGAGTCATTACATTAATGGTTGCGACTGTACATAAAAAGTAAAAACTTATACTATTATGATAATAATTATAGATACATAGAAAATCGAAGTCGTATTAATTAGGGGGCACAATCGACAATGAAGCTACCGAGGATAATAAAAAAAAACAATACGAGTTTTCTGCGTAAATCTTTTTTCTCTTTTCTGATTGTTACGATTGTTATCACTGTGTTGCTTACTGTATTTCTAAGCATTAATTATTTGCGCACTAGTATTTCAATGATTAACCGCTTTAATCATGAGCTGATTGAACATAACAATTACAGTATTACTTACCTGGATGAGACGGCAAAAAAATTGGGGAATGCACTGTATGGCGATAAAGATATTATCCAATTTATTAATATGAAGAAAAATGATGAGCTCGTGGCGGTTTTGGCAAGCAAGGTCATTGATAAGCATTTTCTAACACTAAAAGATATCGAGAGCGTGTATCTTTACAATGCGGGGGCGGATATCTTTTATTCTTCAAAGAGCGGCGAACGCCAAACAGCCTCTACATTTTCAGATCAGGCGATTGTAGCACTGCTAACCGATAGAAAATTTGTAACTGAGTATCGTGGTCGGCCTATTGTGACATCAGTAGAGAAAGCAACGCAATCCGCTGCTACATGCTCATATATATTATTTGAACCGGGACAGACTTCGCCAGGCTTAAAAAATGCAATTGTAGTCAACATACGAACGAAAGCGCTTACTGATTCTATTCAAGCGATCAATGGTAATGATCCTGAAACGAAATCGTCCTTTTTAGTAGTTGATACGAATGGATCTATTCTAAGTAAGACGCTCACCCCAGAATTTGAACATCATATGAGTGAAGTACGCGCATTAAGCCAGCAAGCAGATGAACTCGAAAAAAGTAATAATCAGATAATTAAAATTGGCGGAATCAGATACCTTGTATCAAGCAGTAAAAGTAATGCAAATAACTGGTACATCATGGGGCTAACTCCTGTTAAAGAAACGTTTAAAGATGTCATTAAGGCATCATTTATATCTGCAGTTATCGTAGTTGTTATATTCATAGTGTGTGCAGTCATTTGTTTGTATTTGGCTCGTAGATTGAACTATCCGATTCAAACGCTTACGAAAATTATGAACGGCGAAGATCCCCCAAAAAATGATACAGTCGTTTCGAGAATGGAGGAATTTCAATATATTTTGTCTGTATTCGAATCTATGAAGGAGAAAAATCAACAGCTTGATAAAATAATCCATGAAGCAGGCTATGCTGTCAAAGGAGATTTTCTTAATGCATTATTAAGTGATAGTACGACATACTCTATAGATGAAGTGTTAGGGAAATTGCATGACATCAATCTGGATTATATCGCCACCAGTCAGCTGTGCATGTGCCTCATTAAAATTGACAATTACAGCAATTTCGTATCTGTGAACAGCCAGAAGGAACGATGGGCACTACGCTATGCTATTGTGAATATTGCAACAGAGTTGGCAGTGGACTATGGTGTGTTCGAAATTTTCAGCAGTGATCCCGATAAATTCGTAGTGATTATGGATTGTTCCACAGTAAGTGAATATAAAGTGCTGCAGGAGGAAGTGGAGCGTTATTTGCGTGAGGTGCAGAGTAATACACTTAAATATCTCCGTATTTCTTTATCAATGGCATATAGCACGATGTTTCAGGGTCTCGAGCATTTGCCGAGCATGCATAATAATATGAAGGACTCCATTCTGTTGAAGATGCGCGACGGACATGGATCTATTATTACTCCTTATATGATGGATGAAATCAATACGGATAATTTCCACGTCTCCGTTAAGAAAGAGGAACAGCTAGTTGAGAAAGTGCTCGAGGGTAATTATGAATCTGCAGCTGTAATCTATAAGGCGATAAGCCCAATGCTATATCAATACACGTATAACGAAATTATGTATTATATTTTTCATTTGATTTACAGCATTTACTCCAGTGTATTAAGTAAGATGCCTGCTATAAAGGATAGTCAAGATTTAACTTTACAGCAGCTTTTGCGCGGGATCCAAAATGCAGAGGTGAGTACAGATATAGACAACGTGATGGATACATTTTTACAGAATCTATGCTATAAGGTAGGAACTCTCAGAAATACATCCAATAGTAATGACCATTTGATACAACGTATTATCGGAATTGTAGAGCAAGAATATTCTAACCCAGAATTATGTCTTAGCTTTATCGCCGAAAAACTACGACTGTCATCGAACTATATCGGGCAAATATTCAAAACAGCACATGGACAGTCTATAGCGCAGTATATTTTCGATACGCGAATGCAAAAGCTGGATGATTATATGCGTAATACGCAACTGTCATTAACGTCTATTATCGAAAAGGTAGGACTAGAGAGGAATAATTATTTTTATACGCGCTTTAAAAAGCATTTTGGCATGTCCCTAAGTGAATACAGACTGCAGCTAGGGCAAGAAATAGATAATGATATGATAGATTAATACTAGCTTTGCTACCGAAGAGCTTAATTCCATTACGGATATTGGGCTTTTTTAGTTTGAAACTATTAAAAAATTGTGGAATTCAATCTTTTTAGAGAACTTAGCCGAGAAATATTGAAGGAAAGTATACTTTTTCGTGTATTCAGACTTTTTAGTATTAGTTAATATAAGAATGTACTAATTTGGAGGGGAAAATTATGAGACAAATTATTTCTTTGAACAAAAGCTGGCGATATAGCGAAGCTTTCGATGATAAGTTCATAAACGAAAATTTCGATGACAGGCAATTCCAAGTTGTTCACCTCCCACATACGAACAAGGATGTTCCCCGGTTATACGATGCAGAATCTGTTTGGAGGGCAAAGGGTTCTCCGATGCATTTGCAACAAAATTCGGCTTTAGGGAAGCTATTTTCAAAATCGACGGTTTTTATCTGAACGGAAAGAAAGTGAAATTGATAAAGTTAAACCGACATCAATCGTTCCCCTATATCGGCTATGCCATGCCTGCAAGAGTACAGAGAAAAGACGCCGACATTTTATAGTGCAGAGCCTGTCGCATCAAAGCTTATCGCTGAGATCGACGATCTTGTCCTTTCCTCGGAGGAGATCGACGCGACGCGTATCGTCTTCAAGCTTGTCGATCAGGAAGGTCATCTTATTCCTTACATCAACGAGTCGATCAAGATTAACATTTCCGGCCATGGAGAGCTGGTTGGACCTGATCTTGTCAGCCTCGTCGGAGGGTGTATCGGGACATGGGTCAAAACGAAAGGACAAAAAGGTGAAATCGTCGTTTCGGCATTATGCTCCCAATGTCACACGGCGTTGCCTCGTCATTAGGATTTTAATAGTGTAACGAATCCCCCGAAGCAGGCTTCGGGGGATTTAAGTTTGGAGGAAGTTCGAGCCGTATCCATATGTCAAATTAAAATGTAGAGAGCTGTATAAAAAGTAGTAGATTATCTTTACTTTTTGGAGAAATGTTATCTTTTTATTGTTTTCAAGGTGATTGAATCTAGTTAAGCTGACCATATACCCAAAAGAAAGGGATTATCATATGATCGCTTATAAAAAAATTCATGTTATTTTCAAAACTCATTTGGATATTGGGTTCACCGATTTGGCGAAGAATGTAAAGGAAAAGTACTTTAAACACTATATTCCACAAGCGATACAATTGGCAAAACAGTTAAGGCAGCAAGGTGGGACAGCGCAATTCGTCTGGACAACAGGATCATGGTTAATTGATGAGTATCTCAAGCAAGCTTCTGAGACAGAGAAACAAGCAATGGATGAAGCCATTAATAATGGAAGCATGACATGGCATGGACTGCCTTTCACTACTCATACGGAGCTTATGGATCCAGCTTTATTGGAATATGGGTTGTCGATTAGTAAAAAGCTAAATGCTAAATATGGAAAAAACATTATTACCGCCAAAATGACCGATGTCCCAGGGCATACGATCGCTATGATTCCTCATTTAGCAAAGTTCGGTATTCAATACTTGCATTTGGGCGTGAATCCATCATCTAAAGTGCCTAATGTGCCCGATATTTTTGTATGGAGAAATAAAGATGGATCAGAAGTTATCGTCAACTATGCGAAAAATTACGGAAATATTGTGGAAATTGACGGGTTGGAAGAAGCGATGGTTTTTGCTCATACAGGCGATAATTTGGGACCGCCCTCAGCCGCTGAAATTGAAGCAGAGTATAATCGGCTTGCTAAGCAATTTCCCGGAGCGACGATTGTGGCGTCCACGATGGATCAATTTGCTGAAAAGTTGATCACTTTGAAAGAAAAATTCCCTGTCGTTCATGAAGAGATTGGCGATACTTGGATTCATGGTGCAGCTACAGATCCTGTGAAAATAGCACAATACCGAGAATTATTAAGACTTCGAGATAAGTGGCTGGCAGAAGGAAGATTACATGTAGACAGTGTAGAATATTTGGAATTTTGCAGTCAGCTTATATTAATTCCGGAGCATACATGGGGAATGGATGAGAAGACGTTTTTGGCTGACTACAAAAATTATTCGATCCAGGATTTCCAAGTAGCAAGACGGGAAGATAGTGTTTCACAAGATGCTTTTTATGACAAGTATCGTTACTTGCGACCGTTCGTAATGAAGGGCACTTCTTTAGAGTTACTTGAATCGTCTGATGTGTTGAGAAGCTATAGTCAATTCGAAAGCTCATGGGCAGAACAACGAGAATATGTCGATCAAGCTGTTCATTGTCTAACCCAAGATAAGCAGCAGGAAGTTGCGGAAGCGTTCGCAGTATTAGTTCCGCAACAAGAAACGCTGCAAGGAGGGCAGGAGCTTAGCGCTAATCGCATCAATAAGCTAGGGCTATTTCAAGTTGAATTTGATAACGAAGGCTCGATTTGTAGGCTAATAGATAGTCAAGGAAAGATTTGGGCAGATGAAAATCATCGTCTAGGATGTTTTCAATATGAAACGTTTGGTCAACAAAATTACAATGAGTGGTTCCAAACTTATCTCGTAAATATGCGAGAACATTACCATTGGGCGGATGCTGATTGGGGCAAACCAGGGATGGAATTTGCGGAACCGCGACCTGAACATAGAAAGTTCTCTCCGAATTTGATTAGCATCAGAAATCAAGCAGAGGAGCTATACGATCATGTGCAGGTGCAGCTCTCCATGCCTACCGAATCCACTCTAGTAAATGGAGCGCCGCAACATATTCACATTGACTACAAATTTTATAAAAATGAGCAGAAAATCGATGTCGATATAAGCTGGTTCAATAAACAGGCAAATCGTTTGCCAGAAGCAAGTTGGTTTTCATTTGGCTTGAAAGTCGATAATCCGAACCTTTGGAAGCTGGATATGCTAGGGCAACTAGTATCTCCGCTTGAGGTTGTAAAGAACGGGAATCGTAATTTACATGCTGTCAATTCAGGGGTTTATTATGATGGAAGTGATGGGAAAGTTCATATAGAAACATTGGACGCTCCTGTAGTGTCACCTGGTGAAAAGCGGTTATTGCAATTCGATCATAGCTTTGCCCCTTTGGACGGCGGCATGCACTTTAATTTGCACAATAATATTTGGGGTACCAACTTCCCAATGTGGTTTGAAGAAAACGCCAAATTTAGATTTTCTATTAAAACAAATCAATAAAGGAGATAGGATGTTATGAAGAAAATTACTGCAGTATTAATCGGAGCTGGACAAAGAGGAGCGGGCGCATATGCACCTTATGCGCTACAGCATCCAGAGGAAATTCAATTCGTTGCAGTTGCGGATAGTGATCCTGAGCGCAGAGAAATGTTCCAACAAGCGCACAGTTTATCCGATGAACAGTGTTATGCAGGCTGGGAGGAAGTGCTTGCAGGACCGAAGCTAGCTGATGCGATTCTAATCTGCACACAGGATAAGATGCATTTTGAGCCTGCGCTATTAGCATTAGAGAAAGGCTACCATGTACTTATGGAAAAGCCGATGTCACCAAGCCCGCAGGAATGTATCATTATGGGAGAATACGCTAAAAAGTATAATCGCGTATTTTCGGTTTGTCATGTGCTTAGATATACAGACTTTTTTGCAACGATCAAAAAGATTATTACAGATGGTCAAATTGGTAGAATTATCTCCATACAACATACGGAAAACGTTGAGCATCGTCATCAAGCACATAGCTTTGTACGCGGAAACTGGAGAGATTCAGAAGTTTCAAGTCCAATGATTCTTGCGAAAAGCTGTCATGATATGGATATTATTCAGTATCTTGTAGATTCGGAGTGTACGAAGGTTTCATCCTTTGGTTCATTAACTCATTTCCGTAAGGAAAGTGCGCCAGAAGGTGCGCCTATGCATTGTTTGGATGGCTGTCCTGTGCAAGATACTTGCCCTTACTATGCACCAAGAATGTATATTGAACGAGATGACTGGGTCGGTGAAGTGCTTCGCGCTGTGGTCAGCAATGACACGAGTGACGAAGGGGTGCTTCAATCCCTTGAGAAAGGCCCTTATGGCAGATGCGTGTATCATTGCGATAACAATGTCGTCGATCATCAAGTAGTAAATCTAGAATTCGCCAATGAAGTGACGGTTGCATTCACGATGACTGCCTTTACTTATGAAGGCGGACGTTCCATCAAGATTATGGGAAGTCATGGCCAAATAAGAGCAGATATGGACAAAAACGTGATTGATGTAACGAACTTCTCTACTAGAGAGACGACAGCAATTAATCTAGAAGTCGACAATGCAGGACATGGCGGCGGTGATACAGGCATCATGCGAGATTTTGTGCAACTTGTACAGAGCGATGGGCAAGTAGAAGGGCTTACAAGTGCTGATATTTCTGTGAAAAGTCATCTGATTGCTTTCGCTGCAGAAAAATCTCGTTTGGAAAGTCAAGTGATCATCATGGCTGACTATATCAATGAATTAAAGAACGATAAATAAATTAAAAATGATAAGTTCGAAGGAGCCTAACCATGTCTACATTTACAACTGAAGGAAAACAATTCGTCTATAACGGCAACCCTGTTCGTATATTATCAGGGGCTATCCATTACTTTCGCGTCGTGCCTGAATATTGGGAAGACCGCTTAATAAAATTAAAAGCTTGCGGTTTGAATACGGTGGAAATTTACGTTCCTTGGAATTTTCATGAACCTGTTGAAGGGGAATTTTACTTCGAGTATATGGCGGACATCATTCGTTTCATCCAGTTGGCGGATCAGCAAGGATTGTTCGTCATCGTGCGCCCGAGCCCTTATATTTGCGCGGAATGGGAATTCGGAGGATTGCCTGCTTGGCTGCTGAAAGAAGATCATATGCGTTTGCGTTGCAGTCATCCTACCTATTTGGCTAAAATCGATGCGTATTACGATGTGTTAATTCCTAAATTTTTACCGTATTTATGTACAAACGGTGGGCCCATTATTGCGATGCAAATCGAGAATGAGTACGGAAGCTACGGTAACGACAGAGGCTACATGGAGCATTTGAAAAAGTCCATCCTTGATCGTGGAGTAGACGTTCTCTTATTCACATCGGATGGTTATACCGACAGTAACCTGCAAGGTGGAACACTGCTTCCAGATGTTCTAGCTACGGTCAACTTTGGTTCGAGAGCGGATGAAGCGTTCGGAAAGCTGCTGGAGTATCAGCCGAATAAGCCGCTTGTTTGTATGGAGTTTTGGAATGGTTGGTTTGATCATTGGGCCAAAGAGCATCATGTTCGAGGACCAAAAGATGCGGCGGACACTCTGGATCAAATGCTGAAAGCTGGCGCATCCGTTAATTTTTATATGTTCCATGGGGGGACGAATTTCGGATTTTATAACGGCGCGAACGATCTGGGGAAATACGAATCAACGGTGACGAGCTATGATTACGATGCTTTGTTGAATGAATCTGGTGACATCACGGAAAAGTATAAGGCAGTTCGTGACGTGATCGCGAAGTATGCTGAAATAGAGGAGATCGCATTACCTGCTCCGATTGCCAAAAAAAATTATGGTGAAGTACGCTTGGAGCAGCAAACACGTTTGTTTGATTCACTTGCTCAGCTGACTACACCAATTCAAAGTCCTTATCCAGAGGCGATGGAAAGATATGACCAGGATTATGGGTTTATTATGTATACGACCCGCGTTAAAGGACCTGTATCACAAGCGAAAGTAGTGCTTCAAGAAGTAAGAGACCGTGCGCTTGTCTTTATGGATGGCGTTTATCAAGGGGTCATTGATCGCAATACACATAATATAGGACCGGATATCGTGGATGGAGATATGGTGCTTGATATTCCAGCTGAAGGTGCAGAATTAAGCATACTCGTGGAAAATCAAGGGCGAATCAATTACGGATTTAAATTAAAGGATGCTAAAGGAATAACGGAAGGAGTTCGTCTTGGTTTGCAATTCCTCTATGACTGGACTATTCATACGCTTCCGTTGAATGATGTAGCAAAGATCGTATTTAAGGAAGAACAGCCGAACGAATCATTTACGCCTACCTTCTATAAAGGGAAATTTCAGGTAGAAGAAATTGGCGATACGTTTTTGAAATTGGAAGGCTGGACCAAAGGCGTTGCCTACATTAACGGATTCAATCTCGGACGATATTGGGAGATCGGACCGCAAAAAACATTATATATACCAGCTCCATTATTACGCGAGGGAGAGAATGAACTCATTATCTTCGAACTGCATGGGACGAAAGATCCGAAAGTGAGCCTTCAACATTTCGCCGAGCTAGCATAATGAAAGTAAGAGGGGGATAGACGCAATGAATTCGAATCAGCTTGAGAGAAAGTTTGTCCAAATAGAGTCATCTGAGCAAGTGACACCACCGCAATGGGCGTTGCAGCAGCAGCAGTTGTTTCGAACTCTTAATCAAGCGGCGCAACAATTCATTGCACGTTACACACATGCGGATGGCACCTTAATTTGGCGCAGTGATTGGCCAGGTATGGATGGTTCAGATGATCCCTATGAAGGTTTTATGAATTTGGCACTTCTATATGTTCTGGGTGGCAGTGCTGAATTACATGAGCAATCACGCAAAATTTGGGATGGTATCACTTGGCAATGGACGGAATACGGGCAAATTCACCGAGAGTTTGATCGTTATTATGATTGGATGCATCACGGAGAAGGCTATCTATATTTCTATTTCCTAGGTTTAGCGGGGCCTGCAACGCCTAAAGATCGCCAGCGTGCTGTACGCTTTGCCAATATGTACACAGGAGACGATCTAGATGCTCTTAACTATGATAAAGAAAAACAACTCATTCGTTCTCCAATAACGGGCAGTACAGGACCAAGATTTCAAGTAACGGAAGAGGATTGGAGCACGCATCGTGGTATATTAGATGATTATTTGGCTCCATTCGAAGATATTCCAGGTGTAGATTTCGCCAGCGGAAAGTGTCGATGGTCGGACGATGAAACGTTTAAACATATTATTCAGATGATGAATGAGCGCATGAATCGCGGTGATGTCCCATTGAATTTGAATATGACAAGCCTACTTGCAAATGCTTTTCTTCATACGGGTGATGAACGGTATAGAGATACTGCGATTACGTATTTAGCAGCTTGGGAGGAAAGAACGCGGGAAAATGGCGGCATCATTCCTGATAATATTGGCCTGTCTGGCGAAATCGGACAATATAACGATGGCAAATGGTGGGGAGGGTATTATGGCTGGCGCTGGCCGCATGGTTTCCTAACGATTATCGAGCCGATCACGAACGCTTGTATGAATGTCGTCATGCTTACTGGGGATATGAAGAAATTACAGCTAGCTAGAGAGCAGCTTGATCGAAATTGGGAGCTGCGTCAATTACAAGATGATAAATGGCTCGTTCCGTACAAACATTTCGATAGTGGCTGGACAGATTATCGTGAAGCAAATCCACAATATCCAGTATATCTATGGTTCATGTCGATGGCGGATGAAGACCTTGAACGTGTAGAGCGCATCCCGAAAAATCATAATTGGAACGATGTTCTCGTCCCAAGGATGTCAGGTACCGACAAGAAAACAGGACGGAATACGAAACATTATATAGGTAATATGCAGCCATGGTATCAATATATTCGCGGACTTAATCCGGATTATCCAGAGCAAATTTTATCTGCAAACTATGAGCTTATTGGCAATCAGCTTGCTAAAATGCGTTCACCAGAAGGCGATCCGCATAACTGGTCGCAGCAGTACAGCGAGGGTGATTTTTCTAGCATCCATGCATGGCAAGAAATGTGTCCGATTTATTTTGAAGGACTTGTGCAATTAACGTTAGGAGCTCCGATGCACAATTCTCACGGTGGATTGCAGCATGGCCGTGTACGTTATTTCGACGCTCTGGCCAAACGACCAGGATTGCCCGCTGGTATCTCCGCTTTAGTGGAGAAGCTGACAGCGGATTCGATTACTGTTCATCTCGTTAATACGAGTTTATTCGATGATCAGGAAATGATCGTTCAAGCAGGAATGTTTGGTGAACATCGATTTATGCAAGTAGAGCTTATGAATCAAAAGGATGAAGTAACGGAATCGATTAATGTTTGTGATAAGCATATTCAAGTGCTACTACCAGCGGGAACGGGTATTACTTTACAGGCTTCGATGGAACGTTACGTTAATCAGCCAACCTATAATATGCCTTGGGCAGAGGAACATCAACCAATGCTACAAGGACGAGTACAATAAGGCAGCCAACATAAAGATGAAGAGGGGATGACGATATGGAATTTACAACATTCGGTAAAATGGGACTTAAAGTTTCCAAGTTAGGCTTAGGTGGTGCGCCTCTTGGAGGAGTATATGGACAGACGGACGAGGCGGAAGTAGAGCGATTAATTCATGAAGCATTAGATGCGGAAATTAATCTTATCGATACTGCACCTATGTATGGAGACGGTGACTCGGAGCGTAGAATCGGAAAGGCGTTGGCCGGAGGGCGACGTAACCAAGTTATTCTAGCATCGAAGGCCGTTCGTTCTGATCGCAAGTATGATTATGCAAGCACGATTCAGTCTGTAGAAGATAGTTTGCAACGGCTGCAAACGGATTGGATCGATTTACTACAAATCCATGATGTGGAGTATCAACCTTGGGAAACGATTATCGAAGAAACGATTCCAGCACTGCAAAAGCTAAAAGAAGATGGGAAAATTCGCTACCTGGGTGTAACGACGCGGAATTTACCGCTTTTGCTGCAGTACATGCAAACGGGATTATTCGATAGTATCCAATTTTATTCTCGGTACATGCTTATTGACCATACGGCCAAAGACGAGGTGTTGCCGCTAGCTAAAGAAATGGGTATCGGCGTAATGAACGGCAGCGTACTTGGTATGGGCGTTCTTGCCGATGCACCGGCTCACTTTTTGGAAGAGGAAAATAAGGTAGATGTTGAGCGTAGATTGGAAATGATAAAGTTTCTACGACAGCCAGAGCCAAAAGGATTGATCGAGCCTGCAATGCGCTTTAGCTTAAGCAATCCAGATATTCATGTAACTTTAATGGGGACTGCATCTTTGAACTCTTTAAGAAAAAACATATCTTATTGCGATGGGGTTAGTTTTAACGAAGATCATAAACAGGAACTGTACCGTCTATTCGATAAACAAAAGCTATTCAACTAATCCAAACAACATAGTGAGGTGATTACCATGTCTACGACGCGCACAATCGGATTTAAAATAGCCAAGTTATATGCTGATCAAGTCAAACACTATGAGCAGCTTCATAACGAAATTCCCGAGCTGAACAAGAAATATATGCAGGAAGCGGGGATTATTTCTCTACGAATTTTTCGTAACGGGGTAAGTCTGTTCATGGTGGTGGAGGCGGATTCCATGTTTGAAGCACCAGAACGATTCGTAGATCCTGTCGTTGAAGAGCGATGGCAGCAGCTCACTGGCGTCTGTTTCTCGGAGATGTGGGTAGATGCGAACGAAATATATGCGTTTACGCGAAGGGAGGATTAAGTGGGATGAACATTGATAGAGCAGGCACCTTCCCAAACCCCGTACTGCCAGGCGACAATCCCGATCCCTCAATCGTGCGCGTGGACTCGGACTATTACATGGTAACGTCAACGTTTCAGTATTTCCCAGGGGTGCAAGTTCTCCACTCTCGGGACTTGGTTCGATGGAAACCGATCGGTCATGTCATCACGCGTAAGAGTCAACTAGACTTGACTGGGATGCCAGATTCATTCGGCGTATTTGCGCCGGACATCTCCTATTATGACGGAAAGTTTTGGGTCGTCGTGCCATATTACCATGGGCAACCGAGATGTACGAATCTCTTGTTTACCGCGGACCGTCCAGAAGGGCCCTATAGTGAAGCGATAGAGCTTAATCATCATTTTATCGATCCGTCTATCTTCAACGACGATGACGGTAAGCGATACTTGGCGTTCGGTGGCGGTTGGGTACATGAGATGGCGCGGGATGGCTCACGTCTGATCGGGGAAGCGAAGCAAGTATGGCCAGGTACTGGCGGTTCAGCCCCAGAAGCCCCTCATCTGGTAAAGAAAAACGGCTGGTACTACCTCATGCTCGCAGAAGGAGGAACTTTTTTCGAGCATAAAGTAACGCTGGCGCGGAGCCGCTCGATTTGGGGGCCTTACGTACCGTGCCCGCACAATCCAGTACTTACTCAGAAGGATCCTGAGAAACGCATTCAAAAAGCTGGTCACGGAAAATTGGTGCAGGATGAATCTGGCGATTGGTGGATGTTTCATCTCGGTGGCCGACCTCTTACGCCCCAGGGGTTCTGCCCGCTCGGACGAGAAACGTTTCTACAGCCAGTTCATTGGACAGAGGTTGATTGGTTCGTCATCGGGGACGAGGGAATTCCGATGGATGAGATCATAATTCCTAACACTGAGAACATGGACGTACCGAACTACTATTCGTTAGATACATTCTCTGGGACGGAATTATCGCCAGAGTGGGAGTGGGTACGTCATCCAGTAGAAGATGGATTCCAATTGACACCAGAAGGACTTCGGATCTCCTGCAAACCGTTCATTCCTTTTAGTCTTCAATCGACGCTTATCTTAACCCGACGATGGCATCATTTCGGCTTCGAAGTCACAACGAAGTTGGTATTCGATTCGAAGAGCCGGGGAGAGGAAGCAGGATTGACCCTCTATCGTGATTCCGATGCGTTTCTGTTTTTCTCCATTCGCAATGGACTCGGGCAAACCGCAGGGCAGACCTTCGATGTAAGACGACTGCACGAAAATCAGGAGGACGATGGACTTTACCTTGAAGTTGATCATTACGTTGCCATCGGCAAAAAAACACTTGCGAAATTGACGCTCCCGTCGAAAGCTTCCACGGCTATCTGGCTTAAAGCGAAATTATTCTCGGAGATGAAAACCTTTAATTTCTCTTATTCGCTAGATGGGGTAAATTATACGGATATCGGAATTGAATTGCCTGCGGAATTTCTATATCCCGAACGACATACGCGATTTTTATGTTTTACGGCTCCTCGCGTCGGTGTCTATGCGAAGGGAATTAAGGGAAACGTCGAAGGGAACGCGACATTTGAATCTTTTGAATACAAGGAGTTGCCTTACCAGAACTTATAAAAAAAATCATGTTATTTTCAAAATGAGGAAGAACATGAATAAAATTACTGCAGCATTAATTGGAGCAGGACAAAGAGGGATGGGTGCTTATGCAACGTATGCATTGCAGCATCCAGAAGACATACAATTTGTTGCCGTTGCGGATATCGATCCCGAGCGAAGAGCACAATTCCAACAAGCCCACGACGTTTGGGATGAGCACTGTTATTCAAGTTGGGAGGATCTGCTTGCAGGACCTAAGCTGGCTGATGCGATACTTATTTGTACGCACGATAAAATGCATTACGAGCCTGCGCTGAAGGCATTGGAGAAAGGGTACCATGTTCTTATGGAAGAACCGATGTCACCCCGATCCGCGAGAATGTATCATTATGGGAGATTGCGCTAAGAAGTATAATTGAGTATTTTCGATTTGCCATGTGCTTAGATATACGGATTTTTCTCAACGATCAAAAAGGTTATTACGGATGGCAAAATTGGAAATCTCATTTCGATTCAACATACGGAAAACGTGGAGCATCGTCATCAAGCACATAGCTTTGTAAGAGGAAACTGGAGCGATTCAGAAATTTCAAGCCCAATGATTCTTTCTGAAAGTTTCCATGATATGGATATTGTACAGTGGTTTGTTGATGCAGATTGCACTAAAGTTTCATCTTTTGGTTCATTAACTCATTTCCGCAAAGAAAGTGCATCAGAATGTGCGCCTATGTACTGTTTGGACGGTTGTCCCGTCAAAGATAACTGTGCTTATTATGCACCAAGAATATATCTTGAACGAGATGACTGGGTCGGAGAAGTACTTCGTGCTGTTGTCAGTAATGATACGAGTGACGAAGGTGTGCTTCATGCCCTGAAAGGACCTTATGGCAGATGCGTGTATATAATGTGGTCGATCATCAAGTGGTGAACATGGAATTCGCCGATGAGGTGACTGTTGCATTTACGATGAGTGCCTTTACTTATGAAGGCGGGCGATCAGTGAAGCTGATGGGTACTTAAGGTCAAATAAGAGCCGATATGGAGAAAAACGTCATTGAAGTAACGAACTTCGTTACTAGAAAGACAGAGACAATCAATCTGGATACGGATCTAGCAGGACATGGCGGTGGCGATATAGGTATAATGCGAGATTTTGTCCGACTTGTGCGAAGTGATGGAAAAGTAGAAGGGCTTACAAGTGCGGATATTTCTGTGAAAAGCCATTTGATTGCTTTCGCTGCCGAAAAATCGCGTCTGGAAAGCCAAATTATTATGATGGCTGACTATATAAATGAATTAAAGAACGAAGGAGTCACAAATGAATAGTGTACATCTTCTTAAAACGATACAAAATCTCAAAAAAATGGAGCCACAATGTATTGTTGCCTACGGAACAAGTTTAACCGCACAAGAATTTTGGGTGGATGAACTTCGTGCACTTTTAGCGAAACGTTATCCCGAGCTTGCAACAGTTATTAATAGTGCTGAAGGAGCAATGTGGTCAGAGTGGGGTGTCGATAACTTAGAAAATCGTGTTCTTGTTCATCGACCAGATATGGTGTTTATCGAATTTGCCATGAATGATGCCTACTTGCCTTACAATACTGGACTTGAGCAGTGCAAGTACCGACTTGAGGTTATGATTGAGCGGATTTGGGAAACGAATCGTTCGTGCGACATTATCTTAATGACGATGAATCCTCCTATCGGGGAGCATCTAACGATTAGACCACGTATTGAAGAATACTACGATGTATACCGAACAGTTGCGAAAGAAAGAAATCTTCCGCTCATTGATCATTATGCCGCATGGAAATTGATTTTAGAACATGATGAAGAGCGGTTTCAGCGTTTGGTGCCAGACGGAATTCATCCTGCACCGATAGGAGATAAGGCAGTCACGATAGTAGGAGTGGAAAAGCTGTTGTTTCATTCTTAGATTGATACGATAGGTTATCAAAAAAAGGTATCGCCAGCGTTAATGGCAATACCTTTTATTGAGTTTTGAATAATTATGAACTTTTCTCTTCATTTTATCATTGGTTTTACACAGGAGATATATCATCAGTCTTTATACGAACCCGAAATTGATGTGGTGTCATGCCCGTAATTTCGGGGAAGCTTCGTACCATATGGCTGGGCGATGTAATGTTGTGAAAATGGATTTGAGCGGCAAACACCTGCTCACATTGGGAACCCCAGATCGCGCAGATTTGTATAATGAAGAGTTGAAGCTTGTACCGACTGTTGTTGCCATTTCAGCCAATGGTGATATTTATGTAGCTGAATGGATTTTCGATGGTCGTGTAACGAAGCTTTCTCGATCATGAAATGAATAGAACAGGAGCGAGGTCACTTACGTAAGTCGCTCCAAGACAACTGCCTTATTTCTGTTGCGGTTTTTCCAGTGAATTTCTTGATCAGTCTTGCGAAGTGATGGGATGTATTAAACCCGCAACGATGGGCGATTTCTGAGACGGTTAATCCGGTACTGGTTAGTAGCTCAACGGATTTATTAACCCGATACTCCCATAGATAATGAATAGGAGTCGATTGGACATTCGTCTTAAATAATCGTAGGAGATGCTCGGGAGAGAGGTTAGATTGTACAGCTAGCTTCTCAAGAGAGATCTCTTCCGCGTAATGCTCATGAATCCACGTTAAAGTAGCATATACGGCAGGGTGCTTTTCCTTCTGGAGAAGCACTCTTTTCGATTCAATCGGATACAGATGAATCGCGGCAAGTCCCAAGCTTAGAATGGCGGAATCGTCATTTGAGACATGGCGTTGAACGGCGAGCATAAGATCGGTAAGGCGATTCATCTCCTCCGTTAGGGCAAGGCATTCGGGTAGCTGGTATAAGGTTTTCCGTGTTTCATCGGATAGCTCGGTGAAGTGTACGGCTATCCAACGATGCCACGATTGTTCAGTTTTGGAGAAGATGAAGGTCTCTTCGTGTCCGGGCTTTAAGAGAATCAACTGTCCGGGTAAGACTTGGATATGCCGCCCATCAATTGTAACGTTCATTTCTCCAGTGTAGAGCATGACAATCTGCACATCCTGCTGAATTCGGGGACCGAATCGACCTCCAGGAGGGTAGACGATAGAACCGGCAATGGCATGTTCTAAGGAATCGAATGGGATATTTAAATTATTATTGGACATAAGCATTTCTCCAGTAGGTATCTATATGATTACGTTCATAATATCAATTGTAGATACAATATTGTAAATTACAGATATTGTCAAGTGAGCGCAATCGAAGTATCCTTTAGATAGAAAATAGATTGTTATCGCCAAAGGAGAATGCGTGATGAATGGAAATCACACGAAACCCCTCACACCATTAACGGATTCACAGGTTGAATTCTTTAGAGAACAAGGATATTTCCTATTCAAGAAGGGGATGACCGAAGACCTCATTGATGCCTTTAATGGACACATTTATGATATTCGAAACCAAGATCCAATACCGGTGTGGGCGTCTTGCGACAAGAATAAAAAATATTCCGTTAGACTGTTCAACCCCCATAAGAATGACAGCTTCTCTCAACAGTTGATGAAGCATGCGATCGTTCGCGGGGCGCTTGCTCAACTGATGGGTAAGGAAGCGGTATGCGTACAGAGCATGTACTTCTATAAGGAACCAGGTTCTCCGGGGCAAGCATCCCATCAGGATTACTACTATATCAAGAATGACCCAATGACGATGATTGCTGCTTGGACAGCCATGGAAGAAGTGGTGGATATCGAGAACGGCTGCCTATGGGTCATGCCTGGCACGCATAAGCTGGGACTATTACCGCATGGGGCTGTTAAGAATCTAGAGGAGCATGAGTCACATACTGAAGAGACGGAAGGAGTCGATACATCAAGACAAATCCCGGTTCTGATGGAGAAGGGAGACATCTTGTTCTTCAGTGAATTGCTCATCCATTCATCTACTAAAAATCGGAGCACAGACCGCTGGCGTCGTTCGTATGTTTGCCACTACATTCGGGAGGATTCGAATGTTCTCCACCGAGAGGACCTTCGCCAGAAGTACCCATTGTATTAATTCTGGATCTATAAGCTGTATGACGATAGTACCCCAAGCGTCTTGCTTAGGGGCTTTTTTTGGAAAAATTAGGATTGTAAAATAACCTATATAATAGTAAACTTAGTTTGTATATAAAACTAGGTTTATTATAATGTTCAAAAGGGTGGTCATGTGGACAAAAAATATTGGGTACCTGCTTTGGAGAAAGCAGATGGGATTCTACGTCTTATATCAGAAGAACCTCGTAAGTATCGCTTAATTGATCTTTCCACTCAGCTTGGAATCCATAAGAGCTCTATGTATTCCATTCTGAATACTATGGAAGCGCTTGATTGGGTTAATAGAGATGCTAATGATACGTATGCGATTGGTTCTGCTACGGGGAGATGGGGGAATTCTTACACGCAAGGTCAGGATATAATCGCGTCGTTCCATCGAGAAGCGAGTATTACTAGAGATCGCCTTCAGGAGACAATTCAGCTGGCGAGGCTTGAAGGTAATGAAGTGTTATATCTAGCTAAGGAGGAAGCACCGACTATGGTCAGGCTCGCTTCTGGTCCTGGTATGAAGTTCCCTGCTCATGTGACTGCGCTCGGGAAAATGCTGTTGTCGTTCGTAGATGATACGGAGCTTGATTTATTGTATCCGATTCAAGAATTAACGGCTGCTACAGAGTATTCATTGAAAACGAAGGTAGATTTGGTTAAGCAGCTGCGCGAAATTTGTGATGAGGGGATTGCATTCGATGAGCAAGAAGTTATCGTCGGGTTCAGCTGTGTTTCAGCCCCGATACTATCCAAATCAGGTGAAGCCATCGCAGCAGTGAGCTGCTCCATGCCGCAGCATATCTGGGCGAAAAAGAAGGATGTCGCGGTGGCCGAAATTCGTCAATTGGCGAGTCGTTTATCCCAATTCCAAGGAGATGACCATAAATGAGATTAGCAAATAAAATTATCTTAATTACGGGCTCGGGTTCCGGTATCGGAAAAAGCTCAGCATTGCTGTTTGCTCGTGAGGGCGCAACAGTAATTGTGAACGATCTGGATGAAGCCAAAGGATTAGAAACGGTGAATGATATTCATGCTTCCGGAGGAAAGGGTCTTTTCATCCATGCGGACGTGACAAATCCCGAATCTGTGTTACAGATGGTAAATCAAATCATTGAAAAGTATGGTCAAATTGATGTGCTCTTCAACAATGCGGGAATTAGCGGCGTAGGAGCATTGCATGAAATCGAGCCCGATGCATGGGACCGGGTTATTCAGGTCAATATTCGAGGTGTATACTTGCCTTCCAAATATGTGGTTCCGCATATGATGGAACGGAAATCCGGTAATATCATCAACATGTCCTCCTGCGTCGCAGAAATCGGACTCGCCAGAAGGGCGTCCTATTCGGCAACCAAAGGAGCGGTATTGGCGTTGACGAAGTCTATGCAAGTGGATTACGCGGAATACAATATCCGTGTAAATGCCCTTTTGCCTGGTACAATTCTAACCCCTTTTGTTGAGAATTTCTTAAAAACCTCTTACGATGATCCCGCAACTGCGCTTGCGTCAATCAAGAAACGTCAGCTTAGCGAGGAGCTCGGATCACCTGAGGATGTTGCCCAGGCTGCATTATTCCTCGCTTCGGATGAATCGAAATTTATGATGGGTTCTCCTCTGTATATCGATGGAGGCGCTACTTTCGGGAAAAATGCGTGAATAGCAGTAGATCACAAAAGGAAGGACGATGAATATGGATGTAACGAAGAAGAGTGGCAGAGCTATTATCTTGCATACCAAAGATAATGTGGCAACGGCTCTTGAGCCTTTTAGCAAAGATTCTGTTTATGATGTGACGGAGAGTCATTCTATTACGTTGCGAGATAACATACAGTTTGGGCATAAATTTGCCTTATCCTTCATACCGAAAGGTGAAAAAGTATATAAATATGGAGTTCCGATAGGTATCGCGATATTTGATATTCATGTCGGTGAACACATCCATTTGCATAATCTAATGAGTATGCAGCAGATAACAGATCAATCGAAGCAACAAATTTCGGAGGTGAGGGAGAATGAAAGGATACAAGAGAGCGGATGGAAGAATCGGA
>Ga0153923_100187_pt1 | contig 27316 bp, 26 predicted proteins | sample TSNJ007MetaG_FD_104682 | JGI IMG/M metagenome (GOLD analysis project Ga0153923, IMG submission 104682) | Attine ant fungus gardens microbial communities from New Jersey, USA - TSNJ007 MetaG | ecosystem: Host-associated > Fungi > Mycelium > Unclassified | place: USA: New Jersey, Brendon T. Byrne...
AACTGAAATTAAAAAACAAAATAACAATAAACAAGATGACAAAAAACATATAATTGACGAGAAAGTATAGAATGCATATTCAAGAAGCCCCACCTGCATATAACATTACATTTCTGCGTCGTCGCTGGCGCTCCTTGGTCGCAAAGAGGGATATCGAAGAAGTTTATTCAAGCGACACATTCAACCGGCTAAGTCTGACGACCCGGTGCTACGCACCTTAAGCCGCTCGAACGTCAGAAATGCTCAACGTTAGCTGAAACCATACTAATATACTACTTCGGAGGGAACAATGAGGTATTTTACCAAAGAAATATATGAAGAAATGCAAGTTCGAGGGAGTCTTTGCTTTCACGAGTCAAAGGAAGAGTTAGAAGGATGGATAGAATTGTATGAAAATGAAGGAAGAGATTATTATAAAGAGTCATTACAGAACTTTGAATACATGAAGCCATTCTATCTTAAGTATCTACCTCAGAACTTATTGAATTACCTAGAAGATAAAAGTTTTATGAAATGTAATATACCAGAAAAAACCATACAAAATAAAGTGAATACATGGAATGCTGAATGGGATTTGAAATGGAAATCAATTGGGGAGGAATATAACCAATATTACAGTTCAATTTCAAGTAACCTCACAGAAGACATAAAAAAGTTACATAATAGTTATCTTATATATGATGCGACGATTTTACAGTTTAGTAATGAAGAAAATAATGTTGTACTTCTAATTAAGACTGTGGAAGAAAAACTAATAAGATTAATTTTTACTGGAGTACGAAAATTTCAATACTCATTTAAACTTACTAATAATAGCTGTCTGTGGATGGAAGTACGATTAATTGAACAAGATTTATTTGAAGTGCAAATATTAATGAATAGGTGGCTGGAACTAGCAGAACTAGAAATCACATTTAGTGATCTGAAAATAATAGAATCGAGAGGCTAATTGTAGCAATAACGAAGAAGTGTATGGCATCAGCTAACAAAACATTCCTACTGCGGGCATTCGCCCTTGATCGCTTAGAAGGATTTTCAAGGAGATTATTCAGGCGACATATTCAATCAGCTAAGTCTGACGACCCGGTTACGTGCCTTAAGCCGCTTGAACGTCAGGAATGCCAAACGTTAACTGAAATGCCCGAAATAATAAAAATGAGGAGAATGACAATGAAGAAAAACTTGATTTTAGTTTTTATTTTTATTTTTATTTCCGTAAACCTGAATGTTACTTTCGCTGATGTTAATCAAAGTTTATCTGAAGTTGGAAATAGCACCGGGAATTTAAATAATGGTGGAGACTATGTAAGTAAAGATGACTTGATTTATTTCAGAAGTTTATCTCCGGCTGGTGGTTTATACAAAGTAAATAAAGATGGAAGTGGGAAGACAAAAATAATCGAGGAATCTCCGAAGTATTTAAATATTGTGGATGACTATTTTTATTACTCTGACGGTTGGAAGTTAACAAAATCTAAATTCGACGGTTCTGAAAAACAAGTATTTGCAAATTCTGCATTTCACGTTAATGTAACTGATAAATACATATTTTATACTAATATTGGTCCTCAGGATGGATATATCTATAGAATGAAATTAGATGGAACTCAAAAGATCAAATTGAATGATGACCATGCAAGTCAAATTGTTGTAAGTGGTAATTCGATTTATTATACGTCCTTTTACAATAAACTGATAAAAGTCGACTTCGATGGAAATTCAAAAACGAATCTTCTTACTGGGAAATTTATAAATGAATTAAATATTGAAGGTGATTGGATATATTTTAATTATGACCAGACACTTTACAAAATGAAAACAGACGGAAAGGAACTAACTCAATTATCTAGTGACGATCCGAGACATATAAATGTTTCTGGGGATTGGATTTATTATAGCGATTTTTCAAAAAAGAAAAATTTAGTTCGAATAAAAACAGATGGTACACAAAGGCAAGGATTAAATCAAATCAAATCTTCTTATATCAGTATTATAGATAATTATATCTTTTTTCACGACTCATCAAAGATGGTTAAGCTCGATTTAAATAGCTTTGAAAAAGACGAAAAGTGAATAAATACCTTTATGTTTTTCAAGGTGGTTGGGTACGTCAGTTAACAACGCATTCCTACTGCGGGCATTCGCCCTTGATCGCTAAGAAGAACTTTCAAGGAGTTTATTCAGGCGATACATTCAACCAGCTAAGTCTGACGACCCGTTCCCTACGCTAACGGGCAGTTATGCGTAACTTCCAGGGAATGTAAACGTCTAAATAAAGTAAGGAACGAGGAGGCAGACATTTCATGGGAGGAACGAATGTATGGGATGCGGAGTGGGAGGTTAACGAAGAGCAGGCGCGGACGCTGATCGGCAGACAATTCCCTCAGCTGTCATCGAAGCAAGTGAAGCGATTGGGCTGGGGCTGGGACAATACGGTTTTTCTCATCGGTGACGAGTACGTGTTCCGGTTTCCAAGAAGAACGATTGCAGTTGGCTCGATTCGTATGGAAGGGAAGCTGCTGCCGAAGCTGGAGGCATATATGACCATCCCCTATCCGAAACCGTTGTTTTATGGCGAAGCAAGTGACGAATACCCGGCACCATTTCTTGGCTATGCCTACGTGCCAGGAGATTTCCCAATCGGTTTGACGGAAGAACGCCGGGCTTTATCGGCAGAGACGCTGGCGAAATTTTTGCGGAGATTGCATGAGTTTCCGGTGCAGGCGGCGCTGAAGTGCGGAGTTCAGCAAGATCATCGAAACTTGACGGACATAGCATCGCGCAAAGTGAAATTGGAGGGCTTTCTATCGAAGGTGGTTGAACACTTGTCGCCGGAGGAGTCCGGTGTGATCGAAGCGTATATTAGCAGGCTGCAAAAGGACCGTGTCGAGTCGGTGAATGCACTGCTACATGGCGATCTTCATTTCAAAAATATGCTTGTGAATGAGAACGGGATCGTTTCCGGCATCATTGATTGGGGCGATCTGAGCGTAGGTCATCCGGCTTGCGATTTGAGCGTTGCTTATAGCTTTTTACCACCTTACGCTCGTGGCGTGTTTTTCGAAACGTACGGAGGAGCGGACGAGGAAACGAAGCTGCTGGCGCGGCTGATCGCGGTATACATCCCCATACTGATCTTAATGCAAGCGGTCGATGACGGGAATGAAGCGATTGCGGCAGAGGCGAAATCCAACATCATGCGAGCACTGTCGGATTAGGCTCATTATTTCGTTGCAGCTATGGGGCTAGGGCTATCGGCACCATTTTGTCGTTTAAAGGCCGCGATAAGGTACGATTCGCCTTCTCTGATGCCGTTTTATGTTGAGGAACACGAAATTCAACAGAGTAAGTCGTTGCGCTAACTGGGAACGATAGTTGAATAATACAAATTGATTTGCAGGAGCTACGGTATCCTGCTTTTTTCATTGAACTAACGGGCAGGATAGTTACAAATAATTACAAATGTTAAAATGAGAAAAGTAAGAAGGAGGAGATTTGATGACTGAGGATTTTTATTGCGATGAGGTGTTAAGTGGTCGTACTTATGTAAAGAAAGTACTTGAAACTGATAACGTTCTTGCGTACCATCACACTCGCCCTTTTTATCCCGTTCACATTATTACAATTCCAAAGAGGCATATCTCATCTCTTTTAACACTAGATGAGAGTGACAACGCCCTCTTAATTGAATTGATGGACGTTGTTAAAAAAGTAGCATCTAAAGTGCAGTCTGAGTATGGAGCTTGTAGGGTATCGACTAATTTAGGAAAATACCAAGACTCAAAGCATCTTCATTTTCATGTGATTTATGGTGAGCCAATACGCTAAATCATTTTATTCTTAGTTGTTGATCTAACGGGGAACGTTAGCTCAAACACGATAAGCCAGACGTCAGTCAACTCGATCGGCTGCCTTTATTCAACGGCAGGATAGCTTAACATGTGTCAAGAATACGTAACATCTGTAAGATCATCTAAATAAGGAGTGGTGCTTCTTATGATTAGTTTAAAAAATTATGAAGACTTAGGTGAATTGAAGCTTTTAATGGCTGAGTGTATGTGGGCTAATGATGAAAGAATTGATAATGAACTTAAAACATACATAGACAATGATTCACGGGAATTAGTTGGGAGTTTAAAAAATGATGAACTAGTAGGGTTAATTGGATTCATATCCGAATCAACTAATGAAATAGAACTTAAGCATATTGCAATTAAAGCCAATTATCGTGGTAAAGGTATAGGCAGTGAAATGATAAATGAGTTCATAAAAACTAAAAAGAATGTGAGAATAAAAGCAGAAACCGATAAAGATACTGTTGGCTTCTATAAAAAAATTGGTTTCTCGATAACAAGTTTGGGAGAAAAATACCCAGGAGTAGAGCGGTTTGAATGTATTTTTTAAGTCACAAATAATTCAAGTGATCATTACGCAAACGGGGAATGGTTAGCATCATGAAGAACAAGCAGTCGGTATTAGTGGCTACCTGTTTAACTATCGGGCAGTTTAGTTGCATAAAAAAGAAAATCCCCCTAAATCAACGAATACTATGTGTTGATCCGTTGGAATTTGTGTGTATGTATAATTAGGTGTTATTGAAAATAAAAGGTGGTAATTTCAATGAAGATAGGTATACTGGGTCCTTCTGAAGATGAAATTAATCCGTTTATCGATAAACTAAAAAATCAGACAATCACAAAGCATATCATGCTAAATTTTTATTCAGGGCAATATCATGATGTGTCGGTAGTAGGTGCTTTTTGTGGGGTTTGTAAAGTAAATGCTGCAATAGCTACCCAAGTATTGATCGATAAATTCCAGGTGGATTTAATCATTTTAACTGGTGTAGCGGGTTCATTAAACGATAATCTTAAATTTGGTGATGTAGTCGTATCAACAGAAGTCGCTCATCATGATGTGGTTCCTGAGATTATTACTGAATATCATCCTTGGTTAGAGGATCAATACATAAAAGCTAATGAAGCACTAATAGGAAAATGTATTAGGATAATTAAATCTGAAAGACTCGGTTTTACATGCCATTTCGGAAGAATCATAACTGGTGAAACATTTATTACCCATCAACAAAGAAATATATTGATTGAGAAACATCAAGCTATGTGTGTAGACATGGAAAGTGCCAGTGTCGCCCAAGTGTGTTACGTAAATAATGTTCCATTTATTGTGATTCGAGCAATATCGGATAATGCTGATAGTGAAGCGCCGGAAACTTTTGAGTGCAACGTGAAAACTGCATCATTAAATTCAATTAAAGTTGTAGAGAATTTACTAATTTCATTACTAAATTAGTCGCCTAGAACCATCCATCTAGAAAAAAACGACGTATTGAACTAACGGGACACGTTAGTTCAATAAACTAGCGGCTGTCTAAATAGTTCCGGGATTCTGCCGTTACAAGGGAGCATCGTTATTAGACGATAAAAGAGAGGGTGTATTCATGAATACACCCATCAGGGTGGTAACGCGAAACCAACTCCGTCCCTTAAGGGAGGAGTTGGTTTCGCGTTCTTATAAATGATGTTAAGAAGGATTAATAATGTTCCAAAAAATCTATGCTTTCGATCGAATTCTGAGCCAGAATATGTTTATTGCTGTAAGGACTTCTTGCCGAAAGAAGGGGGATGCAGGTGCACTGGTATTTGAGTTAAGTTTTCTTCTTTTTGGAAAGATTGTTTGTTGATATCAAGTTATCAAGTTTAATAGTATTTCACATATTTCATAAGCTCAGCGATCCCTAAAAACTGCTTCATTAATTGACTATTTAATTTTTGTAACGCAAGCTCGAATGTCAATTCTACTTTTTTATAGTTTTGTGTCTCTATTTCATTCAGGAGTTGTTTCATGTTCTCGATATAATACACGGTTTTCCTTAAACTGCTGATCAGTATAATCTTTCTTAATTCCGTTATAGTATAGACCCTATAGCCGTTGTCTTTATTTCTGTTAGAAGTAATAAGGCCTTCTTGTTCCCAATGTCGAATGGCTGAAGGCTTAACGCCTGCCATTTGTGCAACTTCACCAATAGTCATTGCATTTGTGACCTCTAAATCGTTGTATCTTGATAAATCTGCATTTCGGAACATGCGTAACACATCCTCTAACCTATGCTTTTCCGTTTGTGTATTATGCTGTTCCTGATTGATTGACCAAAGTGCATCCTCAATTTGCCGAGCTTTAATCTTTCTCATCACATCGTACACAACTGGAATCTCATATCCTTGTAAAAGTGCCCGAATCGTAATAAAAGCTTGGACATGAATGTCTGTATAACACCGGCGATTGCTAGGAGTCCTTGGGACTTCGGGAACTAAGCCTTGATCTTCATATCTTCTTAATGTAGTGGTACTTACATTTAATTTCTTAGCTATCATTGTTGGTGTATAATTATCTCTCATAATCGTCATCGCCCCAGAACATTAAAGTTAAACCTTCAAGTGTTACAACAACATTAAATCTAATTTAATTAGATATATCAAGGCTTAGTATGGGATAAACCGAAAGATTGCATGAATGTTATATGATATTTTTATAAAACAGTAAGGAGAGGATTGTTTGAAAAAAATCATACGATTAACCAACCATTCAGCAATAGAAGTAGGATTGACAGGAGGATCAGATCGTCCAACCATTATGTTACCTATCGCTAAAAAATCCGTGTACAATCAGGAGGCAGAAAATCTAAAGCTATGGGGCGTAGATCCTGAATTAGGTAAACATTTTGTTGAAGGTCTCGCGGATACGTTTCAAGTGCTTTATTTTGATTATGAAGGTCATCTCTTTCAACATCCAGTGGACAACTTAACCGTAGACCATATTGTGAAGGATCTGCTCCTCATTGCTGATGAAATGAACGTTAAGAGCTTTAGCTACTACGGTTATTCCTGGCTAGCTTTAATTGGACTACAATTGGCTATCAGAACAAATCGTCTGGAAAGCTTGGTCATGGGAGGTTTTCCGCCATATAATGGTCCCTATCAAGAGATGCTGATTGTAACTCAAAAAACACATACCCAAGCTTTGAATAATCAAAATGAGGTAGCTGAAAAAAGCTCCATTGAAACAGAGAATCCTAATGAGATAGACTGGGACAACATCAAAGTATCAATGGATACCCGTGTAACAGCTCAATTTGTTGCCTTATACGAGAGCCTCACTGCTTTTGATGATCGTAGTATTCACCAATTGCTTAGTCTTCCAAAATTAGCTTTTGCAGGAGAAAATGATACTATCGTATATGGTGAGAATTTTGGAAATGTTACCGTTGATATTGCTGGGATATTAAAGATGAATTCGACGAAGCTGTGTGATTTAGGTTGGGATGTTGAAGTGCTAACTGGAAGCCAAATGGATCATACAAAAGCTATGCAACCAGCCGTGGTAATACCATTAATTAAGCCCTGGTTTATAAAACAATTATGAATACAGACTGGACTGTAATTCGGGAGTAGTTGTACCCAGCTGTAAATGAAAGTGAGAGGGTTACAATTAACAAGCTTATTTTGCAAGTAGCATCATCGGTTTTAGCATTTAGTTTACTCGTTGCCTGTAACCATCAACAAATCAACTCATCTACTCAGGAACAAAAACCATCAGTGGTTAGCTTATTTCCAAAAAACGATCTCATGGATTCTATTGTAATTGACGCAGTAAATGAGGATAAATCAATTCGGGCGGAACAGCAAACGGAAAAGGGAACATTATTGATGATAGCCAAAGGTAGAGAAGAACTTGGGCATTTGGTCGTATCGAGCACGATGGGACAAGAGGGTGATCAGACGTTTCAGAGTAATTACTCTATTATCTACAGACAGGGAGATCAGGACAAAGTCTTAATGGAACTACCCAATTACTTGTTTTTCCGACCATCCAGCAAAAAAATATCTTTTGAGAAGCTGAGTTTTAAAGAAGCTGAGGTTTACATCCTTACTCCTCAATATCAAACAGGTCATGGGGTAGAAGGATATATTTTCGCGATTGATAAGCAAAATGAAGATGTATTCCCATTAGAAATCGTAAAGAAGGATCAAGTCTCGAAAACACTTCTTTATTCAGAAGCTGAGCCTTTACCAAGTGTCGAAAATAATATCTTAGTAGTCCATCCACCAGTTGGAGCAGGTACACAAGAAGCAGAGGCAAAAGATATCTTTTACAAATTGGAATTACACAATAAACGGTTTGTGGCTGAATAGCATGATTTGAACAAAAAAAGGTCAGTTCACGAAATCGCGGAGCGTCTATGCTTCTATCATGAAGCTGCAGCAATTCCTCTATAGTTTCTACTTTTAATATATTGGCCGGTGTTGCCCATTATAGGGTACACCGGCTTTTTTCATAGGAATCAAAAGGATAAGATCACACGTCATATTATTGGCATTGAATGTCGAAGCTTATGAAGACATAAAATGATTTCCCGCACTAGTACATAAGAAAAAAACTTTTTTGCAACCAAAACCCTTCTTTTCTTACTTTATAAGTGAGGCCTTAATCAAACTGAACGGAAGTGATGGAGTGGACGATAGTGAAATCATACAGCTGTACTTTGCCCGCAATGAAACAGCAATAGAAGAAACATCCAAAAAATATAGAAATTATTGTACCAAGATTGCTCATAACATTCTGTCTAATTTTGAAGATTCGGAAGAATGCGTGAACGATACCTTTCTAGGAGCGTGGGAAACGATACCGCCGAAGACGCCTGCTAAGCTCTCATCTTTTTTGGGGAGAATCACACGAAATATCGCGTTAAATAAACACGATTATTACATGGCCAAAAAGCGGAATAAAACATTCGATACGATTCTTGATGAATTAAATGATTGTTTATCCTCTCCAGACAATGTCGAAAGTCAATATGAGGAAGAACAAATCGCTGAATCCATAAGCAATTTCCTGCTGAAGATTAACGAAGATCATCGGAATATTTTTCTGAGACGTTACTGGTATTCCGATTCTTTAGCTGATATCGCAACTCGATTCTCAATAAGTGAAAGTAAAACGAAATCGGTTCTTTTTAGAACACGAAAAAAACTCCAATTATACCTTATGAAAGAGGGCTATATCCTATGAATAATAAAGATCTATTTAAGACTATTGGTTATGTAGACGGCAATCTGGTGGAAAAGGCCAACACAGCGAGGCGTACTAATAAGAGAACATATGCGAAGTGGGGAACCATGGCTGCTTGTGCTGCACTTGTGTTAGGAGTGGCCATTTATACATCTCCTCTAAAGACATCATTAACGAATTCACCACAAATCTCGCAGCAAACGCCCGTTTCAGCTCCTACCGGAGTTCGGAAAATTTTAAATTACAACGGATTTCGTTATGCATTCGTAAGTGATGGTGCTCAGTTTAAGTTCACAGGAATGAAGCCTGAAAAATCACTTGGAACCATAGATTTTGATATTAACCAAGAGATCGGGAAGAACAATGGAGGAGAAGTTGTAGAAAAGGATTTTTCGTCTACGTTCGCTGTTGGAGGTAAGTTATATGAAATTCCGACGTACCCATCCCAATTCCGCATCGCTGTTAAAGTTGAGGAGCATTATTATTTGGCAGAAATCGTGGCGAAGACTAACGATTCTACGATGGCCGCTAAGGAATATCTGGATATGTCTAATCTAAAAGAGCATGCAAAAGATATCCATGTTCTTAATCATGTGGGAAATGACGTGTTAAAAAAAATGACAGATCATGCTTCTGTGGAGTCTATCATTGATGGGCTGTACAGCGCAAAAACAGCTGATTTAAGTAATAAAGAATACGAGGCTATTGCAGAGGCGCAATCCCAAGGAAAATCGTATCAGTTAAAGTTCAACCTCAAGGATGGAACCTATATGGGCATGTATATCATTCCTGAATTAAAAGTCGTATCTATGGGAGATGCTTACTATCATTTGCCTGACACCTTCTTTAAACAATCTGGAGATCTTTTTTCGGGGCTAAAACAAGAAGTGTTGCCGCTTTACTAAACTTAAGAAGATTTGATTATGCTTAAGAAAAAAGTAACGATTTCTAACAAGTTAAAACAAAGGCATCGAATCCACAGATTCGATGCCTTTGTTTTAGAGTAGAGTACAATTACCCAGATTGTGCGTTAGCCCTCACCCACTAATAGTCATTTGCGTAATGATTTAAATCATAATGGGCAGTTTAATCCTGGTGAACCTTGGATTCCGAATGTTAATGTTGTTCTATATAGTAATTCGAGTGGACCTGTGTTTCTACGCTAACGAATGTCAATGGAGTTTATAGTTTTCCGATTACCGGTTCGGGAAGTTATTTCGTTTATAAGACGGTTACAGATTCGGATGCTACTTGTCCACCAACTACTTTTTCGCAGCCAAGTGGATTTACAATGTCAATGGGCCAAGAAAACTGACCTTAACCGTTACGAAGTCTCAAATCAGCAATAATGCAACTGTAGCCAATCAGAACTTTAGCCATGATACTACAAATAATCCCTTAAGCTGTAATACAACAATGATTCAATTTGCAGGAAGACCTTTCGTTTGGTATTACCTCAATGTTGTAACAGGTGTAACCGTTATTCAAGGAACGGTTAGCCCCCCTGTAGATATAAATGCAATCGGATATAATCCACTGGATAACTATTTGTGTGTCATCTATTTATAGCGTTTAAGGGTAAATTGAAAGATCGTTCCCTTTCCCGGTTTACTTGTAACCGATATTTTTTCACCTAGACCATTCACAATTTCTTCCGCAATTGCGAGCCCCAGACCGCTTCCTTTTTCATTATGTGACTGCTCGCTCTTGAAAAATCTTTCAAAGATATAAGGGAGGTGTTCTTTCGCAATACCGGGTCCATTATCAGATATCAGTACAGTTACAACCCTTGAATGTACTTCAGCATCAAAAGTTATTCTTCCATCTTCTCCTACATATTTCATGGCGTTATCCATTAAAATATTGACCAGCTGAAATACTTTATCTTTATTAGAAAGAACAGCAGGCAGATTTCTAGCGTTCTCTGTAATCTCATATACAATGCCCATCTCATCAGACAAGAAAGAGTATTTAGACTCTATAAGCGCCACTAATTCCTGCGTATCTATTTTTTCTTTATCCCAGGTATCTCTTTTATTTTGCATTCTTGATAATTCCAACACATCATAAATCAAACGTTGCAGACGTGCACATTCGGATAAAATAATGCCATAATATTTATTGGTTTTTTCTTCGTCTTTAATCATTCCATCTGCCAATGTCTCTGTTAAAGCTCTGATGGAGGCAATAGGAGATTTCAGTTCATGGCTAATATTAGCGATATAATCCCGGCGAGTTTTTTCAAGCTGTTTCATTTCTTTAAGATAAGAAGAGATAAAAAAGCCAATTATTAGCGTGCCTAATAGTAGGGTGCCGGTAAAAACGTAATAGAACCCATTCAATACGGCTTGAAATTCACTACCCGGCTCTAATAAAAAGACAACTCCGACCGCTTGCTCATTCTGAATAACGGGTGCACCCACGACAATGGATTTACTCGGAAACCCGCTAATATTTTTAATCGCAGCAAATTTATTCGCTTTAATTACTTCTGGAATATAATCTATAAGGGCATCTTTGAATTCTTCCGATGTAACATTGAAAAATTGCTGCTTACTCTCGTCTCCAGGTGAAAGGTCATTTCCCTCCAAATCATACACCTTCATAAGGTAGGGTCTAAAACCCCTAATATTCTTCTCGTTTTGTGCGATTTCAGCAGCTATAGAGGTTGCCTTAGGTAGCATATCTTTTAATTTATAATTCAAAAAAAGCTGTTTTATAATCAAGGTTCCCCCGATTTGCCCTAAAATAAAGCAGAAAAGGATGGCCAAATAAATTACTTTTTTGTTGGAAGTTACTCTTTTCATTTAGAAGACTCCATTTTATAGCCCATCCCATAAACGGACTTGATTTCAAACCCCAAATCTTCTTCGGGTAGTTTTTTTCTCATTCTCTTAATGAGATTATCAACCGCTCTAGTATCGCCAAAATAATCATATCCCCAGACCTTATTGAGGATTTGTTCTCTTGAAAGCACTTTGTTCCTATTGGTTGTAAAATAGATCATCAATTCAATTTCTTTAGGTGTAAAGTCCATTCGGTTTCCCTTGATATGGATTTCAAAAGCATTGCGATCAATTTTCATTTCACCTAGGGTCAGGATTGCATCTTCAGTTGGAAAGGTATAATGGATCCGTTTCAAAATGGTTCTTACTCGTGTGACAACCTCCCGAGGGGAGAACGGCTTCGTTATATAGTCGTCTGCCCCAATTTCCAACCCCAATATGCGGTCAGTTTCTTCACCTTTTGCGCTTAGCATAATAATCGGGACGTTACTAGTTGTTCGAATCTTACGGCACACCTCTGTCCCAAAAAGCCCGGGTAGCATAATGTCCAGTATGACGAGATCAAAATGCTGATCCTCTAACTTTCTAAGCACTTCTTCACCATTGTATACCGATTCATATTCCATATGTTCTGCAAGTAAATAAGCAGATATGCTCTCATGTACAGCAATATTGTCATCACAAATTAGTATTTTCACTTTTCCTTGCATAGCTACCACCTTTATTCCGATATCATGGACCTTATTGTAAGTAAAATGTCTATACGGAGCAAGGAAGACTCAAGCAGAATGGAAAGAGACCGATTGGATGATCGGCCTCTCTTAACCAAGAATGCTTTATTCAGAAATATATACATTAGAAGTATCCATATTTATGGTGTGCGTTGCGGCATTCCATACTAAATTAAAATCAAGGGATTTTGCTATATCCCGGAGCTTATAATACTCATTCCCGCCGATATTATAGCCTGTTACTGAAATCTCTTGACCGTTTAAAGTTATCTTAGTGGATGTCGTAACACCTGTTTTCGAATTAGTATTTCCGGATGCTGAAAGTTCAATGCCAGTCGGGGTGTACGCTTTGTTAGATGTAATGTTTAAAGCATTTGTCTTCGCATCTGAGGTCACTTCAAACTGTTTTGTAGTGTTGTTGACAGCCATAGCTATATCCCGCAGTTTAAAATAGTTGCTGCCGTCAATAGTGTACGCATCTACAGATATCTTGTTCCCATTCACCATCACTGATGACTTGGAAGGAGTGGCAGTTGCGGATGCTTTTGGTGATGTAGCACTAACCTTGTCCGCCCAAGCAAAAAGCTCGTCCAGATCGTAATCTCCGCTGTGTGGAATATCCCAAGCCATCGCAAAGTCTACATTTAAGCCTTTATTCTCCAGCTCCGTAGCCAATATAGTAGAAACAGCGAGAGAGGTATCACTATCTTTGGTACCCATCCGAATCCGCCAATTACTTGTAGTGGTTGTTCCCTCAGTACTGATATAGTTCATCGGATTCATCATTTTCACTAGATTCTGGGCAGCAAGCGTTCCGCCGGCCGTATCATTATCCAAACCGAACTGGGTAAAATGCTGGGCAGTGACGTTCGATGTGCCAAACAGTTCGTTTTCGCCATTGCTCAGGTCTAAACCGTCAAAGGCTCCAGGCAGCTTCATTCTGCCCAAGTAGGCGAGGTATTGATCATAATCGATATCAGTGACGGTTCCATTTTCTATTGTTATCCATGTTTTATCAGACAGATCTGAACCTGCTTTTAGCGCTTTTTGCGCTGAAGCGATGACCAAGGATTTGATGTAATCTTTAAAGGGACCATTGCCATCTGCATTCATTGTTAATGCCGTTCCATCGGCTTTTGTTAGCTCTAGGCTATTTACGTAAGTTGGGAACATTGCTTTCAGTTCGTCTGATATTTTAATCTGATCTTCCGTTAATGTTCCTTCAACCATCTTTCTCTCCATGTTAAAATCCGTATTTCCGGAGAAATCCAGCTTTTCATAAGAGATAATATCGTTGAATTGCCATTCATAGGCTGCATCTGCGTTGTCTAGATTCGTAATTGGCGTGTAAGCCGAAACAGCAAAAACGTCATCACGCTCGTCGGCTGCACCAATAGCCTCCAAATAAGGCTCATATTCCGCATTATTGCCAGTCGCACCTAACAGTGTAGAGAGCGCTCCACCTGCGCTTGTACCGTTCGAAATGATTTTCTCGGCATCGCCTGGCATGATATCGTCATTATAGCGAAGGTAGCGGACAGCTGCCTTCAAATCCACAATCGCTGCTGGTGCCTTGCCAGTGTATGTGCCATTGTCATCTTGTGTAGTTCTACCGCGAGCACCAGGGGATGCGACTACATACCCTTTTGACAAGGCAACTGCTATAGCGTTAGGTGACCCTGAGGAGGCAGGTCCTGCAGTTACGTTTGTGCCAACTGCAGGACTATTTAATCCGGTTTCCGCTTCGGGCTTACTCGAATCAGTTTTCGCATTCACTTCTGAAGTCATTTCGGAATCCTTATCTGTTTTTTGAGCAGTGCCTTGCGGACCCGCTCCCATACCCATGCCTTTGCTCGACTCAGTACTACCTGGCTGAGCAGGCATGTACCCGCCGACCTGGTTCGGGAAAAAGATAGGTGCTGTATCGGCGGTATAGCTTCCGATCGATTTACCTTGGAAATAATCCTCAGGGACATAAACGTTCATGATTTCATAATTAGTATCTACTGGATTCTTAACGTAGACAATATTCTCATAAGCTCGGTAAGTGACTGATCGGCCGTCTACCGTCAAAGTTTTAGTAGTATATTGGGCATCATTGAACTTTAGGCTGTATGCTCCGGAAGTTGCTGCACTAGCAGAGCCTGTAGTGAACGACATCGATAGCAGAGAAAAAGTAAGAACAGGGGTAATCCATTTTTTTAGTTTCATAGTTTTATCTCCTTTTTCTAAAATTTAATAGATCATTTCATCAACGATAGATATCTACAAACTCTTTTCAACTCCTCTCTGCAAGTGTTAGCTTGGATTCCGCACGAATATTGCGAATATCCTTCATGGATTGAATCTAACAAAACATTGTGGCATAAAAATATCATCCTCATTGAGATATCGAATCTTAATCAGAAAAGTAAAGGAACTTTTAATGGAAGGAATAGGAATCTTGACACGACACCATTTGGTGTCCTATAATCAATATGACACTAAATGGTGTCCGATTGGGTGCTGATGAAGTATAATCGGTTACACTACAGGTAATATTACGGAAAAGGTGGGGGTGGTTTTGAACGATAATAGTCAAGTGAGGGATGTATATGACGCTGTTGCAGATCCAACAAGGCGAAAATTACTTCAAATCCTGGCTGATGTTGATGAATTACCCCTACATGAAATCACGGTTCATTTTGATATGGGCCGTACAGCAGTATCTAAGCACTTGTCTATTCTTAAAGAGGCTGATCTTGTAGTTGCTCGAAAGGTTGGTAGAGAAACGAGGTATCGTTTGAATGCCAATCCATTGAAAGAAATTCGGGATTGGGTATCTTTTTACGAAGGCTTCTGGAAAGAAAGAATCGATAAACTAAAACTTTTATTGGAGGAAGAATAATGAAACCAGATGTATCCTTAGATTATCAATTTACAAGCTCCATCGAGAAGGTATGGAACGCTTTAACGGATTCAGATACACTAGCGAAATGGATTTGGAGCAATGACTTTAAACCAGTCGTAGGGCATAAATTTCAATTTCGTGCAGAGCCAAATGAATGGTGGGATGGTATTGTAGATTGCGAGGTTCTCATAGTAGATGAGCCACATACATTATCCTATACTTGGCATAGTGCCGGAGAAGGTACAACAGTTACTTGGACTTTGAGCAAAGAGGAAGATGGTAAGGTTCATCTGCATCTTGCTCAATCTGGATTTAGTGAGGAGACCAAAGCTCGCCAAGGCGCTATTGAAGGAGCTAAATATGCTTGGGCGAATATGGGCAGTCAGCTTGAAAAAGTATTAGCAGAACTGTAATTTCAAGAATAGGGCGCTTTTCTGAAAATGGAAAGTGCCCTTTTTAATGGAATAAATGATGGCAATACTAAATGAAGAGAATGGAGATGAGATGATACCACTATGAAAATCAACCGATTGATTGCGAACAATATTAATAAGCTAGATGCAGTACTTCCAGTTGACCAATCCCTAGGGATTGCTGGTTTATCCGGATCTGGTAAAACCACCTTTTGTCAAACCATCGGCGAAGAATCCAAGAAACGTCTCGTTTCTTTATTGCCAAAGGCAGAATATCAATATTTATTCCCTAACATTATGGAGACTAATTTCAGTGCGATTCAGATGGAAGAAATGCCACTCGTACTTTTTCTAGGGAGATCATCTATTTCTTCCAATCCTCGTTCAACCATTGGCACACATACGGGCGTGTTCACAGAGATTCGAGTTGCGATTGCTGAACAATATAACCTATCGCCAGAGGTTTTTTCATTTAATAATGAATTAGGCTGGTGCTCAGATTGTAAAGGTCGCGGCACTACTAAAAATGTCGAATGTAAAAAGTGTAAGGGTAAGCGATATAATCACGAAGCTGAACAATACAAAATGGAGTTATTAGGTCAAGGCAAGAGTATCTCCGATATTAATGACTTAAGCATTGAAACCATTTTTTCTCTAGCAGAAGTTCTAAACATTAGTGAAGGTAAACAAAACATTCTAAAGAACATAATCCATATGAATATTGGTTATCTAACCTTAAATCGTATAATGGGTACCTTGTCAGGTGGAGAGTTAACACGACTTTACTTGGCAGAATTCATGGCAACCAGTGAAAATACAGTAATTATCATTGACGAAATCTCTGTGGGTCTGGATCACCAAACCCTTTTAAAAATATTAGAGCAGATAAAACAACTAGGATTTAAGAATCAAATTTGGCTTATTGATCATTCGGATACCGTATTAGACATAACGGACGAGCAATTGTTCTTTGGACCAGGAAGTGGTAAATACGGCGGAAAAATCGTTGAAGAATCGCCACGTCCGGCGCCCATCAATGGAGAAATAAATCAGACAGCTCCAACTGAATATTATCATTTTCATGATCTTTACTGTCGTAATATTCAAATCGCCGAAATTCAGATTCCCCGTAATAGACTTGTAACGTTCACTGGGGAATCTGGCTGCGGCAAATCTACATTGGTCAATGAGTGTATGTCCAAGGATTTTGTGAAGCGATATCCCAAGGATAAGCTGGTGATTGTGGGGCAGGATCGAAATCAATCGATTACCAGCCGGTCTACGGTTGCGACTTTTCTTGATATTAAGAGAAAGCTCACAAAATATAGCGAAGAGATTGATGATATTTTTCAGCGCTCAATTGAAGATATTATTGATGAACTGCCAAATGAAGACATCGCTCATAAACGTTTAAGTTTATTGATCAAGCTTGGGCTGGGTTATTTAACGTTGGAAAGAAAAACACAGTCTTTATCCACAGGTGAATTTCAATGTGTTCATTTAGTCTCCGAGCTATTTGCAGGTTCAAGAAACCCCAATACACTTTTCATTTTTGACGAGCCTTCCAAAGGGTTATCACAAAATATTCTAAATCAATTCATTGATAGCATTAGAGTCATTCTTCAGGACGAATCGGTCTCCATAATGATGATTGAACATAACTCGTATATGCTGGAAAATTCTGATTTTATCGTTGATTTTGGTAAAAGACAGCTTGAACCTGTTGAGCATCTAGAAGTTGTCGGTCATCAAAATTATTATCTCGAGCAAAACAGTGAAGATCATGTCGCTCCATTGCAGATTTCTTCAACACTGCGCCAACAAAATGGCATTAACTATTTAAAAGAAAATCAAATTGCCTACTTTAAAAATGCGGAAAACGTTTATAAAGGTGGCATCTTAAAAAGCTTATCTTCTATGGCGCGTTTGATATATGGTGAATATGAATCAGATACCATTGCACCTGTCATCGCCATTGATCTGGAAAGACATTTATTTAGTCAATATACTTTTCTATATGAAATTGGTGGCTTGATTAACCATATTGTAACGGCGCATCCCACCAATAAAGATACGAGTAGCTACGATTTCTATTATCAAGACAATCATTGTCCATGCTGTAAGGGACGTCGAGTCGTTGAAAAGTTTGATTTTGAAGTTGTCCTTCAGGACAAAAATGTACCGTTTTGGGAGGGCTTATTGCATCCAGATGCAATGGATATCCTAAAATTCTATCAATTCCCCAAAATAAAATTCATCTTTGAAGAGATTAAGAATGAACTCGGACATGATCTCAGCAAAAGTTATAATGAGATGACGGATGTAGAAAAGCATACTTTTTGGTACGGGTATTGGGAAAAGTCATTTTATGATAAGGCAAGCAAAGCAACGAGGACTTGGGAAGGCTTTAATTACATCATTGGGAACTACATGGTGATATCAAAAGCGATTATTAAAGAGCATATTAAACAATCCAAAATACTGATTACCTGTCCAATCTGTGAAGGGACCGTACTAAATCATCATAAGAAGCTAAAGTTTGACGACACAGATATTCGTGAGATCATTGGACTACCTCTTGAACAAGTGATCAGTACCGTTGGCAAATTACCGGTGCTTGAAAAAATGAAAGCTATTGTCGGCGGTGATATGGTTCTAACAGTGGATGTCTCTCTATTACCTAGGGAAATACAAGTTGCTCTAAAAATGCTTGAACTTGAAGTAGCGAGCTTTGCGCACTATGAAATGGTATTTCAAAATGCACTGCCATTCTGGGGCGATATTAGCGGCAGTATTGAATCTATTAGCTTGAATAATCAGATTACGATTTGTGATTTTGAGAATATCACCGAAACCAGAGAATACATCATTGATAAGTTTTTCACGAATGGAAAATACAAAAAGCTGACCTATGTTTATGAAGCGTTTGGTTACAAAAAACTGGTCACTCTAATTAATAAGATAAAAGCTAGTCAGCCATGTCCATTCTGTAAAGGAAAGAAAGTCATATCCGAAGATGGACTTCACGATGGCGTTTATAAGTTAACGATTCCATGTGTTAGTTGTTACGCAAGTGGCATTAATGATGAAGGGCGTAAAGAAATTGTCGAAGGCATTGACGTCCAGACTTGGCTTACAGGTAACGTTAGTGATGTCGTGACTGAAAGCTCAAATATTGATGCTGTAGCAGATATTCCAATTTTCAATCGTATTCGGGAGTTAAATAAACAAGAAATGATGGCCGTTTATCAATACCTTGAAAATAATTAGTTAACCTAATGAAACCGCGCTATGCGCGGTTTTTTATTAGGTGGACACACTTTTGGGATAGCAAACGATGTGATATAACTCACAATTTAGACACATCTTATTAATAGGGATAGCTACATTGAGCTATAGGCATGCAACTTCCTTTTCTTTACAATTAGGCAAATGATAGATTAGAGAATGAATTGCTGATAGGGGGTGAACAATGGTTATACGCAAAAGTTTCTGTCACCTCAGAGTAATGCTAATGATGTTCTTCAGCCTTTTCTTAATAATCACGGCCTACAGTGGGAGTGCCAGTGCAAATACTACTTCGAAAGCGATTCCACTCCAGCCGATTATTAATGCGGCCCAAATCGGAGATTCAATTACTTTAGCTCCAGGTACTTACCTGGGTCCGGTTCAAATTGATAAAAGGCTGACGATTAGCGGGGAAGGAAGGGCAACACTATTAAATTCATCTCCCGATGCTGAGGTTGCAGTTATGATTCAGGCTGATGGGGTAAAGCTTCAAGGACTTAATATACAGCAGCATAACGGGGGAGAAGCAGCAGCGATTCGGGTGGAAGCCGATCAGGTAACTTTGAAAGATTTAGTCATACATACATTTGGCTTTGGCATTATGCTACGTGAGGCTGATAGTGGAGTTATAGTAAACAATAAAATCCGTTGGTTTATACCTAAAGGTGCTGCTTCGGGAAAAAGAGGTAATGGCATCGATCTCTATAACTCTCATGGTTCAGATATCAGAGAGAATGAAATCTCTTATCTCCGAGATGGCATTTATTTAGAGAAGAGTCGCAATACAAAGGTTGATCACAATCGGCTCTATCATTTACGATACGGTGTTCACTGTATGTATATCAATGGATCATCTGTTACGAACAATATTGGAGAATACAACATTACTGGCGCGATGGTGATGGGAGTGAGCGACGTTATGGTATCAGGAAACTCTTTTCGAAAACAAAATCAGAATGTTCATTCTCAAGGAATCCTGCTCTTTGACGTTCGTACCTCTCAGATTGTAAATAACCTCGTGGAAGGAAATCGGGTAGGAATCTATATGCAACAATCCTCCGACAACACTCTCCAGAATAATATGGTGCTCCGAAATTATATTGGGATTCAATTTGAGGGTTCTGAAGGCAACCGCTTTCAGAAGAATGCTTTTATTGCCAATGTGATTGAAGCACAGGCAACGGATTCTAAGAATAATAAGATGACGAGAAATTTTTGGGATTCATTCGAAGGTCTGGATGTATCGGGTGATGGCATAAGTGATCTATCATATGCTATTAATCCATTTTATCAGCAATTAGTTACAGAAAATGCTGCTTATCAGCTCTTTTTTCAATCACCGGGCATGACATTTTTAAGCGATCTGTATACAAATGATAAAGAACAATGGTCCACCGATCCAGAGCCGCTTATGCAATTGGATTCAGTTCATGCAGATGTTGGACAAGTTAGTGAGGGGCAAGGGTCAGTGATGGTAGCCGGTTGGCTGCTTTTGTTTTTCTCTGTGATCACAATACTATATATGGGGGTATTACGGTTATGAAAAAATGGAGTTTAATGCTGATGTTGATGGTGGGTTTGTTAATTCTAGCGGCTTGTGGTTCCAAAAAGTTTGAACCTTTGGCGATTAATGAAGAAGTTGATATTTGCGCGATTTGCAATATGCAGGTTAAGGACGATGCCTTTGCTACTCAGCTAACAACGAAAGACGGGAAGAATTATAAGTTTGATGATATTGGTTGTATGAATGAATGGAAGAACAAGAATGGAACCAAAAACATTGGAAAGGATTATGTCCGTGACTATAACGACAAAGAATGGGTAGAATTCAGTAAGGCCAGCTTTGTCTATGATGAGACACTACGCACACCTATGGCTTATGGAGTTATCAGCTTCAAGGATACTGCTTCTGCCGAAGCTTTTGTGAAGGAACAAGGTGTTGGCAGCGTTCTGTCAGCAAGTGATCTGTCCAAGCATGAATGGAAACAAAATACGGATATGATGCAAATGGATATGAATGGCGGAGAAGGTCATATGGACGAGCATAAGTCAGAGGAAATGGAAGGTATGACATCGGATAAAGAGATGGATATGTAATGGTTGATATCCTTCAAGTCGCACGCAGAGAGATTAAAATGGGGTTTCGAAATCCATGGGCTTATTCTTTTTTGGCATTATTTTGTGCGTTTAGTCTTGGCTTACTGCTGATTAATGCACAAAATGAGATTCAAGGCTACACCGCAGTTACAGGTTCCATGCTAAGTCTAATTTTGTATCTGCTGCCGCTTATGACATTATTTCTAGGCTCTTTTTCACTGACTTCAGAAAAGGAAGAGGGTAGCTGGCAGCTTTTATCTACTTATCCAATAGGAACGTTGTCATTTATTCTTGGCAAGTATGTGGGGCTGGCTGTCGTATTACTTACGGTTGTGGCTTTCGGCTATGGTTTAATGGGAATGATTAGTGGATTCTTGGGCATGGCCTATGATTCTACTACTTACTTTCTATTTTTGTTGTTTTCCGCAGGACTTGTTTTACTATTCTTGAACATCGCCTTGTTTATCGGTTCATTATCAAGAAACCGCTGGCAGGCGCTGACTGTTTCTGTTGCTGTGTGGTTTTTCACAGTAATAGGGTGGCCGACGTTTTTGATTGCCTTTTTAGGTTTAATGCCGTATCTCTGGATTAAGCCCTTGCTGGTCGTATTCACAATACTCAACCCAGCAGAGCTTGTTCGGTTATTCGTTGTAATTAAGCTGGGCGGAGGTTCAGTGCTGGGACCTGAATATTACCAATGGGTAGAATGGATAAATGGTTCGAAGGGTAGCTTGTTGTTTATGGGAGTCTGTCTAGTCTGGATGTTGAGCTCGATCCTGTTTGTATATTGGATATGGGAAAGGGGGCGCTCTCGTGGATAACCCCTTAGTGAATGTAAGAGGAATCTCTAAAGTTATTAAAAAGCAAACAATAGTTGAAGAGATTAGCTTTCAAATCCCCACTGGGAGCATACTTGCACTATGTGGCGGTAACGGGGCTGGCAAAAGTACCGTTTTGCGAATGGTTGCCGGTATTATTCAGCCTTCGGTGGGCGAAATCTCAGTGGGTGGTTTATACTGGCACAAATCACGCAAACAATTCTCGGAACAAATTGGTTATATGCCAGATGATTATCAATTCAATCAGGGGCTGTCGGCAGAGGAAGCTCTGACTTTTTGGGCCGCTCTCCGTAGGGTACCCAATCGCAAAGCGAGAGTAAACGAAGTCCTTGGCTTAGTAGGCCTACAGGATAAACGAAATCGTCTGGTCAACACCTTTTCAAAGGGAATGCGCCAGCGTATCTTATTTGCTCAGGCATTGCTCGCCAGACCTTCATTGCTAATTATGGACGAACCGACAAACGGTCTTGACCCTTTCTGGATGAATGAATTCGTAGACCTACTCCAAAGAATCAAGGAAGAAGGGCATACCGTTATTTTCTCCACACACCAGTTAGAAATCGCTGATAAAATCGCTGATCAGATTGTCTTTTTAAGTCATGGAAGAAATGTTGGTTCAGGTCCGACCAAAGAATTTCATGCGAAATTTGGTTCTCTGTATACAGCCTTTAATCATAGTCTGGGTCTGAAATGAGCATGCGTCGAATCATTGCTTTGCTGGTGATTATCGCAGCTGTCACGACTGTTGTATGGGTATTTAGCCATAATGAAACAAGAGATTCATCTGAGAGGATTGCAGTGGGCTCTATCGCTCCCGAATTTGAAGCTACTACTATAGAAGGTAAAAAGGTTCGACTAAGCGATTTTCAGGGACAGATTGTGGTGCTTAACTTTTGGGCCTCCTGGTGCACGTCATGTGTGCGAGAAATGCCCCTTCTGAATGACATTCACAAATCCACTAGTTCTCAAATTGAAACCTTGTTTATTAATGTTGGTGAGTCTAAAGGGACTGTATCAGAATATCTTAAGAATCACAGTTTTTCTTTTCCAGTTGTCATCGATGTTACCGGAAAAATATCTACTTCATTCGGAGTTAGTGCGCTTCCTGCTACGTTTATTATAAACGGAGAGGGGAAGATCAAAGAGGCTATATTAGGCGAAATCACAGATTTCCCCTTAATGCAACTAATCAATTCATATACATATTCCGGTATACAGCCGGGGTGAGATTCTCGAACCGTTTGAATGTTTTAATAAAATAACCAGTATCACAAAATCCTAAGTCATCGCTCACTTGATTAATAGGTGCGTCTGTGGTTTCCAGCAACTGCTTGGCCCATTCAATTTTGAGTCTGGCAACGAAGAGGGAGAAGTTCTCGCCTGTTTCTTTTGTAAATATGCGACTGAAATAACTAGGGCTGATATGACAAAGCTTGGCCATTTCTTTTAGGCTGAAATTTTCATTTTTGTGCGCATAGATGTAATCGAACGCAGGCTGAAGCACTGCATTTGAAGAGACCAACTTTTGTGCTCCATTTTTCAATTTGGTCTCAATAAGCGCTCCTGACAACTCTTGCTGCAGAGACTGAATTTTGCGATAAGTAAGGTCTGTCTCCTCGAAAGATTCTGCTGAAGCAGATATATCGATATCTGTGGTCAGTACTCTTTTGTACAAATCAACGGTGGTACGCTTTTGAATGGCTTCTTCCACGATGTAAGTACTTAACTGTAGAAGTAGGTCCACGCATTTGGTTACTTCATCGTAGGATAGGACAGGAAGTGCTTCGTAATCCTCTTTGAGCGCTTGAAACTTCATGTTCGACTCAACATTAGGTGGCCTAGATACTATCTGCTCCAGCTGTGACACATCAGGTTCACGAAGCTTAAGCTGTCCGGCCATAATTGCACCCAAATATTGATCGTCAATAATAATTGGAATCGCGATATCGATAATGTTGAAATGGCATAAATAAATATAAGGCTTGTTCTGGCGTACAGCCTCAATGCCGGCACGAGCATCACATTTTTGACAATAAGGAGAGAGATTAGAATCTTGGCGAACGCCTTGGCAGAAAGGCTGACAGAAGCTGTGCTTAGTCACGGGAACGCCTTTATAATCTACGGTAAGAATCGCCATTTTAGTCACGAGTGATAAAGAATCCTGCAGTTTCTCCCATTTTTTCAAATCAATTATTTCTTCTAAATTAAATCGAGATTTGGACATCACGATATTCTCCTAGGTAAGTTATAGAAACATATTGAACATTATAGCGAATTTTTGCTCAAAAGGACAAGATAATACAATTTCTTAATAAGAAGACAAAAAAACTCGATAAGAAAACGCTTTATTCTGATCTTATTGTTTCATGCATACCGAAATAGAGCAATCTATAATAATAACTATATACAACCTAGGAGGAATGAAAATGAGAAGAGCGTTTATCAGTCCGACGAAATATGTGCAAGGTGAGAATGAACTTTTGAATTTAGGCTATTTTGTAAAAACATTCGGTGATTCTGCACTGCTCATTGCACATCCAGATGATGTTACACGTGTGAAAGATAAATTGGAGTCAACTAAACAGAAATTTAATATAACGCTTGTTGAAAGTGGCTTCCATGGGGAATGCTCAAGACAAGAAGTCGCAAGATTACAGGCTCTGGCTAAGGAACATCAATGTGCATGTACGATTGGGTTGGGTGGAGGTAAGGCGATTGATACGGCAAAATGCGTAGCAGAAGGTGAAGCATTGATTATCGTTCCAACGATAGCAGCCACTGATGCACCAACAAGCCACTCCGCGGTACTCTATACCCCAGAAGGTGAGTTTGATGATTATGCTTATTTCAAGCAAAGCCCAAGTGTAGTCATGATCGATACAACAGTCATTGCCAAAGCGCCAACAAGATTTCTTGTTGCAGGGATGGGTGATGCACTCTCCACTTATTTCGAAGCAAGAGCTACAGCAAATTCTTATTCCAATGTGAATGCGGGATTGCCTTGCGGGGTTCGTGAAGGTGTTTGTGGGGAAGCTAAAGGAACGATAACCGCACTAGGTCTTGCCAAACTGTGTTATGACACTTTACTTGAAAATGGGTTCAAGGCGAAGCAGGCCTGCGATCTGAATATCGTAACTCCAGCCTTGGAGAATATCATTGAAACGAATATTTTGTTATCGGGACTAGGCTTTGAAAGTGGAGGTTTGGCTGCGATTCATGCGATCCATAATGGTTTAACAGCTTTAGAAGGAATACATCATTATTATCATGGTGAGAAGGTAGCCTTCAGTACAATTGCTCAATTGGTGCTTGAAAATGCAGACCGTACCGAATTAAGAGAAGTATTGGATTTCTGCCTGTCTATTGGGCTTCCGGTGTGCTTAGCAGATATCGGAGTGGAGCAAGTCACTTACGAAGAACTTCTTGAGGTTGCTAAAAAAGCTTGTATTGCTGAGGAATCGATTCATTCGATGCCGTTCCCAATTACAGAAGAAGCCGTAGCATCGGCGATTATGGCTGCTGACCAATTAGGCCGTCAATACAAATTAAGTAAGGAGCTTTAAGATGAAGAAAATTATGAATAAGCCGGAAACGCTAGTCCGGGAAATGTGTAATGGACTTGTCTTAGCGCATCCTGAGCTGGATTTCAACGATAAATTCAAAGTGATTTCTAAAAAAGAGATCAACACCAATAAAGTTACACTAATAAGCGGTGGCGGAAGTGGGCATGAACCAGCCCATGCCGGGTTTGTAGGCAGCGGTATGCTGGATGCAGCCGTGTGCGGTGATGTGTTCGCTTCTCCATCCCAGATTCAGGTCTACCAAGCGATCCGTAGCTCTGCAAGTAAAAAGGGAACGCTGCTTATTATTAAGAACTACAGCGGTGACATCATGAACTTTAAAAATGCGGCTCATCTTGCAAGTGAAGATGGCATACAAGTGGAATATGTCAAAGTAGACGATGACATTGCCGTTGAAGATAGTCTCTATACCGTAGGGAAACGAGGGGTGGCCGGAACTGTTCTCGTTCATAAAGTAGCCGGGGCTGCGGCAGAAGCCGGACTGTCCCTGACGGAAGTAAAAGAAGAGGCGCAACATGCAATTGACCATGTTCGCACCATCGGCTTCGCCTTTACATCTTGCACCGTTCCTGCCAAAGGAACCCCGACGTTTCATATCGAAGAGGATGAGATGGAATACGGTGTTGGAATTCACGGTGAACCTGGAATTCGCAGAGAAAAAGCCGTGTCAGCGGATGAACTGGCGCAGCGAATGGTTACGTCCTTGCTGAGCAACTTGCAAATGAACGATGAGTCGCAGCAAGAAGTTGCTGTTCTGATCAATGGATTTGGTGGAACACCACTGCAAGAGCTTTATTTGTTGAATAATTCTGTGATCCGTGAATTGATGGCGAAGAATAAGCAAGTGTTTAAAGTATTTGTCGGCAACTATATGACCAGCATCGATATGGCTGGCGCATCAGTATCGATTATGAAGATGGATGAGACGCTGAAGAAATGGTTGTCTGCTCCGTGTGATACACCGGCATTGTCGGTTAAAGGTTCATTTGAGCCTGTAAAATATACGGAAGTCATCAAGGAAGAGAAAGCAGACAGCACAGTATCCTTCAAGAATAATACGGATGCTGAAGCAGCGATAATTAAGAACAACCAGTTTTCCTTACAAAATATCGTTTTTTTGATCGATCAAATGAGTGAGGTCATTATCGAGAATGAGGTACCGTTCTGCGAGCTAGACGCCCACGCTGGAGATGGTGATTTTGGGATGAGCGTAGCCAAGGGCTTTAAGCAGTTGAAAGTAGAATGGGAAGATATTCTAGCTAATCATCAGAGTGATATCGGTGACTTCCTTGATGCTTGTTCATTGATCATTATGGAGCATTGTGGAGGAGCTTCCGGGCCAATCTGGGGATCGGGCTTCCGCGCTGCGAGCAAGACTGCGCAGCAGAAGCAGGAGTTATCCATTCAGGAATTTGCCAATATGATGCAAGCGGTCGTCAAAGGAATTCAAGATACGGGCGAAAGGTCTTTCGGGAGAGGTGCTGTCGTTGGAGACAAGACTTTAATTGATGCGCTTGTACCTTTTGCGGATGCCTGGACACAAAGCGCAGAACAAGGCGAAGATATAAAGCTGGCAGGTATCAAAGCTGCTGAGGCGGCAGTTC
>Ga0153923_100188_pt1 | contig 27068 bp, 24 predicted proteins | sample TSNJ007MetaG_FD_104682 | JGI IMG/M metagenome (GOLD analysis project Ga0153923, IMG submission 104682) | Attine ant fungus gardens microbial communities from New Jersey, USA - TSNJ007 MetaG | ecosystem: Host-associated > Fungi > Mycelium > Unclassified | place: USA: New Jersey, Brendon T. Byrne...
ACTGAAGCATGCCGATCTCGTACAGGATGAACGAAAAGGTCAATTCATTATGTATTCATTAAATACGACGGTTCTCGAAGAGGTTCTTGGCTGGTTGCTCGAGCTAACAGGTACGGGAAAGCAGACGGAGACGGAGACGGAAAGCAAATCACTGGACGGAAAACAAAGCCGTCAGGATACGGATTCTGGAAGGAGGCTAATTGAAGATGAAGGATTTTAAATGGAGATGGCAAGATACACTGATTGTAATATTAGGTTTAGCTTCATTAGCTTATGCTTTAATCAATTATGGCAAGCTGCCACAGGAGCTGCCCGCGCAGTGGGGAATTACGGGTAAAGTCAACCGGTATTGGGATAAAAACATAGCTATTTTCATGCTCGGAATTCTGGGCATTGTGCTTCCGCTGATCATGCAGTTCACACGTAGCATCGATCCTAAACGGGAAAATTATAAGAAGTTCGAAAATGCCTATGCTATGAGCAGACTCGCTATTGGGGTGCTTTTTAATCTCATGCTCGTGCTCACGGTTGCTTACGGTCTGGGTAAAGAGATTAATGTGGGTAAAATTGCTATAGGAGCCCTAGGAGTGATGTTTATTGCGCTCGGCAACTACATGCCACAGGTAAAAGATAATTATTTGTTCGGTGTTCGCACAGCATGGACGCTCTCTAGCCCAGAGGTGTGGCGAAAAACACATCGTCTCTCCGGAAGAATGTGGATGATCGGCGGATTGCTTATTTTTGGGGGAGCCTTTTTGAGCGGCACCTTGTCTCAGACCCTTATTATTACGGCTCTTGTACTTGTTATTCTCGTTCCTGTTCTGTACTCTTGGATCATTTCACGTCAGTTAAAATCGTGAAGCCAATACACTAAGCCGTCGACTCAGGTCGTCGGCTTGTTCTGTTATTTGGAACTTCCGGTCATTATGCTGCTCACCTTTACTTGCTTCGTATTCTGCCAACACTCTATACTCCCGCAGAAGCTCGTTCCCTGAGGCAATACAGCTTATGGCCTCCATTCGATTCCCTTCCGCTAACTTCTTCTGGCCCATCATAAGCATGCCTTCAATCCCTTTGACCCACTTAACAGAGTTGTATTTATCAAGCTTAATACTTCGACGTATCCAATATAATGCAGCTCCCGGATCATCACTGTACATCCATCGTCTAGCCATTTCCCAGTTTAAACTTGCATTCTCCGGAGAATATTGCAAACTCTGTTGGAGTATACTCACGCTTTGTTCACCCTTAAGCAGCCTGGATAATGCTACAGCTGTTTTAGGAGACTGGGGATTCCACGCTAGTGATTGCTCTAGCAAATCTACCTTCACCGAGGGATCAACCGTCTGAACTGCTTGCCGGTAGTACCTCTCTCCTTGTGTGGCGTGAAGGGACAATACAGATAGCATGAGACAAAGGCAGCAGGCGACAGTGATGAATAGTCGGCGGGAATATGGGAGTGATAGATTCAAGGATGCCGAGTGAGTTATTAGCGGGTTCGCGGACGCGAAATGAGTGGTGAGCAAACTTATGGACGTAAAGCGGGTATTCGCAGATTGATGTTTGTGCTCATATTCAGACAGGGCAAGTGCTGGCAGCCAAAAAAGCAGCAGCCAGATTAATCCGTAGCTCCAGTCAAAATCGACTGCGCTATGCATAACGATAACCAAAAATGGCGGCAGCAGACGCGGCGATCTCTGAGCCAGCAGCCAGCCTGCTGCTAGCAGCATAAGCAGTATGGCTGCCAGGCCGACAAATCCTAGGTTCAACAGGATGTCGAGATAACCGCTATGCACTTGGCTGCCAACATAAGGGCGAGATTGGGCGGCGAGGTATGAACTCCGCCAAGTCTCGCCCCCGCGCCCCAGCCAAGGTGCCTCTACCGCCAGCCGCCAGGCGTCGCGGTAGAACAGACCACGCGCGGATACCGTCGATGACGGTCCGGTGATCCGCTCGCGCACGTGCAGGAGGACGACGGTGCCCGCCGCCGTCCAACCTGCTGCCGCCAATGCCAGCATGGCGGCTCGGGCAATGCCCGCCGCGCTGCGCTGGCAGCGGCACAGCCATAGGCCGGCTAGCAACGCGCCGGCCCAAAGCCCGGCCAGCAACAGCAGGCCGGGCAAAGGCTCTACCGCCAACCCGGCACGGGCCAGTTGGCGGTAGAGCAGCGCCGCGGCGACCACGGGCGCGGCGCCAGCGGCAAGAAGCGGCGCGATGAGCAGCCGCTTCCAGAGCAAGACGGCGGCGCAGGCGCAAGCCGCCGTCAGCCACGCGCCGCGCGACTCGCTGAGGAGCAGCGCGGCGGCGTACGGGAACAGCGGCAGCAAGCGCAGCAGCGCGGCGGCCGTGCTTCGCGGTTCTCGCCGCTCTAATCTATCGCATCCATCCACACTCTTCTGAGGTCTTACATAATAAGCAGCGACAGCAAACAGCCGCTCCAGTAGAAAAACAGCCATCACAGCACCAAAGGCATTAGGATATTCCATCAGCCCTGCTAATCTGGCACCTGTAATGCTTACTTCCGATGAATTACTGTAGGCTATAGCGAAAGGTAACTCTACCACCCCGCACACTGCCAGCAAAGCACTTATGCTTAAGAACATGCCCAAAATAGACCACGCAGCAATGATAAGCTGACGCCCCACCCGATTCAACGCGCAAAAACAAACCAAAAATGCAAAGCTAGCATACAAGCCCCACCGTAATATTTCATTCATTGTTCCCTGTGCCGAAAGAGGATCTCTTAGCCAATGAATCAGATAGAGTGATAGAACTATTAAAGGTGCAGTCAACATTATTTTCAAAGCTCTACGTACTCCACCTGCTCCCCCTGTGCTACTTCTCCACTTGCCTACTCCAATGTACAAATAAAGCAAAGCCACAGAACACATCACAAACCATAGGGTCAGAAAGAGGTACATCTCCTCTGTAAAAAAAAATCCACGCAGCAAACAAGCTCCTACTCCGGCTGCGATGACTAAGGCTGCACTAAAATATACGATTATTGAATCCAGACTCCGCTCTCTGTTAACGCTCCCCATTTAGATACCCCTATATTCGTTAAGTTATCTCTATCCTTTCCACATTTCCCCTTCGCAAAACTAGAATGCAAAAAGGACGATACCTCTCCACGAAGGAGCTGTACCGTCCCAATTCTCATCAAAAAAGCTTGATAGTTACAAAGAGTGCAACTAACCTCTGATATTCGCTACTGTATCCTAATGTAATTGCATAATGTACAACTATTTTTCGAAAAATCCCGCCGGATGGGGAAAATTGCTCGTGCTACCCCTCCACCGAACTTTCACTCGGAAGCAGGTCAGCACATACGCGCTCAAGGTAAGGTTTCGCCCCTATAAAATCACGGAATGCGGTGTATTCACGCCATTTGACGGAGTTATCACCACCCGAGCTTTTAACGGCGCGGATTAAAATATTCTTCGGTGTATTCTCCAGGTCGATAAATTCCAGCAGCTGGCTGCTATAACCCATCATATCGAGCAATTTGGCACGGATAGCATCCGTAGCCAAGGCAGAGAAACGCTCCTTAAGTATCCCATGTGAAAGCATCGGACTCATTACTTCATTCTCAATCTGCGCGAACAATTCATGCTGACAGCAAGGCACAGACAAAATGACGGAGGCGCCCCAACGTACTGCTTTTTCGAGTGCAGCATCTGTAGCTGTGTCACAAGCATGAAGCGTTATAACCATATCTACCTGATCCAGCTCATCGTACTCGGCAATGTCACCCACAAGGAACTTCAGGTGATCATAACCGATTTTCGCAGCAAGCTCATTACAATGCTCGATTACATCCGCTTTTAAATCAAGTCCAATAATATTAAGCTGCCGCTTCTTGCGGACGGTCAGATAGTGATAAAGAGCAAAGGTCAAATACGATTTACCACAGCCAAAATCAACAATCGTTAATGGCCGTCCCGTTGGCAGATCGGCAAGCACATCCTCAACCATCTCCAAAAAACGGTTGATCTGCCGGAACTTATCGTATCGCTTGGCCAGCACTTTTCCTTCTCTGTTCATAATGCCAAGCTCCACAAGAAATGGGACAGGTTCTCCATCCTCCAGCACATAACGCTTGCGGCGGTTATGTGCCAGATCCGGCTCTTCTTTTTTACTTGGAGACTTGGTAAGGATGGATACTTTGAATTTCTTGCTAATCAGCACCTGATAATCCGCTTCCACCGTGCATAACAAGCCTTGGCGATATGATTCTCTAAATAAAAGAGTCATGTCCTCCGCTGCTAATTCTGCCGGTACGTTGCGATGTTCAACCTTTGTACCAATATAGGACGCAAACTGATAATGCAACTTACCTTTTAGTTCGACAGGTTTAATCTGTACCTTCGTACAGGTCTCCCCTTTGTTACGTACTTGGCTTAAGGTAGCCATAATCAAGGTACGGTCATTAATCAGTTGTTCAATAAGAGCTTTTAAAGATTCCACAACGCACATCTCACTTTCGGGATTAAAAATGGAGAATCATTGTCTCCTAACCATCATCGTTCCATTATATCACGGCTCTACAAGAGTTATCCTATCAGGGCTTCACATGCAGCTCTCCACTAACAATAGTTATTGCTCGGCCAGACATCTTAATCTGATCTTTGCTTACCTCAAGTTGAAGTAAGCCTCCTCGTTCGGAAGCTTGATAAGCGGTCAACTGCGTACGGTTAAGTCGACTAGCCCAGAAAGGTGCTAGCGCAGTATGCGCTGAGCCTGTGACCGGATCCTCATTTACCCCCATCTTCGGTGCAAAGAACCGTGACACACAATCAATGCCTTCGATGGAGCTTTCTGCAGTAACCGCAAAGGCTCGCTCTTCAAGCCGGGATAAAGCCCCGAAGTCTGGGCTAAGTTCGCGAACTAGGGATTCCTGATCGAGCCGTACAAGTACATTGTCAGCATAGAGCATAGTTTCTACCACATTTTCTTCTGTAATACCAAGCGCTTCTATAAGAGCCGGAATTGTAGGAGAAGACTTAAGCTCATAAGGCGGGAAGTACAGTGAGATGAGGTCATCCGCACGAGAAGCTCTAAGCAACCCACTGCGTGTATAAAATCTAGCTTCCACCTCTGGATCCAGCAATCCCACCTCCCATAATATATGTGCACTCGCTAGAGTAGCATGGCCACATAAATTAACCTCAACCTTGGGCGTGAACCAGCGCAGACGATATCCATCATTCTCCGGCCAGAGAAATGCCGTCTCTGACAAGTTCATTTCTGCTGCTGTCTTAAGCATAAATGCCTCGTCGACTGGATGCTTCAGCAAGCATACTGCTGCCGGGTTTCCTGAATATGCTTTTCCTGCAAAGGCATCGATAATAAATAAAGGGGTATTCATTAGGCTTCCGACTCCCTCCGAACTTCTGTGATCCGGCGCCACTCTTTCCATCCTTGTTCCACTTCATGGATAGGAAGCGAGCCTTGTTCCAATTCTTCCGGTGATTTAAGCAGCAGCCGTCTGTACAATTCATCACCTTCCAGTGAGACATCTTCCCCCTGCTCCCATAGTCGATACAGACTGTCCTCCGCTTTACTATAATGTCCGATTGACTCCATATAATCTAGAAGCAGCCGTTCCGTCTTGGCTGGAAGACGATACGCTTTGACTTCCTCCAGAAGTTCATTAATATCCTCTGTCATCTGCAGCATTTCTCGATCAGCGCCGTGCAAATCTGCGTACAAAAATAAATGCAGTGCTCTCATACTTCTGAATAGTGCCGCGTCATGATCGCCATTTGCAGCATAAATGCTGCCCTCTTCCTTAAGCAGCTTAGCTACACCTTGAAGCTTATCTGACTCCAATACACCGTTAAACCGGAACATATCTATAATATCTTCTACAGATAGTGAATTTAAAAGACGTGAGTTCAGCGGAAAATGTCGGTTCAATAGCTCATCAATTTCCCATAAGGCTTCCGTTGTCTTCCGCTCTTGCTTCAGCGTTAGAACCTTGGCAACCATCGCCGTCATATCTTCGATCATTCGGACAATATAGTCTCTTCGGAACATGAACTTCCCCCTTTTCCATACTGTAACTGTGAAGCTTTTGTATCTAGGTATTATATGTGTTTTATTCATTTATCTTAAACCATTGCACTACGCTATGCCACTAAAGCAATTACGGAAAAAATAATGACTAGAATCCTTCTACTTATTGACATGAAATGCCGGCCGTCCCACATTGGCGGCGTAACAACCATAGCTATCTTTGCCGGATTGGGAATCCGTAAGTTTCAATAGTCTCCTAAAAAAGAGGCAGCCCACGCCAGTTACTTTGACGCGGAGCTGCCTCTTTTTGAATTATTATTTCAGCGATCACGAATGGCTGTTAATACTAACCGTAGCTTGGGTGAATTCCTTGATAACCTCAGCTAACCGTTCAGGAGCTTCAAAGAGGCTCATGTGGCCCGCTCCAGAAATCGTAGCTTGCGTTATATTTGGTTTATCCGAAGTAAAGGTGCGCTCCGCAGGAATCAGTTCATCCTGCTCGCCAGCAACAAGTAGTACCGGCAACGTGGTAGCTGTGATCACATCACGCCGATCCGGACGCTCGCGCATCGCCAGCGCAGCTCCCGCTGCTCCTTGTGGAGGCGTTTTGTAACCAATTTCTTTAGCTCGCTCCAGCAGCTTCGGTGATGCAGAAGCGGTTGCTTTAGCAAAAATTCCTGGGACGAAGCTGTCCACAAAAGGAGTAATGCCTTCATTTTGAATCCTGCTGACACTTTTCAATCGATTCTCCCGAGCTTCTTCACTATCCGGATATGCAGTAGAATGGATTAATCCGAAGCCCTTCAATCGAGAGGCATACCGCTGCGCGAACGAAAGTGTAATATATCCACCAAGAGAATGTCCCAGCATGGTGCATTCAGAAATTTCTAGTGTATCTAACAAGCCCAGAACATCGTCTGCCATTTGTTCAATAGTATAGGGGCCTAGTGGAGCCTCTGAAGCTCCATGACCACGTAAATCGGGAGCAATCACTCGGTAGTCGCTGCTTAAGATGGGAATGATTTGTTCCCAGTATTCAGCACTTCCGCAAAAGCCATGCAATAATACAATAACCTCGCCTTTCCCCTGATCACTGTAGCAAATATTGCTTCCGTCACAACGTACTCTTTCCATGGCTGCTTCCCTCTTTCCAAAATACTAAGATATATTAACTAATATCTATTATTAAGCAAAACAGCTCTCCTTGAAACCGGCATCCTATTCTTAACCCCCAATTCCAAACCCTTTTGCTGCTGCGGCGGCAATTTGTTCAGCCATAACCATAACTCTATGTAGTGGAGTCGTCTGCAGCGTCCGATAGGGCTTGGGACCGTTGATATCTACAATCGCCGCCAAGCTATAATGCCCCACTGCGGGAAGGCATACCCCCACCGATTGTGCTGGCTGAAGCGGCTCATTCGAAACGAAGTAATATCCAAGAGCTATTGGAGGTCCTAGGCAAGCATCCACAGCAATAATGATATGCTCAGATGGAATCTCAGCGACTCTGGCCACCAAATTATCTGCATCGCAAGGAGATGGCAACGTACCGATTACGTGCGGAAAGCCATATTCCAGAAGTTTGCTGCCTGTTAGTGGACCGAGAGCATCACCTGTAGATCGATCCGTTCCGATACACAGAAAGGTAACTTTCTTAGCTGAATGCAGCGCTGCAATTTCCATAAAAAAGGACACCAATCCTACATCGTCCATTTTGCTTCGTTTACCGCTTCCCTGTTCTCTAATTGCCAATACCTTTCCTCCCTTCGATGATATTTTTTGATTTCATGCCTTTAATTTAACATGATTTCTGTGAGCCCGACAAAAAAATGGTGATCAAGCTCACAATCATGGTAAAATACATGAATCAGTGTACAGAAAGGATGTTAATAACCCTATGGATTTAACACAACCTCGTCAGGAAAATGTTGAATATATGATCGAGGCCATCAAGAACAAACTGAAGATGGCAAGTGCTGCTGCAATGCAAGCCTCCGCTTTTTCAGTAGATAAATATGAAGATATCTTCGATGTCTATGAGGTAGCCATGGGCAGCGATAGACTCAGTATTTCTCAGGTGGAAGCGCTCGTCTCCGAACTCGGCCGTCTACGTCAGAAATAATTGTTCTTCGTTTACAAAAGGAGCCCGTCGCTGCGAATCCGAGATGGATGCGCAGCGACGGGCTCCTTTTTAAGTTCCTATTTCATGAAATGAAGCTGAAATTCTGTATCTGCATGACCTACCCGTGTACCACCATCATTGTAGATCACACCTGAAAATGCATTACGCAGCTTTTCCAAAGTATTTTTCTGACTGTATCCAATCTGATTTAAAATCCCCTGTACAATAAGTCCCCACTCTTCTTCTGATCCATCCAGAATCTTGAAGGCAATACCCAGTCGCTCGCGGCGCAACCCGAAGCAATATACGCCTTTAAATCCACCCTTAGCAATAATATTTTCATCTTCCAAAAGGATTGAATCAAGGCGTCCAGACCCAGAAACCATCTCCGGATGAGCATTCATGGCCGCAGTGATTGTGGTGACCGCTCTGCGAGTTGCCTCGTCAGCAATTAAATCAGGATTGGCTAATTTCAAATACGCAGTCGCCAAGGCTGTCAAAGGCATGGCAAATACCGGCAGACCGCATCCATCCGTACCTAGACCAATACTGTCTGGTGCTACACCAGCCATATAAGCAATCGTATCTATAATTTCACGCTGAACCGTTTGCTCCGGCTGAGAGTATTCTTCAAGTGGTAGTCCTTTGAGCTTACTATATGATAAAATCCCCATGTGCTTGCCCGCACAGTTATGATAGAACTTTCTTTTGCCCGTACCGCGAATGGCATTCTCTCTACTCGTATAATCCAGTGGATAGCTAGTGGCACATATCATTTGTTGCTCATCGATCCCAATCTTGGAGGAAATACTCTCTAGCGCGGCAACATGGTAGCTCTCTCCTCGGTGAGAAGCAGTCATTAGGGCAACCTCTGCGGGTGTAAAACCATAATGCTCCACGATTCCTCCACGAATGCCTGGGATAGCCTGAAGTGGCTTGGCCGCAGAACGGGTAAAGGATACAAACTCAGGATCACCTGCATAGCCCTTTACGTTCCCGTGTTCTCCTACGATTGCAATATGTCCGCTATGGACACATTCCAGCAAATCTGACCGATATTCTCTTACTAATACTGTTTCCATGGTAACTCTCCTCTTTTCTCTTTGCTGCTCTATAACTCACAAGGATTTATTAGGATTCTACATTTAATAAATGCTAGAAAATAACCCCGTGCTCCGGGGATTTTTTGTACATCACAAACTCCCTTAAGTGTTAGTTCCATGAGGAATTCTACTCCTATTTTCATCATTCTTCAATCCTCTCCACACCAAGAAGATTTTAGAAACCACACAAAAACAATTCCATCAGCAATAAATCCTGAATGACAGGAACATAAATGAAGCTTTTAAATTAAAAAACCACTCCCGCATCAGATTCTTGCTCTTCTGAAAAGGAAGTGGTTTTTATAGAATTCAGTACTACTGTAGAGTGGGAGCGCAAATCGAACTAACCCTTACTTGCACCCGCGGTCAGACCGTCCACCAGGAATCGCTGAAGGAAAATGAACAGTAGCGTGACCGGGAGAGCAACCAGCACCGCTCCGGCGGCGAACAATGTGAATTCAGTCGAATTGCTTTGATTCACCATCCGGAAAAGCCCGACAGCGAGCGTTCTCGTCTCTTCCGTACGCAATACAAGGTCAGCGAATATGAAATCCACAAAGCAGCCATTAAATATCATAAGACTGGCATAGGTAAGCATCGGTTTGGACAGCGGGATCATTATAGATAGAAAAACTTTCATATGACTCGCCCCATCCATCCGCGCAGCATCTTCCAGACTTTTAGGAATAGTATCAAAAAAACCTTTAGCCACAAACACATTGGTGATAATGGCGCCACTGCTGTATACAAGCACAAGTGCCCAATGGGAATTCAGTAGCCCAAGCGTGTTCAGCAGCACGTAAACTGCAATCATAGCCATGAATCCCGGAAACATTTGCAGAACTAGAAGCGCGGTCAGTGTCGTTTTTCTGCCCGTGAACCGATAGCGAGAGATGGCATACGAAGTCAACAGCAGCAGAAAAGTGCCAAGTAGCGTAGACAACGCTGCAACCTTTAGTGTATTCATGAACCAAATCAAATATTTAGTTTGCTCAAACAGTTCCTTGTAATGAATGAACGTGAAATTTTTAGGAATCAACGAGTCGCTGAACAAACTGTTTCCCGTCTTGAATGAAGACATAATAATCCAAAACGCTGGAAAAAGACTAATAAAACTGAGCACAATCAGTAGCAAATGGCTTCCAATCGTTTTAAACGCTTCTGTCAGTTTTGGCTTCATGCAATCATATCCTCCTCTTTGTAGGATCGCGTTCGGCGGTAGCTCCAGATGGAGAAGGTCGCGACCAGCAGGAAGATGACAATCCCGATTACGGAAGCAAAGCTGTATTGCGATTGGTTAAGCGCCAGTTTGTAGAGCCAAGTCACCAGCAGATCGGTATGGCCCGCGTACTGGTAATCCGGATTAACCGGTTCTCCGTTGGTCATCAGGTAAATGACGTTAAAGCTATTAATGTTACCAGCAAACTGCATGATCAGGATTGGAGCAGTCGCGAACAGTACCATAGGCAGTGTAACCATGCGGAATTTGTAGAATGCCCCAGCACCGTCCACTTCAGCAGCTTCGTACATATCCCTTGGAATCGTTGTCAGTACCCCAAAGGCCAGAATCATGGTAACCGGAATTCCGATCCACATATTAGCCAGAATTACGGTGACCTTTGCCCAGAAAGGATTAGTCAGCCAGGCCACCCCCTCCAATCCCAAAGCTCTTACATAACTATTGATCGGTCCGAACTGATTATTGAACATATTACGCATGACGAGCAGAGAAATCATATTAGGAATAGCAAAGGGAACGATCAGTAGTGTACGCCAAAGCTTTTTCCACCGAACACGGGGCTGGTGAATAAGTACAGCGATGAGCACACCTCCAATGTAAGTCGTCGCAGTAGCAATAATCGCCCAGATCAGTGTCCAAGTCAGCACTCCGCCGAAGGTTGAACTCCATACATCCAAACTTAGCATTTTATTAAAATTACCGAACCCCACCCATTCTACTAGATGCGCAGGCGGTAAAATCGGGTCGGCATAGTTCGTAAACGCCAGTAGCACCGAAAAAACAAGCGGCAATATCGTCAGAAAAACCACTGCCACAAAAGGAATCGCTAGTACAAGATAGGCGAAGTTTCTACGCCCCATATGTCTGAGCGATTCACCGAATGAATGAATGGGCTCATTCCGGTCCCGCGCAGCTCCAACTAGAAAGGCATCCCTGATATTCAGTAAATGAAAAGCTGTATAAAACAGCAGCGCCAGCAATGACATCAGACCATTGATCATCATAAAAATGGAGTGATCGCCCTCCACCATCCGGGTTAATTTACCTACCTTGACCATACGGCTTGGAAATTCACCAAGTGTGATCAATCCCCGCAAATAACCCATTAGATCATGAGCAATAAAATAGATTCCAGCAGACCCCACCAGCAGGAATACTAATCCTTTCAGCCACTGTCGATTGAAGAACTGGCCCAGTCCCGGAATAATAGCCGAGAGTAGCGCTGCACCTGTTTTTTTGTGCATAGCTCAAGTCACCTGTCCTTTACTTCGAATCCAGATCGGCCTGAATCGTTGATACAGTCTTATCGAGCGTCTGCTTAACATCAAGACCCGGGTCGTTCCACAGGGATACAAAAGCTGCCTTTAGCGGTTCCCAGACGGATTTGATTTCCGATAGAGAAGGCATCGGCACGGAGTGTTGGAACTGCTCGAAGAATCCACTTATAATCGGATCATCTTTGATTACCGGCGCTTCTCCGGCTTCAATGCTCGCAGGAATCGCACCCGTCATTTCAAAGTTCTTTAGCTGATTCTCCTTGCTGCTTGCAAAATGTGCGAACAAGCGGCTAGCGACCGGATATACCGTATAGGAATTGACATAATACGATTTAACACCGGAAAAAGAAATGCTGTCTTGACCATCAGGTCCCTTAGGAAGAGGCGCCACTCCAAGGTTAACATGATCCTTGAACATCGCTATGGACCAAGGCCCGTCGATGTTCATCGCCAGCTTGCCTTCCTGAAACAATTGAGTTTTAACGTCATAGGTGATATCTCCTGCATTCAATGGGAGAATTCCTTTTAAGCTCTGAAGAAAGGTAAATCCTTTGACGGTGCCTTCATTATTCAAGCCGATATCTTTGACATTCGTATTGTTGTCACCGTAAATGTATCCGCCGAAGCTGCCAATGAATGGATAGCTGTAATACCCGACGAATTCCCACATGATCGCAAATTTGTTCTCTTTCGGCTTATTGTACGTATTGGCAAAAGCGATCACATCATCCCAAGTTTTTGGAGCTTCGGATATCAGATCCTTGTTGTAGAACAGCGCATAGGTCTCCACCGATTTAGGATAGCCGTACAGGATACCGTCATAAGTCGATGCCTGAATAGCTGTCTCCACCATAGTTGATTTCGTTTCTTCTTCAAACACATCATTTGGCAAAAGCAATCCCGCTTTGACAGCCTGACCAATCTGATCATGCGGGAGAGTCAACACATCGGCGGCTAGTTTGGACGGGCCATCTGTCGCCAACCTTGTTCCCTGATCGCCGCCCGCCATTTCCTCAACTTTGACAGGAACGCCGTATTCTTTTTCGAAATCAGCGGCTAACTGCTTCATGTACTCAACCTGCTCCTTGGCTTCCCAGACCGTTAATTCGGCCCCAGCTTCCGGTTTCAGCTCCTCTTCGGCGGGATTCGTCTCATTTGTAGTTCCCCCCGGCTCGTTCACTGTGGAATTCGGGCTTGAATTCGGCTGAGCCGTAGAGTTCCCATTGCCTGAACCGCAAGCCGTAACCGTCAATGCCAACAGCAGACTTAGGGTCAAACTAAATGATACCGCTTGCATTTTCGATCGTTTACTCTTCTTCATTTGCTCATCTCCCCTTTATTCATAAGTGATCAGACCTAACACGCATAGAAAAAGAGCATGCAAAAAAGGTACAACCTCATTCGCACAAAGTGCCGAGGTTGTACCTTTTAGGTAACAGTGCCTTTAATTTGTTTGCGTATTAAGAAAAATCAAGTTCGTTCGCCCTCATTCTATAATACCCATAATTTGGATTGCAATCAGAGTATAGATCCAAATGGGGTTATTTAATAGCACTTTTCTTGTTTTTCCTTATATTTTCTCCTTTTTTCAACTACATACTAAATATTCCATATTGTGAATTCATGTGAAATAATCTCTTGCTTTAATCTTGAGGGGTATGATAAGATTCAGACAAAATTTAAAGGCAATGAAACCGCCAAGGGTTCAACCTCTGATTATCATGAGGTTGGCCCTTTTTTTGCGTTTACAGGCCACGAAGGGATGGAAATTGATTATGATTCAACAAGAAGCCGTTTATCATCGCATGGGGCAGAATTGGTCATATGCCTACGATGAGTCTACACTGCATATTCGCATAAGAACTAAACGGGATAACGTGTCAAAGATTGATCTTTTTTGCGGAGATAAATACAGTTGGGACAAAACCCATGAGGTTATTCCCATGCAGCACATGGCTTCTGATAGCTTATTCGATTATTGGCAGGCTGCCGTCCGTCCTGTTTATCGCAGACTCACTTACTATTTTGCACTTTATAACAAAGATGAGGTCCTTTATTATTTGGAAAAAGGCTTCTTCTCAGAGCCTCCAGTCATAATATATGAGGGCTTATTCGACTTTCCTTTCTTGAACCGTGAAGATGTACACTCCCCTCCAGCATGGGTAAAGGATGCAGTATTTTATCAAATTTTTCCGGAGCGTTTCGCAAATGGCGATCCTACTAACGATCCGGCAGATGTGCTAGATTGGGGCGGTACACCGAGTCCCCGGAATTTCTTCGGAGGAGACTTGCAAGGTGTACTAGATCAATTGGATTATCTCTGTGAATTGGGCATTACCGCCATCTATTTCAATCCTCTGTTTGAGGCAACCACCAATCATAAATATGATATAAAGGATTATTTCTTGGTGGACCCTCATTTTGGAACCAACGCTTTGCTAAAAGAACTTGTCGACGCCTGTCATTCCAAAGGTATCCGCGTCATTCTAGACGGTGTCTTTAATCATTGCGGCCATACCTTTCCGCCATTTGTTGATCTGCTCACCAACGGGCGTTCTTCCCGTTATGCCGATTGGTTTCATGTGCGTGAGTGGCCACCACAAGTCATCGACGGAATTCCCACCTATGACACATTTGCATTCGAGCCTATCATGCCAAAATTCAACACTGAGAATCCTGAAGTCAGAGAGTATCTGTTGAACGTTGGTCGTTATTGGATTGAGGAAATCGGTGTAGACGGTTGGCGGCTTGATGTCGCGAATGAAGTCTCTCATACGTTCTGGCGACAATTCCGTAATACGATCAAAAGCATTAATCCAGAAGCCTATCTTGTAGGCGAAATTATGCATGACTCCTTGCCGTGGCTACTTGGCGATCAATTTGATGCCGTTATGAATTACCCACTAACCAACATTCAGATTAATTTCTTCGCTCACGGACAAATTAATGCTTCACAATTTTCTCTATCGATTGCTACTATGCTAGCGAATTACCCGCAGCAAATTACAGAGGCCAATTTTAATCTATTAGACAGCCATGACACAACTCGTTTCCTGACCCTTTGCGGTGGTGACATCCGGAGATTAAAACTGGCCGTTTTGTTCCAAATGACCTTTCAGGGAGCACCATGTATTTACTATGGCGATGAAATCGGTATGGAAGGTGAATATGACCCAGATAATCGTAAATGTATGGAGTGGGACATCCAGAAACAGAACAGGGAACTGTTTGAATACTATCGCTGGACGATCGGTCTTCGTAATTCGCATACTGCGTTCCGTAATAGCGGCTTTAAATCGCTGGAGATCCCGGACCACCCAAGACTGCTTGTATATGAACGGTGGGACGAACATAACCGCTTCTTAATCGTGCTCAACAATGAAGAGGTGCTAGTCGACGCCACCATTCCTGTACCCGGGATGGATGCTATATGGGTAAACCTAGAGACGCAGAAGCGAACAGAAAAATTCACATCATTACTACATCTGAATCTGCCCGAATTCGGCTATGCGGTATTCCAAGCTGTTAATAAATAGTCCATAACAAGAGCCCCTCGCCATCTACGCCTTGCTCATCAATTGTTTCAGCCTATACGCCAAAGTTTAAATACGAAGTAAGATAACTTATAAGGAGTGATTGGTGATGAGTAACGTAGAACATAAAGTAGAGCATGAAGTAGAAAACGGAAGCAACTTTTTCAAAGGTATCTTTATTGGTAGCTTAATAGGTGCTGCAGCAGCCCTATTATTTGCACCAAAGCCTGGTCGTGAAATGCGCAGTGATCTGTCCGATAAACTTACGCTTGCTACTGACAAAACTAAAGAAGTTGCTGGTGTCGTAACTGACAAGACCAAAGCCATTGCCACAACGGTAGGTGAAAAAGCAACCGATCTGGCTAGTACAGTTTCAGTCAAAGCTTCTGATATCTACACTACTGTCAGTGACAGCAAGCAGCAAATTGCCGCTACCCTTCAAGAAGCAGGCAGCAAAATTGGTGACACTGTAAGTGAAGCTTCAAATAATGTAGCCTCTGATGTTAAAGACGCTTCTAAAGAAGTGGCTGACGAAGCCAAAGCATCCTCTAAAGAAGTCGCCGATGAGGCTAAAGATGCGAAAGAGGATGTTAAATCCTCCTATAAATCCAGTTACTAATCTGCGGCATAATACAGCTATCATTTCATTCGACAACAGCCAGCTGTCCGCAGCTGGCTGTTGTTTAGTTATACCCTATATAAAGTTTCATCTGATTGAATAGATCCTTAATGAATGCCCGATCGGGCTACAGAAAGCAGGGGTGCTCCATGGGAGAATCAAATAGCCAAACAAAAGCATATGAAATTGATGAACATCCTTTCGAATTACGGCATGAGGTCAAACGCTTAAACAACCGTCTGGATAAGATTGCTGACTCACTAGAAAAATCAGAATTTAAGGACATCCTTGATAACTACTCAGATCCCAAAAAAAGAATTATCACAAACTTGATGGCCGGTATATCCCGAGGTCTCGGCCTATCTCTCGGAACGTTCGTAGTCCTTGGTGTTCTGGGCTACATTCTTAGTCTATTTCTTGATGTTCCCGTGATCGGTGAATACCTTGGCGAGATCAAAAAATACATTGATGCGAACAGCTAACAAGTGGGCTATTTATCGCCCATCTATCACCGCTCCCCCTTACCCCGCTTGTCCGGCTAATCCTTCAAGGTTAGCCGGACAAGCGGGGTAAGGGCGTTGTGGAACACAAATAAAGGACATGCTATTCTCCAGGCACGGAGAGAGGCATGTCCTTATCGTCGAACAGTAGAATTCAAATCCAGGTAATGTATATTACACATAAAGGAGCTCAATAGGATGAGTTGGCCATAATCTGCTTTAACTTCTCAGTGGCCCGCTTCTGTATCCGTGAAACACTCATCTGTGAAACCCCCAGCTTCTGAGCAATTGCCCGCTGGGATTGACCATCTTGGAAGGCTAGCAGCAACACTTGCTGCTCTTGCTCCTTCAATTGTCCTAGTGCTTGCTGCAGATCCATTCGTTTCTCTACAGTCTCGTAATCGTTCGCATCAGAGCTGATAAGCTCCCCTAGCGTAGCTCCAGTCTCCTCTTGAGAAAGCGGTGAATCTAGAGATACGTAATGGTAACATTCTCTGCCTGCCAGTACTTCTACAGTTTCTTCAACAGACAGATCAAGATAATGAGCGATCTCATCGACCGCAGGAGAACGCTCAAGCTTCACTGTAAGTTCATCAATCGCGTGTTGAACAAGCGCTACTTTTTCTTTAATCCGTCTAGGAACCTGTATGTACCAAGATTTATCACGCAAATAATTCTTCATATGTCCAATCATGCTTTTCATCGCATAGGGCTCAAAAGGGATTCCGAGACTGATATCATATTGCTGCAGTAACCGGATGAGCGCCATTTGCCCGACCTGATATAAATCCTCATACAAGTCGGGGCGATTACGGGAAATCTTCCCAGCAGCCATTTTCACCATAGGCTCATATTTCTGTATCAGCAACGTCGCCTGATCGTTATCCTTGGTCTGCTGATACTCCCAAATTTGGGTGACTGCTTCATTCATGGACTCGGGGGGAGTCACTTTGTCACTCATACTTTCTCCTCGCTAAAATTAAGGTGCTTCTTCAAAGTTACCACCGTCCCTTTTCCGGCTTCACTTACAACACTAACGTCATCCATCAACGCTTGCATTAAGTAGAACCCTAACCCGCCAACCTGAACGTCACTTAACTCCTTATCATGCAGTGTCATACGTTCATTAGACTTGTCCAAGCCGTCAAAGCTCTCCCCTTCGTCTTTGACTGTAATGGATAAGGAGCTTTCCTCTACCTCAAAAATAACATCTACTACTCCGTCTTTTTGGCCATAAGCATATAATACTGAATTGTTACACGCCTCTGACACTGCCACTTTCATGTCTTCTATATCCTCATAGGTGAAACCCATTTTCGAGGCAATGCCGTATAAATTCAACCTAACAATATCCACATACTCTGCGCTAGCAGGCAACTGAAGAATTACTTTTTGCACATCATCACTCATTCTTTGTTCTATCCTTTCCTAGTGGGAATTCTCTTGGGAGGCAAAAAACTTGGAAATACCAGTCATGTCAAACAACTTCTGAATTTGTGGAGGAACATCCTCAACCATAAACTTAACGTCCATTCCTTGTCTTGATTTCAGGATCGAAAGTAGAATACCAATCCCTGTGCTATCGATGTATTTTAATTCTTTTAGATTAATAACTAAATCTAGTTTGGTGTCTCCCACAAGTGGCTCCATAACCAGGCGGAAATCGGAAGCAACTGATAAATCAAGTTCACCACTCAGGAAAACTGTGCATACATTCCCTTTGGTTTCTGTCTTAGCATGGAACTTGTTACTTTTATGCGTATTCATTAGACGATCTCTCCTGAACAAATATTTTCTATATTAATAACCTTAATGATATACCTTTGAATCAGATAACGTTAAAAAAACGGATTGGTAAATACTAGATTACGCTTGGAAAATAGATATATCAGGTTCTACTAATACATTGTCGTTGCTAGAATATCGAGAAATAATTTGTTTTATACTACTCATCTTCAGCGGTTTGCTGATGTAATCATCCATTCCAGAGGCCTTACAGCGATTCTGAATTCCTTCCATGACGTTCGCCGTCATTGCAATGATAACGGTCTTCTCGGCAGCAGGACCACCCTCTCGACGAATTTGAGCGGTCGCCTCCAAGCCATCCATCACTGGCATTTGAAGGTCCATAAAGATAAAATCATAAGGATGTTTAATCGCCATCTCCACAGCCTGTTGACCATCTTCAGCCATATCGGCCGCATAGCCCAGCTTATCCAGCATGCTGACCATTAGACGCTGATTAATCGGATGGTCATCCACAACAAGGATTCTACTTCTTCCCTCTTGATTGGAAACAGGATGTGTGGATTCCTCTTCTTGATATCCACCTATCAAATCTTCTCCTGGCATAGATACCTGAATCGTAAAGATAAAAGTGGCTCCTTTTTGCTCCATCGATTCTACCCGAATTTCTCCGCCCATCATTCCGACAAGAGATTTACATATAGCTAGTCCCAGACCTGTTCCCCCATATTTCCGTGTCATGGAAGAATCAAGCTGCGAGAAGGGCTCAAATAGTCGGTCACATTTCTCCGGAGAAATACCAATCCCCGTATCCATAATTGTGAACTCAACTTCCATTTTATGATCCGCAACGCTCTTGATCGAGGCGACTAGATAGACCCCACCTTGATTTGTGAATTTAACTGCGTTAGCGATCAGATTAATTAAAACTTGGCGTAAACGAGCCATATCCCCATATAAAAGTCGAGGCAATTTCTGATCAATAAAATAAGCGAGCTCCAGGTTCTTCTTTCCTGCTTCTATCGAGAAGAGGCTGAACACCTCTTGAATACAATTTCGGAGTTCAAATAAGTGCTCTTCAACTTCCATTTTTCCAGATTCCATTTTAGTAAAATCAAGAATGTCGTTAATTACCGTAATCAACGTGTCCGCACTTTTCCGAATGATCTCCGAATATTCCTTTTGCTCAGAAGTAAGTTCCGTCTCCATTAATAGATCGATCATGCCAACTACGCCGTTCATAGGTGTACGAATTTCATGACTCATCATGGCTAGAAATTCCGACTTTGCTTTCGAGGCAATCTCCGCCTCTTCTTTTGCCTTGATAAGCTCACTATTAATGATTTCCAGTTCTTTCGTCTTTTGCTGCAGCAGCATGGTTTGAGTCTGATGCTTCTTGCTCGTGATGTACATTTCGACAAAGCCTTGTATCTTAGAGTTCAAAATTTGTGGAATGAAAGGCTTGACCATATAATCAATAGCCCCTGCCGAATAGCCCGCGAATAAATGCTCCGCTTCTTTGCTATTGGCAGAGATAAAAATAATCGGAATTTCCTTCGTTTTCTCTCTGGCCTTGATCAATTTGGCAGTTTCAATTCCATCCATACCCGGCATCTGTACATCTAGTACAATGACAGCAAAATCATACCTTAACAAACAGCGCAACGCTTCTTCACCGGAGGTAGCTTTAATTAGCTCGTAATGCTGGCTCTCAAGCACTGCCTCCAGCGCCAGCAAATTTTCAGGACGGTCGTCTACTAGTAGTATATGAATTGGTTCTTGAAACCCCATAGGACCACCCTCCTACATGCGTTATTTTATGTTACGGTATATTTTCTCCACTCTGTCTAAAGATTCATAGCAATCGCTATATTTCGTAAAGTGAATGGACTCCTTAGAGCCCAGAACAAGGATTCCAAAGCGACTTAGACTTTCATGAAATAACCCGTGAACATGATCACGAAGCTCATCATTGAAATAGATCATTACATTCCGGCAGAGAATAACATTAAATTCATTAAATGAAGTGTCAGTAGCTAAATTATGCTCAGCAAAAATAATATTTTTGCGTAAATAAGGTTGTAAAATAACTGAGTTATACTTAGCAGTATAGTATTCGGAAAATGCCCGGGTACCTCCTGCCTCCAAATAATTCTTTGTGTATTGCTTCATTCTGCTAATATCATAAACGCCTTCCTTAGCCTGCTGTAAAGAACGCTCATTCATATCTGTGGCATAAATTCGAGCCTTATCGTAAAGCCCTTCTTCATGAAGCAGGATGGCCATAGAATAAACTTCCTCCCCAGTGGAACATCCGGCATGCCAGATACGAATATAGGGATAGGTTCTTAACAAAGGAACTACCTTCTGGCGAAAAGTTAGAAATAATCCCGGATCCCTGAACATTTCAGTCACAGGAATAGAGAGACTGTAGACAAATCGTTCAAAACAAGCCCGATCATGCAGAACCTTCTCTTGCAGCGCGGATATGGTGAGTACATTCTCCGCATGAACATGATGCCAGATGCGCCGTTTTAATGAAGGCAACGCATAATTCCGGAAATCATAGCCATATAAACGGTGTACCCCATCAAGAAGCAACTCAATCTCAATTTGCTCCAGTTCGTCACTTCCCGCCAGAACGGGTTGCTCCTCATATCCGTGTTCTATTGCTTTCATTGTTATCCCGACTCCCTTATCAACACGCCGTACTTTTGAAGAATGGCTTTTTGTTAGTTCTTTTAAAGTATTACCCCAATATTAAGGTTACGAATACAGCCAAACTCGCATTAAAGATAGAAGTTGACCTGTTGCAATTGGCTTCTTCATATAGTCAGAGGCTCCAGCTTCAATGCATTTGGCACGATCCTCTTTCATAGCTTTGGCGGTCAGCGCAATAATAGGCAGTTTCTGATACTGTGGCATCTCGCGAATCCGGCGCATAGCCTCATATCCGTCCATTTCTGGCATCATCATATCCATTAGCACAAGATCAAAATCTTCTTGCTCTACCAGCATTTCCAGCGCTTCGCGTCCATTCTCCGCAAACTTCACTTCCATATGATACTCTTCGAGTACGCTGGAGAGCGCAAAGACATTGCGAATATCATCATCGACGAGCAGTATTTTCTTTCCTTCAAACAATTCTTCTTTATTATGAAGCTTCTGCAGAATCTTACGTTTATCTTCCGGAAGATTTGCTTCTACCCGGTGCAAGAACAATGTTGTCTCATCCAACAACCGCTCTGGAGAACGTACATCCTTGATAATGATTGATTCCGCATATTTACGCAGCTGCGTCTCTTCTTTGCCATCCAAATCCTTACCCGTATAAATAATAATAGGCAGATCATTTAATTCCTCATCATCACGAATCTGATCCAGCAGATCGAAGCCTGTCATATCCTCAAGCATCAAATCTAGAACCATACAATCATATCTCTGCTTCCGCAGCTCATTCAGTGCTTCCCCGCCAGTTGAAACTGCGGTTATGGCCACATCGTCGTGACCGATCAACTCCATGATAGAACGACGTTGAATCTCATCATCCTCTACAATCAGCAAGTACTTCAACGTACTGGAGGTGTAGTTCTCGATTTGCGAGAAAGCCCGTTCTAGCGCCTCTCTAGAAGAAGGTTTTCTTAAATAAGCCATTGCCCCCATCATAAGCCCCTGCTTCACTTCATCATTTACAGAGATGACATGGACAGGGATATGGCGAGTCTGTGATGCACTCTTTAGTTCTCTAAGGATGGTCCAGCCATCCATAACCGGCAGCTGAATATCAAGAATAATCGCATCTGGTAAATAAGTCTTCGCCATCTGCAATCCGGTATCCCCTTGGAGGGCTACCAGTCCTTTGAAGTTGCGGCCATGAGCCATATCCAGCAGTATTTTTGCGAAGCTCTCATCATCTTCAATAATAAGTAAAACCTTATCATTTGCAGTTAATTGATCACGATCATCATCGATCACCAATTGTGGGATAGGTGCATGAGCCTGCGTTGGTACAAGGGTTGGAAGTATATCTCCAATATACCCCTCGAAGGTTGCATCTTCTCTAGAAGCAGCAGCTTCTATTACTGCAGGTTGCTGCTTAATATAATTCCCTATAACTGGCAAATACATAGTAAAGGTACTACCTTGGCCCTCACGGGATTCCAGTACAATAGCTCCACCCATTAAACGTGCTAACTCACGGCTAATGGACAAACCTAAGCCTGTCCCCCCAAATTTACGGCTGGTAGTTCCATCCACCTGTTGGAAGGCTTCGAACACAATATCAGTTTTGTCTGCCGGAATACCAATTCCGCTATCCTTTACAGCAATAGCAATATATTCAACTTCACCTGGCAGATCTAGCGGAATAAGATTGTCATCTGCTTGGCTAACCGAGAACTCAATAAATCCTTCCATCGTAAATTTAAAGGCATTAGAAAGCAGATTTCTTAGCACCTGCTTCAACCGATGACCATCGGCAATTACACTATCTGGAAGTGGCTCGTTAAAGGTGATTTTTAAAGAAAGTCCCTTTTTGAGCGCTTGCGGAGCAAAATTCTGCTTCACAAAGCTCTTCAGCTCCGTTAATTTAATTTCTTCTTGGTTCAGTTCCATTTTGCCAGCATCAACCTTGGATAAGTCCAAAATCTCATCAATCATCTTAAGCAAGTCTGCACCTGACATATAAATAGTATGTGCAAATTCAACCTGTTTCTCTGACAAGTTGCCATCCTTATTCTCCGTGAGTAGCTGCGACAGAATCAAGAGACTGTTGAGCGGAGTTCGCAATTCATGAGACATATTCGCCAAGAACTCTGATTTATATTTACTAGTAACAGATAATTGCTTGGCCTGTTTCTCTAATTGAATTTTTGCATGCTCAATTTCATCTTTCTTTTCTTCAACCTCCTGCACTTGTTCCTCTAAAGCGCGGGTCTTGGCAATAAGTTCCGTATTATAATGCTCCAGTTCTTCCTGCTGACGCTGGAGCAGTTCTTCCGAACGTTTAAGCGCATCCGTCTGCTCTTCCAAGTTCTCATTGGAACGACGCAATTCCTCTTGCTGAGTCTGTAGTTCCTCCGACTGACACTGCAGCTCTTCCGTAAGAGCTTGTGAATCACGCAACAATTTCTCCACGATCAAACGACGGCTAATATTATTAAAAATAATACTTAAATTATTAGCGAGTTGTTGCAGCAAATCATTTTTCAAACTGCTAAAAGGTTGGAATGAAGCAAATTCTACTACGCCTAGCAGTTCGTCTTCAAAAATAAGCGGATGGATAGAAATATATCCAGGTTGCGCATCCACGAATCCGGACTTAACGGATGAATAGTCTTCAGGAGCCTTCTCCAGTCTGATCGGGTGCATATCGAGCGCACTTTGTCCTACAAGCCCTTCTCCAATCACAAACCCGTCCTTAGGTTTCTTATCATTATCTACTGCATAATATCCACTGCTTCGTAAAAAGTCAGGACGATTGGCATCTTTTAAATATACAGCTCCGAACTGTGCTCCCAGCACAGGGGTAAACTCATTGATGAAGGTCTGTGAGACCTGATCCAAGGAGCTAACACCTCGCAATAGTTCCGTCACCCGAGCAACATTCGCATTCAGCCAGGATTGGTCATTCTGCGCTTGCGCATAGGCCTGTTCCATTTGCTGCTTCTGTTCAAGATCTAAAGCCATCTTCTTAAAGACCAGAGCAACCTCACCAATTTCATCTTTAGTAGTAACCTTTATACGCCGTATGGCCCTCACTCTACCGTTGCCAAAGCTGGTAATCATCATCGAAACGACATTAAGCCCCCGAGTGATGCTTGGGATGATCCATAAAACCACTCCAAGTCCGAGAAGTAAGCCCATAATCATCATTAGAACTACCATCTGAGTCGAACTTTTATAAGCTTCGTTGGCCTTCGTACTCTCTTCATTCATAATAAAAGCATTATAATCAGAGAGACTGTTCAGAGCGTTTAACACGGCATTCTGAATCGCTTGTCCCTCTGTGTTGGAATACGTGCTAGCATTCTGAAAATAACCAGCCGATAGCAGTTTCAATACCTTTTCCTGATAATTTAAATAAGTGGTGTACGCATCATCTATTTGACCAACCATTTGCATTTCTTCAGCGCTAGTCATCGATGCTTTTATTTTCTCGTAGTGCTCATTCGCTTTAGTAATCTTTTTATTAATCTCATTCTTTTGAGATTCTACCGATGATGCATCTGCACTCAACATGGTCGTGGTCAATATTCGCGCCATATCATTGACTTCTCCACGCATCCCCGAAGAAGATCGCCCCTTCATATATCTATCCTGATACCCTTCCAGTTGGTTATTCATATAATTTAAGCGGTCGTATCCTATCATCGTAAGTGCAAGCATAATCGCTAACATGGCACTGAAGCCAATTAAGAGTTTAGCCTTTATCTTCATTCTCTATCTGTTCCCTTCTTCAGTGAGATCCACACAATACACTTATCATCATCACGCTCTTTAGGAACCTCAACATTGAAAAAAGCAGCTCGAATAGCTTCTTCGTTCCACTCATGTTCAACATTTAAATGTTGAATCATAAATTTCAGCTGCTCTTCTTGTTCGCCCTCAACCAGCTCCAATAGACCATCTGTATAAAGAACTAGATGCCCTTCATCTTCATAGGTTAAGCTCTGTGGCTGAATATCAATCCGTTCAAACAGACCTACCGGGTGACAGTTACTTTCCAGCATGACTGGAGTCTTAGCCACACCTTCAAAAAATAGCGCAGGTGGATGCCCGGCGTTGACGTAGTCAATACGTTTCATACGGGTATCTATCACAAGATAAATGGTCGTAAAGTAATATTGGATCAGCTTTTTCTCAATATAGAGCTGATTAAACCTTCGATTGAGCTCCTGAATTACCTTTTCCGGCTCTACATACGTAGTTACCGTGTCCTTTAACACAGAAGCAAGAAACATACAAAAAAGAGATGACGATATTCCGTGTCCCATAATGTCCAGCAGGATCACGCCATATCGGCCATCACCAAGGGGGTACCACGCGTATAAATCACCGGCAAGCTCAGAGGATGGCTGATAGATGGCATTGACCTCAAAATCCTCTTCCTGAAGAGGCAAGCTCAACACAGCATTCTGAACAAGTGCGGCCAGTCTCAATTCTTCTTGAATTCGCTGATCTCGTTCCTTATGCCAATCTTTCTCTCGCTTCAACCGCAGCGCGAGTCGAATTCTGGCCATCAGCTCCACTTTGTTAATGGGTTTCGTAACATAATCTACTGCACCTGCATCCAGTGCTTCTGCCAGCTTCTTGGAATCTCCAACAGCTGTAACCATTATTATTGGAATATCCTTTAGGTGTTCGTATTGCTGTACAACACGACATGCCTCGATTCCATCCATTTCCGGCATCATCATATCCAGTAAAATCAGATCGATATCTGACATCCGAGGACGTCCATCTTCACTCACAGAACCGATACCCAACCGTGTAAGCATCTCTTTTGCAGAGGATGCGGTTACGAAATTTCGGTAATCTTCTTTTTTCAGGATTTCACGGATAATGATAACATTAGTCGGATTGTCATCTACGATTAAGATTCTCATCATCTTCACCTCACACGAATAGTATTACGAACGTAAAAATCTGCGACTCATTACCTATATCATACGCTATTTAAATGTGTTATTTCTATTTTTAATATATGTAAATATAGTAATAGGTTCATTTACGCCTTCAGCAAAGTAACCTCCCGAACCACTACATGTAGTGGTTCGGGAGGTTACTCTATGGTAAAGACAGCCTCTGTTTATTAACCAAAATGATCAAAAGTGAAACATATTAAGAAGAAATACTATCAAATAAATCAATACCTTCAAATTCACCTGCCAAATTTCGATATATTTTGAGCGCATTGTTTCCTCTCATATATACATCACCATCTTCGGCAATAAAATACGGTTTACCCAAGGTCGATTGCACATTATCCTTCACGGGATCAATTCCCACCCCATTTACCTGTAGACCAAACTGCTGTGCTTGAGAAGGTGAGACATGCACATACAGTACAAACCCCTCACCAACACCCACTGTTACATCTGCGTATTGGTACTCCTCTGTCCCTTGCAATGGATCATTTGTTACCGCCAGCGGATTGCCCTTGGCCAGAAGCAATTCTTCCTTCGTAGCATATAAAGCAACACCTTGCAGTGAATCAAACTGATTTATAGCAGGGCTCGTTTCTGAGGAATGTTCAAATGTAAGAACTGTCTTAGGCTGATCACTAAAAGTCGAGATAGGCGTCAACTGTGGAGACGCATCAAAGTATGGGGAAAGTAGACTAAACAAGAGTATGATAATGTTCATGTTGTTATCCCACCTTTCTTATCTGCAGCCGCCATTTACAGAGGACTTGCTGCCTTAACTTTAATGACGGAATTTTTTCCAAAGAGTTGCAGCTACATCTACACTTTTTAACACAGTAGCTATTTTCCCCGGTGCTTTCTCGTTATTAACAGCATCATAAGAGTTTACCGTACGTTCCTCAGCTGGAGTCAGCGGAGCTTCTTTTATGGATACCCCCTTACGCTTCTCCCTCAGTTCATGTGATTTACGATATCTCTCAATCACAGTTACTGAAACTTGCTTAACGGTTAAGGTTAACTCATTCATAACTTCTCCCAAATTCTTCACAGAATCTATGACAGGATCAATCTTCTGAATTTTATTCTGTACATCAGCGGTAATTTCATTTGCATGTCTGACTGTAGTCTTCACTTCATAAGTCAGTTCATCCATCGTCTTCTGCACTTCCACCAAGGTCTGGCTTACTTTGTCGAGAGATTGCTTCGCTGACTGCAAAGTCTTAATTAGAAAGAAAACAAGTATTGCGAATGCGATAGCAACGAG
>Ga0153923_100189_pt1 | contig 27015 bp, 15 predicted proteins | sample TSNJ007MetaG_FD_104682 | JGI IMG/M metagenome (GOLD analysis project Ga0153923, IMG submission 104682) | Attine ant fungus gardens microbial communities from New Jersey, USA - TSNJ007 MetaG | ecosystem: Host-associated > Fungi > Mycelium > Unclassified | place: USA: New Jersey, Brendon T. Byrne...
ATCATTTGCTGCATGTTAGTGATCTCACTCCTTGCACTTTGAATTACCCAAAATGGGCATACATTTCGTTATTCACATATGCGTTGGAACTCATTCTCGAGGATAGACATCATAATCAAGTCATGAAACTTCCCTTCTGAATACAGCCAATCTCTTTGAACGCCCTCACGCTGAAATCCAATTTTCTTATAAACATGAATGGCTCTCGGATTAATTGCATACACTTCAAGACCAATACGATGTAGGTTCAACGTTTCAAACCCATATCTAAGCATAAGATTCATCGCTTCCGTGCCATAACCTTTCCCACTTTGTTGCATTCCAATAGCTATACGAATATTTGCATTTCGGTTTGTAAAATCAATTTCACTTAATACAACTTCCCCCAAAAATTCATCCGTATCTTTCGATATGATCATGAAGTCAACACGATCCTCATGTATCTTACTAATGTTCTTAATCCAATCGGATATTTCATCTTGTGAGAAATCTCTTTGTGTCCCGGTCAAGCGTTTGCTCTCAGGTTCCAACAGAAAAGCATAGTATGACTGAAAATCAGACTCCCGCGCGAGCCGTAAATTTATCGTAGTACCTTCAATTAGAAGTTCTGTATATTGCTTTGTCATGACGTAATCCTTTCTGATCTCAAGTTATAACCTACCGAAACGTTTATGGACAAAAGGAATCTGATTGAGCTCTGCCCAGCTCTTCAATTCTTTCATCCCCTTATCTTCTTCCTCCATGAACCGAAAACACAAATGGGTCGGCACATTTTTTTTGTTGGTTGGTTTAATTCCTAGAATCGGTTTGAAGTATCCCATGACCATGACAATCTTAATCTGCGTAGCTTCAATTGTACGCCCATTAATAAATAATGATTCTGGATTTATATGTAGGACAGACGGTTTCATAAATGCCCTAGAGATCATGAGTGTCAGCCAAATTACTAATATCAAAAGCGGAATACATTCGATATAAAATAGGATCCAAGAAATATTGTCGTTCTTCATTAATATGACTAATAACCTTATGTGTAATATCAACATAATGCTGAACGATATGATGGGTACAATCACTGAAGGATACCTGATCTTAAATTTACTGTTAGGAAATGTTATTTGTTGCATAGTAATTATTTCACCCCAAATGCTCTAATTCATCTTCCATATAATAACACATGTTCCTGAAGCGAATCTCATTACTATCAAACGTTCAACACTATTAAAATCCACTTAAAAAATTTCCACAGCATTGGAGGTACAAAGTAAAGTACCGTAGCGATTATACTTACAGTAAATAAGAATTCACCAAGCCTATTACTCAGAGTTGCTCCAAAATCGTTGGAATACTTGTTAGAAACCCATACTGCCGCTGCCCAAAATGGTATGGCAACTATAAATGGATAGTAAAAACCATCCGACACGTTTGAATATAAATCTAGTCCAACTAAATTAAAAAGATAATTACTTAAAATAAATTCATGTGCAAACTTCAAATTTAGTAAGATTCCCAAACATATAAGTACAAAAGAAAGTGATCCATAACCAAGTGGTCTCTTTATTGACACAATGTATCATCTCCTCGGCGAGAACATCATCCATATAATAACACATGACCCAATATAATGTTATCCATTCGACAATAGTTCCAAACTTTACTTAAGCCGCCATAACCCTTGTTAACTGACCTTTTGCTGGATTACATAGACAAGAGAAAAGAAAGAAGCCTAGGAATGAATATCATTCACCCAAGGCCTCATTTAAGTGGTACTAGAAACAAACATACTTATGTTTCATGGTGCGGATTTAGTCCTTTTTCTTATTAAGCGGATAAGTCTATAAAAGAACAGGATTAACAGTCCCAAACCTAGCCCAATCACAACTATCGAAATCAATAAAGTCCCCCAATGAATATCCATCTCTAACCCCTATTCATGATTATTTCACATCATTTTATACGATTATTGTTCTTCCTCAGAACAATCGAAACATATTAAGGATTTATCCTCTAATACTATACCGTTAATAAATCCATCATTGCAGTAAATCTTTCGTTTACACGCTTTACAGCGGCCAACAAGTTCTTGCATAACATCGTCTTCCCATTATATCTATTAAGCACGTATAGGGATGTCCCCTGCCCGAACAACATCCCCTACTTCTTTACGATGGCGGTTCTGATATTCTTTTAAAATATGCTCAACTTCTATCTTATGGTCATGACCTGCAATGAACACAATGTCACCTGCCCTAGCAAGTTCAATGGCTCTAGTTATTGCTAATAACCCATCTGGCATCAGTTCAAATGTTGTATTATTCGATGTAGCATAAATCCCCTGCCCATTAGCAATTGCCTGAGTCATGCTATTTGTAGCTTCCTTAGATAAATGTTCTGCTGAAAGGATAACGACATCACTATGCTTAGCTGCGATATCTCTTATTCGTGAAAATGTGGTTCCCTCATCATGATCATCTTCACAGCTATACACCGTTATCACTCGCTGTTGGTTAAGTTCACGCAACATTGACAGTGCTTTGTTAAATGCATCGGGTGTATGAGCGTAGTCAACAATGACAATAAAGTCCTGAGAGGCTTCCATAATCTCCATTCTCCCACTCGTATTTCTGAATTCAGACAATGCTTGTTGTATGAGATGAAGCGGGATTTGTTCAGCTAGAGCCGTTGCTATAGCAGCAAGCGCATTATAGACATTAAAGGCACCTACCATGCTACATTCGATCGTTACCGTTCCCGCAAAGGAGACGAGTCTGAATGCTGTTCCTTTTATCGTTAGTTGAATATCTTCAGCCATTACGTCAGCTTGTTTGTTAATACCGTATGTAATCACTTGAGCTGTTGTTAGACCATGAAATACTTCAGATGCTGGATCATCTGCGTTAAGAATAGCGAATTTATGTTTGGAATGTTCATACGAGAATGAATTCCCCATTCTTGAGAATAGAGATCCTTTGGCCATCAGATACTTGTCCATCGTCCCATGATAATCTAGATGGTCATTTGTTAAATTCGTGAAGACGGCTGTTCGAAAATCACATCCCACAACTCGTCCCATATCTAAACCTTGTGACGTCACTTCCATCACACAGTAGTCTGTCGAACAATTCTTCATTTTCGCCAAATTCGCTTGAAGCTTATGCGGTTCTTGTGTATTTATGTTACTTTTGACGATGGTGTTACCTATCTTTGTGCCGATATTACCCATGAGTCCTGTCCGATAATTAGCATGAGCTAGGATCGCTTCAATCATGTGACTCGTCGTTGTCTTTCCGTTGGTCCCTGTAACACCTATTAACTTCAGATCATGACTTGGGTAACCGAAAAAATGTGTGGACAACATGGCTAGTGCGAATCTAGCATTCGGTACTTTGATTGTAGGAACTTGTGCGACGATATCCCGTTCGACAATTAAAGCCACGGCTCCAGCTTCTAACGCATGATCAATATATTGATGACGATCTTCTTGAAGTCCTGGGATACCTGCTATACATACAAATAAATCACCTTGTTTCACTTCGCGTGAATTCATAGTGATCCCCGTAATATCAACGTCCAACTCGCCCTGAACGGATACTATTCTTAACTGCTCAACAAGCTCTTTTAACTTCAAGTAAGAAACCTCCAATATATGATAGATTATTAGCTTTTACATATATATTCGTTAAAAGTTATATCTTTCCTGTACTACGTTATATTGAACAATCAAAAAGCCTCTGGCGTTGTGCTCCAAAGGCTTCGATTTCGCTATCATCCAGTGCTGCATACTATGCGCTTAGGACTTCGTATTTGAGCAACATGGATTGTTTCATTATCTTTCTTTTCATCAAATCGCGTTGTACAGATACGGGCAGATTATAGAGTTCGTCTTCCTGTGCTAAGGCTAACAGGACTATTTTCGTTGCATCCATCGCAAGATCTTCATCTTGAAGGATATAATACGCCACTTGATAGCCATACGTTTCCAACCGTCTTAATACTTCTACTGTTCTATTAAAATAATCTGTTGATCTCATAATATCTACCTCGCCTGTACGTTGTGATGTTGATTTAATGATTTACATTACATATAGGAGCTCTAATCAGCAATTTGCATATACAGTCTTCCCTCGGTATTCATTGTCCACTTACTTTCTGATGCCTCTCCTTCATACACAACCTCACCTGTGTATAGAATCGCTCCATTCGTGGTATCTAATACAGCAACCTTGGGTATATCATTTTTGTAAAATAGAATATATAACTTATTATTCTTCGTTGTGCCCATTATGATTTTCTCAGCACCCAGTTGCTGGGCAGATAAGGAGATGTCTTCATTTGTAACCTTCTCTGTATCTATGTTGTAACGTGATAATTTAATAAAGTCTTCCTCATAATTCAGGATAGTGAGAATATGACCATCTAAACGGATTTCCCCGATATCATCGATTCCTGCTTTCAACATTGTATCTGACAGATCTGTTAACACACCGGTCTTATACGCATAGGAGTAGAGATGCTCATCAATTATCCCCATATAGTCGTTTACTCTTTTTTGTTCATCGTAAACTATTAATATAGCATGATCACTAGAAGCAGAATAAATGGTGTTCATAATACTCCGGTCAAATAGCTCAACGTTGTCCTTCGTGTTATCTCCAAAAGTAAGTCTTGCATTATTGATTAATGTCCCATTGTTCATATCCACAACATAATCATGATACTCGACCGCTGAGCCATTCAAATCACCCTTACTACGTTGATTTATAAACATGTGAATCTGCTCACCAATCAACTGTACATCCTCAACAAATATTTGAGAATAGTCCATTGGATCCTCCACAATGGTTTCATAATGTTTAACTACACCTGAAGTCTGATTTAGAGTGTCTATACTTAAGACAATCTCCGGCTTGACACCAAAAGAATTATTGAGTACTGCATCCGCATAAATAATCCATTCTTCATCTTTATAAAAGCTAGTAAAATTACCTTTGCCCCTCATAAAAGAGCGATGATCGTTGAGCATCTGACGGATATCAACTTGGTCGTTCATCCATGAACGTGAACCCGAGAAAATTTGGCTAATTATAGATCGCCTACTTGGATAATCGCTACCCTCAGCAGTCGCAATTAAAAACTGATTTCCTCCCCCATCCGAAAAGTTTCCTTGAACACTAATCTTGCTTCCCTCGTTAACATCTCCCGATACTTTCAGTATCTTATATTCCGGAAAATCTACTACTGCACCATATACATAATACGTACCCAATCCAACAACAATGAAAGCACTTAATACGATAGAAATCCAATAACGTCTCATGATCATCCTCCTTACACTGTTATCTTTTTGGAAATAAGTCGACACCCAAGCCATACTGACACAGCCATAACCGCAACGCACATGACTAGTTCGATAGCAAATATTTCATTAGGATATAAATATCCATTCAGATTATCCAATCCTAGACCGACCATAGGGAATAAGAGTAGGAACGCACTTATGCCTAAATATAGAATGGCATATAGGATGCCTAGACGACCATAACTTCTTTCGATCAGAATGGCCGCAAATATTACTAGCACTGCTATTATTCCGATTACGTAATAGACGAGAAACGAATCGAAATGCCAAGGTATCAGCATCCCCAACGCTGGATTTGCATAAATACTATTGGAGATATAAGAAGGATCTCTCATGTCGGATGGGACGATCAGATTGAAAATCAACTTTTCAACTGGTATTAATGCCAATTGAAAAGACACAAGCCCAAATATGAATAATAGAATAGCTGTTAATTTAGCGAAATAAATATGTCGTCTTGCAATAGGTAGTGTCAACAAACGATATATAAATGTATTTCTACCAAACCAATCACGGTACCAAATTAAAAATACATAGATCGCAAGTACACCAATACTAATCAGAATGGGAATCATAAATAAGAATTGTGTATTTGAGATCACTTCCGTAAACGACAGATTGCCGTTATGGGAAGGATTTAAGCTATAAGCCATGGAACCCCCATTGTTCCAAGCTCCACTTTCTCGATTGGATACAGCACTTTTAGTCCACCAGATTACAGCTCCAAACTGACAAATAAGCGTTAGACTCATTAAGCCTGCCAGTATGTATTTAAAACGATCGACTTCCATATGTACAAGCTTTAAATATCTATTCACGCTTGGTACACCTCCCTCATAACGTCAACGATGGACTTACCTTCCTCGCTACGTATTTGTTCACATTGAAAGTCACGACAGATGGCTCCATCTTTCATCAGCAAAGCTCGATCGATCAAATGCTCTACCTCACCAATTTCATGCGTAGTCAGAAGTACGCCGCGATCTTCGATCAAGTGGCTAGAGAATACCTCTGCAATCAGACCTCGACTGAACATATCTATACCCGAGAATGGTTCATCCATTAATACGTACTCGGTATCCTGTGCAAGACCAAGCACCAGATTGAATTTAGCTGCTGTTCCCCTTGAAAGATTGCCAATTCTCTCTGTTTGATCTAAGCTAAAGAATTTCATAAGCTCTTCGGCTCTATTCGCATTCCAGCTCTGATAAAAGTCTTGCATGAACCGAAGTCCCTCAGACAGCTTCATCCCAGGAGGCATCGTTAGATGATCGGGGATAAATGCTATGCTTTCATATAGGTTCTTATCCATGGGTTGACCGTCAATCCGGATTGTGCCTGATTTCAGAGGTGTTAAGCCCATAATTGCCTTTAGAATCGTTGACTTACCCGCTCCGTTAATGCCGATGAGACATGTTATTTGTCCCTTTTCCACCGTGAAGGAGGCACCGTTTAACACAGACCGACCACGATATCGCTTATGTATGTCTACAACCTCAATCATGCCTGGTCTCCTCCTTCTTGAACTTGTCGCTCTGTTTCGTTACTTTCAAGATACTTCTGCTTTACGATATCCAATAGTTCTTCTACGGGAACGTCAATTTTACGGACCGATACCACGAAGGCATCAACAGCATCGCTAATTAATTCAGAACGAATACTACGTAGCAGATTATCGTCAAGCGTGATTCGACTTGGTGAATTTCCTTCGGTTACGATCAATTTCTGTTCCTCCATTTCTTTATAAGCTTTCTGTGCCGTATTAGGATTTATCTTTAGCATTGCCCCCAATTCTCTCCGTGATGGAATGATCTGCCCGGCTTCTAGCCGACCGGTTGCAAGTTGCTCTTTGAAATGACGGACAACCTGCAAATACACCGGATCCCGGCCATTGAAAGTGACGTCCGTCCAGCTTTCATTCATTTTCATCCTGCACCTCGCATTCTTGTATAGTGTGTGTACTAAGTGGTTCATACGTTATAGATGTATTATGCTTGTAATACATCATGTTTGTCAATGCATTCCAATTCCGTTCGATATAATTAGATTGTAGGCATTCCTTGGCATGATGGCACTGCAGAATAGTATTGCCCTCACTTATCAATAGACTGTATTACGCTACTGCGGAATACTGCTGGTAAAACATAAAACAAGGTTGGAGGGTCGTTATAGACCGTCCAACCTTGTTTTATGTTAATCAATAAATATCTGCGTGTGATGATCGCTAAAAAGATAAACTATAATTGGTTTATATATTTACCCATTCCAGTTGATAACCCAGATTATGTAATCCCATTCAATAAAAATGGATGATAAATAATCTGTTGAATACGTAGATTCCATACCCTGTCTTTTCTTAACAGTAGGAACTTACTTATGTTCTAGAAAATTCAGTATTGCCTCTGCCGTCTCTGCCCGAGTCGCATCCGAGTCCGGATCAAAATTAGCCATATCTTTGCCCTGCATCAACCCGGAAGCGATCGCCTTATTCACTTCATCACGCGCCCATACTGATACAGTATGGTCATCTTTATAGCCTTGTAGGTGATTTGTAAAGCTGATCCTCTGTCCATACTTGCACTCGAATGCTCTCACCAGCAGTACTGCCATCTGTTCGCGAGACACTTGGTCATTCGGTGCAAACTTACTGTCCGAAATTCCCTGTATCAGTCCTGCCTCATAAGCACCTGCTACATCGCTGGCATACCACGCATCGGTGCGAACATCGCCAAATGGCACTACTCTGTCGCTTCTTTTCAACCCTAGGCTTCTCACGAGCAGCGCAGTAAATTCAGCACGGGTTGTCTTGCCGTTCGGTTGAAATTCATTTTCGGTCACTCCATTAATAATATGCATGGCCGAAAGCACCTTTAGAGTGCGGTAAGCCCAGTGATCTGACCGTATATCCGAAAACGTTTTGTCGTACGTTAGTAACGTATATTTCCCCATATGCTCTAAAGCAACGCTCATTTTCTTGGATTTCTTATCAAATGTTCCACCGACATATTCCCAAACGCCTGTAGTTTCGTTCAAGTAATAAATACCTAACAAATTTTCATCTACTACGGATGAACCGTATTCAAATTCAAGTTGGATGCCGCCCTTTACTTTTAAGGAAGAAATTTCACTCCCATCTGTCGTTTGTAAAGTTACTGTCACATCATACACTTGCCCTTTCAAATTCATTTGACCCGCACTGGATTTATCTAAGATATCAGCATGGTTGTTTACCTGCACTACCTGCACCTTAACGACTGCTCCCTTAGGTTCCTTCACTTGTGCCGCTAACGCTTTCAACTCTTCTTGATTTACGGTTACCGTCACTTTACTTGCTAACACTTTCAGGGAAAATCCAATGACATCCTGGAGCAGTACTGTTACAGCTGTCTTCCCTTCTTTTATGCTCACCGTCACAATCCCGTCCTTAATTTCAGGCTTCGTAGTGATAACCATGCTACCACTACCACTGCCACTGCTTGAACCAGGGTTGCCCCCATTCGGATCCGGCTTATCCATGTTTATCGATCCAACAAAGATTAACAAAGCCGCATTCAGTTCTGAAATAGCTTGACTTACCTGATCTTGTGTTACCGATGGGTTATCGACTAAAGCTTTAGCCTTAGCAATCGCGATTTGAAGCACTGCTTTCGAACCAAACGAATACTGACCTTTATTCGTTCCTTCCGATGTGGCATCGTGCTTCCTTAGGGATTCCGCAATCAAACTATTTAAGGCTGTAACATCCGCGCCAATCACTTGTATAAGATGGAATATTTCAGGAACTTGTATTTCTTCACCTATCCCGTCAGCTAATACCATGTTGTTGATCGTTACATTTGTTCCTAATGGTGAAGCGATAGAAATCGCCCTAAAGTGTAGTCTCAGCATATTTTCATTAATATTCACGCCATTTCCATTACTCTCCAAAGACAACCATATCCGGCCTAAATCTGGCTTCTCATCCACGATATTAAATCCTTCTATCAATGACTCCGCAGAATCGTACACTACTAAATTAGGGTTGTACGTTACCGTCAATTGCTGCGCATACACACTTTGGGTAACATTACTCAAGCCTACTGTCAGATCGAATGGTTGACCAACTACGACCGTATCAACTCCCGTTAACGTAGCTACAGGTACTCCAATAATGAACGTGAGGAAAGTCTGAATCGCCTGCTTCATTTGTCCCGTTGCCGCATCTACCACCATTTGGTCGGAGTTTGCGTTATCGCTGACAGTATTAGCCGTATCAATAGCTGCTAACAATGCCATCTTCGCAGCCGCTGGATATTGTCCCGGCTGAGTACCGGCTACCGCAGAATCATGCAGCGACTGAGCTTCGACAATAGCCAACGACAAGGCTGATTTGTCAATGACTAGAGCTGGGGCCGTATAGTATTCAATTTCGGATATATTCCCGTTGCCGCTAGGGGGTGACAAATAACGAATATACCGATATGCAGTCGTAGAATCTGCAAGGGTCACCTCTTTCCATCCTGGAGAAGGTTGAGACTCGACAGTATACAAATCCTTAAATCCTTCTGTTTGAGACGTATTTGATCCTTGGAATTTGCCTCCTGGCATTCTGACTTCATAATCTGGGCGAGGATAATAACGGATACTTTTAATATTATTCCCATTTCCTTCACCAAGATCTACGCCAACATACTGACCATCGCCATTTGCTGCATCGAAATAGGTGCTTATATTTTCGTCCATCGCTTTATCGAACGTACATGAAGAACATCCTTCCCATGACGGACCCGTACCGAATACTTGACCGGACAGCTTAATCAGCTGATTGCTAAGTGAAATTATAATTGTGCCCTTAACATCAGACCCGTCATTGGCCGTCGCTACAACTTTGACCTGCCCATTCCTAGTAGCACTCAACAAACCGCTAGCGCTAATCGTAGCTTTATCAGTAGCCGTGTCGTCCAAATTAATAACAGACCATGTAACAGATTTATTCTGGGCGTTGTCTGGAGTAAAAGCTGCAGTCATCTGCAATGTCCCTCGGTTCGTCTCAATAACGGATTTGCCTCCGTTTCCAGTCACTTGAATACCCGATGCTGATGCATAGAGATTCAAGGTAATCTCATTTCCGAAAACTTGCACTATCTCCTTATTTCCCTTGGTAACTTGTACGTCTCTAACCGTTACAATAGCAGAATGTCTATCACCTGTTTTCGCCTTTAAATGTAGCTTGAGCAAATCCAACGAATCGATAGAAGCCTCGGATGCTCCTTCCAGAACGATGCGCATTTGTCCCGGCGCCATAGCATTCGATGATTTAACAGGAAGACCTGTAATTAGCGATTCGGCTGAGACAAACTCAAGTAATCCAGGATCGTAAGCAACAACGATCTCTAATTTCTCAATCTTTTCCTTTTCCGTCAATCCGCTGATTCCGTATGTTAAGTCGAAAGCTTCTCCAACCTTAACCAATTCAGCACCTTTTAACGTGGATGTTAATCCTATAGGCAAAGGTTTCTGGTGCAAATCAAGATCTATTCTCCATTTTTGCAGCGGAGAATCATCCCATGCCGCCAGATTTACAGATACTCCTTCCCCAAGCGAGAACTGGCTAAGCTGGAGTACCGACCCGCTTTTTACATTGGTTAACTTAAAGTAACCGTCATTTGTTGGCTCTACTTTCCACTTCTGATGATCGCCTCCTGACCAGATGCTCTGCTGTACAATAGTCTGTGCATCGCTCGGTAGGCTCTGAACCTCAAGCACTTTGCCACTGTTAATATTGGTGATTTTATAAATCTCTTCACTATCTATGGATTCAAAACCCCATTGTTGATTTACAGCTGCCTTGAATGAAACGTTATCTTGTACAATAAGTGTGGGATTGTGTTTAACTTTCAGCAATAAGCCGCTACTTTTACTGATAATCTGTGTATTCCCACTTCCAGCATCATTCAACTTCCACAACTGATTGTCCGCTTTGGTCAACGCCCTTTGACGTATCGCTTCTCCTGTACTGTCACTAAGTGAAGTCAGGGCTTTTTGGCTCGAACGGTTCACGATGGTGAAATAGCCATCTGATGCATCTGAAATAGACCATTGTTGGTTGTTTTTCCCATTAATATCCCACTCGAAAATATCTGCACTATCCAAGGATGAGGCTCCATAAACGTCAATCGCCTTTCCCGAGTTGACGTTGACGATAGACGAATAGCTACCATCGTGTTTAACTATTTTCCATGCTTGGGCTGGATCTATCTCCCCTTGACCTTGTCCTATTTGTGCATCGTCCGTCTTCGAAGCGTCATTAACCTGCAAAAACATGCTGCTAAACGAATTCGAGAGTGCATAAGATTTGTTAGTATCAAATGTAGGAAAGCTAATCGTCACTGTAACATCTTTACCAGCTACCATGGCCAGTGAGCGTGTATCTGCTCTCCCTGGTACCGAAGTATAAAGTGCGCCTGTTGCTTCTATCTTTCCGATTCCTTTCTTGCTAGACAGTAACAGATTCTGATTAATATCGGAGTTCAGGACAGCTGTCATCGTTCCTTGACTCATATCCCATGAAAGATTTTTAATCGTCGTCTGGTTTCTGCTTCTTGTGCCTGCAATACTTCCTTTTTGCCACTGTTCGGGTAACGCCGGAAGAAGTTCAATTGAATTAGCATTCGAATATACGAATGCTTCCATCAGGATAGCTGGTATAGTGATCGATGCATCCGTACAATACACGCTTTGCCAATTATCATTATGAGAAGTCATTAAGCTAGTAAAGATATAATTATCGGTGAAAAGTGGTTTGATCGCATCATAAACACCAGCACCCCGTTTAAGTCTCGCTTCAACTAGTGCAGTATGAACAAGTCCGTGCGCGGCATTTTGACTACTTTCTTGTACACGGTTGTCTAAGGCTTTCATAGATCCCTCGAAAAGCGCAGAATCTCCTTCCTCGATTTCATGTGCCGGCCATGCCGCATATAAATGGCTGATATGACGGTGATAATTTTGATCTTCGATTCCTTCCATTGCCCATTCTTTCAAAGAGCCGTCAGTATTGTATACATAATTTGGGATTTTATTCAATAGACTTTCCCACTTTGGAATATCCTCAGCATGTCCACTTGCTTTGGCAACATCAATCAACATTTTTAGCGCATCTTTGGTCGATGCAATATCCATTGTTGCATTTGGCTGAAGTGTTGATGATTTATTGGCAGGATAATTTTCCGGCGAATAAGTAGGAACTAGTATATATTTTCCGTATTTATCCATATATTCATCCGTCAAAAGTTGTTCAAAGAAATTCCCCACCTTTGTCAAAGATGTATACAGAATATCAAGTACAGGTGCCTTTCCCCCTTTTCCATCAGGTATCTCACGATTACCAAATGTTAAGTAGTATTCATAAAAAGGCAATAAAAGCCAGCTACCCCCGGATAGCCAATATTGGCCCGGAAAATCATCATTTGAGGTAAAATGCGTTAATGCGCCGCCATCACCATCCGTTCTTGGCGGAGCTAAAATCGCATTTTTGAATCCGAAAATTCGCTCTGCGTTTAGTTCCCACTCTTCGATTTGATTCATAATCAGGTTAAAGTACCCTTCCATGGCCTCTGGCGTATTTCCAATGTTGCCGCCAGCAATCTGTAGATTAACGTTCGCATCGGTCGTGAAATCCCCCGACCATTGCGGCATAAATTCACCTGTCCATATCCCCATCAGTCGTGGAGGACCAAATCCACTAGATGAGATATATGCATATCGGCCGCTATTGAACATTTTTTCAACCAGAGCTGTATTTAGTTCTTGTTTGTTTGCTCTTTGCTTATCAAGAAGTTGTTCGCTTGTGAGGGAACGATCTGTCAAATCCCCATTCAAGTCGAGCTTGACCCTGTTCATCATCTCACCATGAATTTCAGCATGTGGTGCTAGCATTTTTGAATAATCGAGTTTTCCGTTTTCCGTATACTTCTCTAGGACTATTGAAATATCCGCCAGCAATTTATCAACAAGCTTGTCATCATTAAGCTCGAAATCTTTTTCCTGGCGATCAAGGCTTGTAATTAGAGCAATATGAGTTGCGCCCGAAATATTGACACGCTCACCAACAACATTTTTGATGCCGTCTGTAACTATTTTGGTAACGCCTGCATAACCACCGCTTTTCAGTGGCGAATTCGCATTCGCTGCGTATTTCCCTTTTAACGACAAATAGTCGCCCTCTGAATCTACCGTTTTCTTCAATGAAATTCCAGTGCTATTGAAATTCGGCATTGATTTGGCATCGATCTCTACCGTAGCGGTAAAATCAGTCGCTAGTGTCGGATTTTCCATATATGTAACGATGACATTGTCAGTCCGTGACACAAAAGTTCTTCTCAGCCAATCTCCTTTCGCATCGCTCCATTGTACGCCGATCTCACCCGTTTCATAATTGGTCCAGCGATCATAATTCGATTCCGTACCGGACGATGTTAGGTTTAACATGGCCTTGTAACCCGGATGAAACGAGTAGGTGTCGACGATATTCCAGTTCGCACTGCTGTTGCCTGTATATTCACGAAGCCAAGCAGTCGCTGCTTGATTCGCCTTACCAGCCGCATCCTTTCCTTTATCGGCCATAACAAGGTCACGTACTTCTTTCAAGACACCACTAATGTCTGGCGCTTCACGGACACCGTTATTAGGTACATTAAATCTAGTGTTGTTGAAAATAAACGTGTCATTGAGAGCACCTCCATAATCCATAACCCCTAGTAAACCATTACCGCTAACCATTGCATCCTTCCACTGTTTTGCCGCTTGTTTGGAATGAATACCTCTCGTCTCCATAGGCATAACGTCAGTGCTATTCGCACGGACAACCTGAGGAGCTATTGTGAACAATGACGTGAGGAGAGCAGTTATAAGTCCCATCGCTATAATTCTTCGCTTCATTATGATACCTTCACCCATTCCTTGTTAATATTGATTTAGCTTATCGTAAGATCCTCGATGTCGATTTATTGCAGGCTGTCGACAGCGTAGTGACAACGCTTTCAAATAATTCTTCCAACCTTTCTCCTTCTTGTAGGATAAAATTCATTCAACATATGATCATTCAAGTAAATATGCAGATTCTCACGGATTCAGGCTTACTATACTTAGATCAATTATAGAAAAAGAAGCTGTCAAACAGCTTCTTTTTCTATGATCTCTTCAAAAGCTTCTTAGATTAAGGTGTATCCATAACTACGAATTAATTAGTTGTACATACCTCAATGCTCGCTTCAGCATTACCGCCGCTTGAGAGCGGCTTGCTGTTTCCTTCGGTGCAAGCATCGTCTCCGATTTGCCGTTCATAATTCCCGCATCTATAACTGCTTGAACTGCTTCTCGGGCAAATCCAGATAGCTGATTTTGGTCAACAAATGTAGATAATGGATTACTTTGATTCGCTCCAGCGCTTGCGTCACCTTGAACGAGCTGAACAGCTTTCATAATCATAACAGCCATTTGCTCTCTAGTGATGAATGCATCAGGGTTGAACTTGTTACTTCCTATTCCTTGTACTAAGCCGTACTGAACTGCTGTATTTACATCTGCCGCATACCATTTATTTGTTGCTACATCATCAAACACTTGTTCAGCGTCTTCAGTCGATAAGCCTAATCCTCTAACTAGCAGTGAAGCAAATTGTGCACGAGTAACTTCACCTTCTGGATTATAGGTATTATCCGTTGTTCCGTTGACAATTAGCTTAGAAGCAAGTGCTTCGACATCCGCCTGTGCCCAGCGACCTTGCATATCATCGAATACTTTTTTGCCTTCTATAATGACATACATTCCATTCGAGCGGTCCATAATCGTAACAACAGTTTTACCATCCTTAACGGTAAACAGTGCTGGAACGAATCGCATTCCACCTGTCACTGGGTCATACTTCACCACGGTTACTTCATTCAGATTCTGAATCGCTTTATCTAATGTTAATGTCCGAGCAACATATCCAAAGGAATTGACCTCGTATGCCGCTCCCTTCGTTTGCAGCGTTGCTTTGTAATCAACAAGATCGCTTATACGCTTCATTCCATATCCAGAAATCCTCTTCTCCAATTGCTGGACAAAATCACCATTAACTTTGTTCAGGTGTACAATGAGCAATGCATCACCATCTACTTTGTCCTTCATATCTTTGCTATTTAACATAGCGACAGGCCATTCATAGCTTCCGAATTCAGTGCGAATCGACAAGATCGTATTAGGCTTATTCGCAGCTAGATTACTCAAAGCATCCAATGGAATCTGTACTTCATAACGTGTGTGAGTTCCAGGGACTTCCACTACCAATATCGAGCCTGTTTGTTTCGATTTCTCAAAATCGGCTGCCTTTTTCGCAAGCCGATTGCGATCAAGCGAAGCAGTCACGCTATTTTGTGTAGAAACAATCGTTAGCTCAGACTCTTTCGGCTCGTATATAGCAGGGTTTTCTTTGGTAGGCTCCGTAATGTCGCCTTTGTTGCCAGCTCCGTTGTTTCCGCCTCCATTGTTACCTCCACTGTTGTTGCCTCCGCCGTTGTCAGAGGTTTGATTCGTGATGATAATTCCCTTCTCACCTCGAACGTTTGAACCGTCCGTTGCAGTTGCAACTACTTTGACAGTACCATCCTTCACTGCCGTCAGTAATCCGTTTTGACCAATAATGGCTTTGTCCGTTACCCTCACGCCATCCGCCTCATAAACAGACCAAGTAACCGTCTTATTGGCAGCGATAGTTGGTAACAGTTCTGCCGTCAGCTGCAGGCTGCCGCCTTTTACATCAATCGCTGCCGAGCCATTAGTGCTAATCAGATTGATAGATTCTACCTTAACTTCGCCTACTACAGAAGCTTGATTCGTGATGATAATTTCCTTCTCACCTCGAACATTTGAACCGTCCGTTGCAGTTGCAACTACTTTGACAGTGCCATCCTTCACTGCCGTCAGTAATCCGTTTTGATCAATAGTGGCTTTGTCCGTTACCGTCACGCCATCCACCTCATAGACAGACCAAGCAACCATCTGATTGGTAGCGTTAGTTGGTAACAGTTCTGCCGTCAGCTGCAGGCTGCCGCCTTTTACATCAATCGCTGCCGAACCATTAGCGCTAGTTAAGTTAATTGATTCTACCTTTACAAACGTAGCTTCAGATTCCCACTTCGCATACAAGCTGATATCTTGATTTGCCACTTTATCAGTTGCAAAATTCCATTGTTCCTTCAATGCATCATCCTTGTACCAACCGTTGAAAAAGTAACCTTCCTTTTTCGGCGCTGCTGGTTCTGCAATCAGTGCATCTGGTTTTGCTTCAATGCTAGCTACATCACTACCACCGTTACTATTGAATGTTACTGTGTACTTCTCTATTTGCGCTTCTCCAAATTGTGAATAATCCCATTCCGACTCCCAATTCATTGAAATGCGTTTATTCTCACTATCCAAGTGTATTGGGGACCAAATATATCTGGAGTCACTCAAGTTTCCAGGATTCCAACGATCCGCCATAAAGATAAATTTATCTCTTACAATATTCCCATTTTTATCTCTGTACGGCAGTACAAAAGTACTTTGACTTTCATGAGTTTTTCCTTTGTAGTCATCCCAGAATGGATCGCCTTTATCTTCCCACCACCACGTTAATGGATGTCCTGTAATATGATATTTAGCAGGATTTGAGTCCCAACCTGTTAAACCAGATGTTATAGAATAATACGTATCATCTTGTTTAAATAATGTTGGAGCTTCTCTACCGTCACTATGAGCTTTCGCCCAAGTAGCCTTTTCATTTTCATCACGAGCTGGTTTCGTATAAGTATCATCCAGTTTTAGAACGATGGTAGTCCCATTTCCCTCGGATGAATAGACCAAATATCCTGTTTTATCCTTATCATCATCTACATAAAGGGTCATATCGCGGAGCATACCATTTCCTTCATTCCGTGTGTCAAATTCCCAACCATCATTAGGCTTTCTATCAATATCAAGTACTTTAAACGGGCCTATAGGAGATTTACTTACAGCTACACCACCTGCTGCCATCCAATACTTACCAGACATTGGTCCGTCATTATGCCACCACATTACATAATTATCGTATTTCTCGTTGTAAACAACTTTTGGTCGTTCCACAACTTTATCCCAATTGAACATACCGTATATTCTTTGTTTCTCTTCGATAGAAGTATCTTTATAAAGTGCATTCAAATCGGTAATTTGTTTCCGTGTATTATGTTTTTTAAGTGTTTGTACTGGAGACTTCATGTTACCAGCGAAATTGTAAAAACGTTTTTCCACTCCATTTTCCGGAATGAAATTCCAATCATCAAGCTTCTGATAATTTTGTTCTTGTCGCCAAGATTCGAATCCTACTCCCGATTCTTTATACAATTCATCATCTTCATGAATATACATTGGAATGTCAGAAGCATCCGTCAATCCATTAAATGTCGTATCACCTAGAGATGGATTGTTAAATACCGGCAATACAATACCTTCATTTTTCCAATTATAAAGGTCAGTAGATGAGTAAGCATGTACACCAGTCATCGGAACATAGCCAGCACCCATGTTCGATTCAGTCTTATCTTCTCCGTACCAATAGTAAGTTTTAGTGTTTTCGTCATACATAATACCGCCGCCATGCGCCTGAATTGGCACACCCTCAGTATCTAGCCACACTTCCCCATTTTTAATGGAGCTTACCTTACCAAGGTTAGAATAGAGAATATAATATTCATTTAGCCAGTAATTATAATGTTCCAGTGATTCTAAAGTTAGATTCTCAGTATCTTCAAGTTCATTTAAATAATTGTCCATAATATTTCTTACATATGGAACCATATTTACGTAAAGCGTTTCCAACTTTTCTTTTGCAGTTTGAACCGCACTAGTATCAATATCCCCAACATACTTTTGATACACAGCCAAATCGCCAATCGATAAAGTACCGCTGTTACCGCCAGTTTTGATAACTTGAATGGCTACGTAACGTGCATTTTTTGATGTAAAAGTTGCGGATTGACTATTATCCTTTCCTGTATCAAGGCCGCCGACTGCTGCCAAATCAAAATGTTGATCCAATTCTTCTTGCGTACCTGTTAATTCAACGTTTGACAGATCTTTATCGCTTGTATAAATTTTGAATTGTCTAATACGACCGTTTTCTTTATCTTTACCTTGTCTCGGTGTGTAGAGGATTTGGCTTATATCTTTCCTACTTTTATTCAAGTCAAGAACGATAAAGTCGCCTGCTTGGTATTTACGGCCCCCGTCTTCCCAATTCGTTTCATAGAATGTATTGCTATTCCCATCTAACATGTTTTCTACAGGTGTGCTCCCATGTGCTTCTGGGGCATACTTTAATGTGATACCTTCAATAAGGAAACTATCTTTCTGCTGCAAAATGATAATTTCATCATTAATTTGATTAGCAGTACGATTCATTTCTTCTTGAGTTGATGATTCTGATTTCATTAAGGCATTGCCTGCATCTACATACTGTTTCAAAAGTTCCAATAGGTTTTCATCTTTATTAGTATTTGCAATAAATTGTTTAGCATCAGTTATTGCTTTATCAAGTTGCTCAGTATTTAGTTTAAAATTGGCATCTCTGTACAAATTGATTTCAGCAGCAGACGCATACTGTGTTCCTGCATCACTTTGTGATGCTACTGCCTTGAATTTAATATGAGTCGCATCGACAGGATTAAAGGTCGCTGTTTTTTTTGTTTTGTTAGCATCCCATGTTCCTTCTGCGATTTTGTTAAAATTCACACCATCAATACTTGCTTCAATTTCAAACTTAGTAACTGTACCATTCGTATCATTGTCTTGTCTTGGTGTATATTCCAGCTTATTAATGCCTTTGTGCAATTTGCCTAATTCATACGTTATAGAGTGTGGTGCATCTTGGTAACCATCACCCCATGGCGTATGCCATTTCGTATTTACATCACCGTCTATGGTAAGCTCCGGGCCTTCTCCAGGTTGTGCGCTGGTTGCCGACGCCTTCATCGTCTGTTGTGGTATAACACCTGCAGACAACATTGCCTTAAATTTCTGGCTGATTTCAGCAATTGCAGCTGAGATTTCTTCATTGCTGCCAGATTGTAATGCTTCGTCAGCTTTTGTAATTAATGCTTCCAACACTGCAATTTTCGGGTCATTTACACTCAAGGTTTTCTTATATTGTTCAATACTCACCTTTAAATCATCTAATATCTGTTTAACGTCTGTTTCTTGGTCTGCTACATACTCAGCATTTTTGATTACAAAAGTAGTAATTGATTTCCCTTCCACATCTGCATAAAGCTTGTTTCCTATAACTTGTGATTTACCTTCCTGCAAATTTTTTTCTGCAGTTGTCACATAAGTGGATACTTCGCTTCCTGGCTTTGTGAACTTGGAAAGATCAAATGCCAATTGTTGGCTACCCTGATCCGGGTTACGATAAACGATAACCGTTTCTTTAGTCTCGTCGTTATAAGCTGTTAGTGTTCTTCCGTCACTGTCGCTATTTTCCATAAATCTTGATCCTTGCGGAATGAACTTACTAAATTGCGCCATCGCGTAATATTTTTTCGTATAAGACCATTGTTCGGAATCAAAATCAGCGTGAATCAGACCCCAGTTCATGTTCTCTTTGTCTGATTGCATATTTTGTTCGCTCTCAATGGCTTGCCATAGTATCCATGCCTGCGGTTCAAGCCATTTAATATCTACCATAATTTGATCAGCCAGCGCTAATCCCGGATCGATATCATCATGATTATGCGGAATACCGCTTGGTCCTAAATCAACTTCTGACATCCATAGTTTTTTATTTTCTTGTTCTGCAAGCTGACGAACTTCATATCTTTTTGAACCTCCATAGGCATGAACGTTCATTTGAGAAATGCTGTTTTTTGCATCATCATTATAGTGGCTCCAATTTTCCAGAAAAGTATCGATTACGGATTCTTCCATTGCTGAAACGCCAACATTATTTAATCCTTTTTCATTCAACTTTTGTCGAGTTTCCCAAATAATCCAGGACTGTTTCGACGGATCCCAATGTGAACCTTCCTGTCCTTTATTCGCACCCCAGTAATCTGTATTGGGCTCATTAATTGGCGAAAGAGTATCGAACTCTATTCCATAAACATCTTTGTACTGTTTGACTACCTCTGCTAAATATTCTGCAAAATCATCATAATAATCGTCTTTCAAGTTATTCTCCCAAGAATTATGATTACCAGCAGTACAACCACTGTGGGTCATATAGTATGGTGCAGAGTTGGAGAATGCTTCAATACTTAGTTCAGGTTTGCGTTTCAAAGCTTCCTGCAACCACCAACGCTGATTTTCATCGCGGCTAATATCAAAATTTCCCGGTTCTGTTGAGAAGCCCTGAACGTCAGCGCCTTCACGCATATGATTGTGAGCGGGATCATCGCCGCCGCCAATATTATAGCGGGCAATATTATAGTTCAGTCCCTCTTTGCTATATAAAGCATCCACTAAATCATTTTTGGCTTGCTCATTTTTCCAGCCGCCAGTAGCATCACCGAACCATGCTAAAGATGTTCCCCATCCATCCCATGCCTTCTTCATCTTGTCGGGACTTAACGTAATCTCAGTTGCATTTGGTGCAGCAGATGCATTATTTGGCAAGCCAACAAACATCGATCCTACTAGCGAAAATGCCAAGCAGGACAACATCATTTTTTTTGCAATTTTTTCAATACCCAATTTTAACCCTCCTAAAAATAGTAACATCATCAAGTGCACACCACACGATCCACGCAGCTGGCTACATCATATTCTTGTGTTCAATAATTTTCAGATATAGCTCAAGTGCAGACAATACTTTACGAATTTTAGTCCCCTTTTAATAGAGTTAATAGATTTAGCCATCCCCAAGGTAAATACGATACGCATTCCTTTGAATCATCATGTGCTTGCTATTAAGCAATGCATACACCACCCCCTTGAATTATTCGAAATTATTATTCAGTCATATACTTTCGATTATCAAATGCAATAGCCTCGATTTTCATCTTTTAGTTGTTTATGCCCTGCTGTTCACGCCGATTGAGCATGCCCGCCAATTACATGCTTTTGCGTATAGAAATGCCCGGATACGGGTTCACATCTGGAATTAGCTTCGCCCATTCAGCATAATCATTATTTGATAGCGCTTTCATAGTATCACGCCAGAAAATCGGGTCGCTATGAATATCTTTGTGCTGATTCGTTGTTTTATTGTTTAATTGATATCGCCTTGATTTTATTTTGGTATTATTTTTGGATTTTTGTTTTATTTTTAGTTTTCTGCCTCACGGTTAAGTTCGTTTTCGAGGCAACGTAGGTCATAGAATGGTTAGGTAACGGAACCAAGATCTGTTCGGGGCTGACTTCATTTCACGCTCATGGCAGACGTAAGCAGCTGAAAACTCAAAAAAACTGCCACAATTAATAGCCATTACAGCTATAAAAATGACAGTTATCTTTATCGTTGTATCCATTATGAACCTGCACATTTAATGATTACAAACCATCAATATTAAGCACTTTACATGGCTCGAGAAGTCATCATTGATGTCTTTGACAATTTTTATGACATTACGTACTTGGGAACATATTTATACAATCATTTTCCCATTCGGATATTTTTCACTGTTTTATTTTGTAATGAGAAATTTTTATAATGCCTGTCGCCACCTTTTCCCTGCGGAGCTTGTGCGACTAATCCAACCTTAATTGTTTCATCTGCAGGCAAATTGTAGAAGCGCATCATATAAAAATTCTCAGCATCAGTTGAGTAGTGAAAAGCAAATGAATTTCCAACTCGGGCCACCTGAAGCCATACCTCATTACCATCAATATTACAGCCATTTGCATCATCTGACGTATGATTGGTAACTACACTAACCACAGCATGCGTATCAAAATCTGTTTTTTCAAAACAGGCTTTTGCCCATATATTCATATCTTTCATTACCATAATTGTAGCTGAGTCATAAGTATCTTTAAAATCATGACTGACCTGTACCTGCATTACAAAATCTCCATTAACCTCTGTATAATAATATGGTGCATTGTGCAATGATTCAGGAGTAATACCTTCCTCTGCAATTGCGCCGTTGTTACAGAAAAAATCAGTTTCTTCTGGTGCATAGATAACTAATTCTCCATTGTTGTAATTAGACTGGCTTTTGTTGAGCCATTTGAAATTTTCAAATGTGTTCATTGTTTTCTCCTCTCTTGGTACAAAATATATAATCATAAACTCGTGATCTATGAAGATGAGATGTGTTACGCTGTTCGCAATCGAATAGGTGAGAATGTATTCGGTCGCGTAGACCTGATATAAATGAGAACTCTATTTCATCGAGCACACCTCCAACTATTCACCATAAATATAAATTCCACTCTAAAATGAAAAAACCTTCCAGCCAAAGAAAGGCTTGAGTACCGAATCCATCTTATTATTAATGGTGGAGCCTAGGGGAGTGTGGATGCCTCTACCCCAACGATTTGTGCACCAATAACGATTCCTGAGGTTTGGTTCGCCACAATTTTGATAAATCCTTCGGGTTCTCTCAATACCAATGCGTATGAGGCTGTTAATCTAGTTCAACCCGAACTTATCCTCCCTTTGAAAAGCAAAAAAAGCTCAAGCACTATTTCGGCTTGAGCTGCTTAATAATAAGAGATATAGAGCATAATTCGTTTATTTAGCTTGTATTGTTTCTAATGGTTGTGCATTCCCATAGACCGGACGTTTGCGATCTACTGGCTGTGCCCACTTCACGGCATTCACAATGACGCGTTGAATGTCTTTGTTATAATATGTTGGATACGTCTCATGTCCCGGTCTGAAATAAAACACTTTGCCGTTTCCACGTGTGAAGGTACACCCGCTTCGGAATACTTCTCCTCCTTCAAACCAACTTGTAAAGATAAGCTCGTCTGGTGCAGGAATATCGAAATGCTCGCCGTACATTTCTTCTTGCTCAAGTTGGATGAATTCTCCAATGCCTTCCACGATCGGATGACTTGGCGCTACAACCCAAAGACGTTCCGTTTCACCCACTTCACGCCATTTCAAATCACAACTTGTACCCATTAATGCTTTGAAAATCTTAGAGAAATGACCAGAGTGAAGGACAATCAAGCCCATTCCATCCAGCACACGCTGTTGTACTTTTTGGACAACTTCATCTGTTACTTCACCGTGGGCAAGGTGTCCCCACCAGATTAATACGTCCGTATTATGTAATACTTCATCTGTTAAACCATGTTCTGGCTCATCAAGCGTAGCCGTTCCAGCTTCATACCCTGCTTCTGTTAAGAAGCCTGCAATAGTACCGTGAATTCCATCTGGATATATTTCACCTACAAGCGGGTTCTTTTTCTCATGACGATTTTCATTCCATACTGTTACTTTTACCATTTGTATGAACACTCCTTCTTGTATTAACACTGTTCTCAGTATAGATAATTCATTGCGTGAATGAAATACTTAATCATGCCAATTTTATATTCAAAAGTGTTATAATCCAAAAAGGAGGGAATGCTCATGTCCTTATTCGAAACCAATTTCGATATGCATTCTGATGCTATCAATGAAGAAGTCATTTATCAGAATCCGTTACTTTTTCTAAAAATATGGGAGATTTCCTTAGAGCCTCACTACTGCAATGCTGTGGAGAACTACCCATGGCATTACCATAAAGAGGTAGAATTCATTGCAGTCATTGAAGGTCACTTAGGTGTGCAAAGTAAGCACAATTATGTTGTTCTCGGTCCGGGTGACGTTATCGTGTTGGGGGCTTCACAACCACATCGTTCTCATCAACCACTTTCAGATGTATTGCACTATGTGGTGTTTCAAATTGATCTGAGTAAACATTTCGACCAGAGTACCATGCCCTATTTATATTGCTTCTCGGAATTGACTCAGCCGCTGGATATATTAAATTATATTTTCGACAACAACGAGTCAGCCAAACGTGAAGCCTATTCTTTTATTATGGATATCTTTAAAGAATCTCAAACACGAATGCGAGGTTACGAAATCGCCATTAGCTCTACGATCAAGAGAATGATCCTGTTACTATTAAGAAACGATTGTCGTAACGTTCTGAACTATGCAGGGGAAACCAAATTAAGTCGATTAAGACCTGTTCTTGATTATATAGACGAACATTTGAATGACAAACTCTGTGTCGAAGATGCATGTGCTTTACTTAATTTGAGTTATCATTATTTTATCAAATATTTCAAGAAAACCATGGGCATATCATTCGTGGAATACATCAATTACAAACGAATCAAGAGATCCGAGTTGTTATTACTTACGAGTGAACTTAGCATTATGGAAGTTGGCTATGAGGTCGGCATCTCTAATATGGCACAGTTCTATAAACTGTTCAAACGACATAATCAATGCTCACCTAGGGAATTCAAAATGCGCATGCGAAGCGAGTCTAAGGTTACGATGGAAGCTATCGACCATATTAAATCATAGAGAGTTATGGTTACCCAAAAATTATAAAGCACTGCACTCACCAATAAGGCGAACGCAGTGCTTTTTGATTAACAATTTAAAGAGACACTTTCCGACTTTGTTACTCTTTCACAACCAATTTAAGTGGCGCAGGAATTGACTTCTCCACTGTTTTTCCTTGAAGGACATCTTTAGCCGCTTGCACGGATAGTTGTCCTATTAATTCAGGTTGTTGAGCCACGGTCGCTGTTAACTTACCTGCTTTGATTGAATTCAGTGCATCTATATTGCCATCAAACCCAATAACAGCTATTCTTTTACCTGAACTTTGAATGGCTTCAATTGCACCGAGTGCCATTTCATCATTGTGAGCGAAGACTGCTTGGACACCTGGGTTTCCTTGTAATAGGTTCTCCATAACCGTTAAGCCTTTGGTTCGATCGAAATCTGCAGACTGCTTCGCAATCACTTTAAGCTGAGCGTCAGCTATTTCGTGGAATCCTTTACCGCGTTCACGAGTCGCTGAAGCACCTGGCACGCCTTCTAGCTCGATGACTTTAGCGTCTTTACCGAGTTGTTCTACAATATACTCTGCTGCTAATGTGCCACCCTTAACATTATCTGATGCAACGAGTGCTTCAACTTTTCCTTTATCAGCGGAACGATCTAATGCAATAACAGGGATACCCAAGCTATTGGCTGTCTGAACCGCCGTAGAGATGGCAGATGAATCTGTTGGATTGATTAACAGCGCATTTACTCCTTGTTGCATTAAATCCTCTACGTCATTACTTTGTTTGGCAGAATCATTCTGCGCATCGATTACGATAACTTCCATTCCTTGTTTCTTCGCTTCTGCCACAACGCCATCTTTCAATGAGACAAAGAAGGGATTGTTCAACGTAGAAATTGATAGTCCAATTTTTATATTATTCAAATCACCACTTTTGTTCGGCTTAGCCCACTCGGGTGGTTCTAATGAACATCCTGTCATCAGTACTAAAAGCATGGATATAAGAATTAAGTTAACTTTTTTCATGTTGGAATCCCCCTCTTATGCAGCTTTCTTACGATCTATTAGGACAGCAATCGCGATAACGACACCTTTAACTACCATTTGATAGAAAGACGATACGCCGAGCAAATTCAAACCATTGTTCAATATTCCGATAATAAGCGCCCCTATTAATGTACCTACAATACGTCCACGCCCACCAGTTAAGCTCGTGCCGCCTAATACAACTGCTGCAATGGCATCTAACTCATACGATGTACCGGCAGTTGGTTGTGCGGAGTTCAGTCTAGAAGTCAAGATTGCTCCAGCCAACGCAGATAACATACCTATTAGAGAATAAATCATGATTTTGACACGATCTACTTTGATACCTGAAATGATGGATGCTTTCTCATTACCACCAATGGCGTATGTTTTACGACCAAATGGTGTTTTGTGCAAGATTACCCATAAGACAAAGAATACGATAATCATCGTGATTGCAGGAACTGGAATACCTAAGAAATAACCACGACCAAACAATTGGAACATCATGCTGTCACCTAGACCTGTGATTGGATTACCATTCGTATAGACAAGCGTTAATCCTCGAAAAATAGTCATCGTCGCTAACGTTGCGATAAACGGAGCCATTTTACCCTTGGTTATCATGAGTCCGTTGACCATCCCCATAACACCACCAAGCAAACAACCTATCACAATTGCTAATATTGGATCTAATCCCGAGAGCATAAGGTTTGCCATGATCGCACTAGATAGAGCAAGAATCGAACCTACTGATAAATCGATCCCCCCTGTCAAAATAACAAAGGTCATACCGAACGCGATCAGTGCATTAATGGCTACCTGTCTTAACAGATTCAATATATTAAGCGGTTCCAAGAAACTTGGATTTAATACGGTTACGATAATAATCAAGATTAGAAGCCCTAGTAAAGGACCGAGTTTCTGTGTGATTTGTCCGATCTGAAATCCTTTTTTCACTTGTTCGTCTTTGATAGTCGTCATAACTATTGTCCCCCTGTTGCTAACGTCATAATATTCTCTTGCGTAGCTTCTTGTTGCGAAACATCTCCAGTGATTTTCCCTTCATGTACGACGATGATACGATCACTCATCCCTAACACTTCAGGTAACTCGGAAGATACC
>Ga0153923_100190_pt1 | contig 26815 bp, 27 predicted proteins | sample TSNJ007MetaG_FD_104682 | JGI IMG/M metagenome (GOLD analysis project Ga0153923, IMG submission 104682) | Attine ant fungus gardens microbial communities from New Jersey, USA - TSNJ007 MetaG | ecosystem: Host-associated > Fungi > Mycelium > Unclassified | place: USA: New Jersey, Brendon T. Byrne...
GTACGTCAGCTGCATATCCCTCTCGGTGACATCTCCGTCGGAGAATTTACCGACAGAGATGTCACCGAGAGGGATATGCAGCTGACGTACGACACGCCGAGCCAGATCGGGGTTAGCATTCCCCGTAAAGACCATCATCTTGGACACGCGCAGTACCTAGAGGCTGAGGGTAACCTGGATGAGTATAGAAAATGGCAGGGGCGGCTGGATTCGAACCAACGCATGGCAGGATCAAAACCTGCTGCCTTACCGCTTGGCGACGCCCCTGTATCTGTTGCTTCAAGTGCCTGGCACTTGATTCCTTTTAGAGCAGACTTTGCAGCTTGCGATGCAACATCGAAACGTTGCTTCCTTTCGCTACAAACCCTGTAAGGGTCTCTGTCAGAAGGGCCGAGACTTTATCAGCTTCAGCTTTGCTTGGGAAGCCCCCAAACACACAACTTCCAGTTCCGGTGAGTTTTGCTTCGGTAAATTTACCTAACAAATCCAATGCGTTACGTACTTCTGGATAACGCCTTGCAACCACCGGCAAGCAGTCATTTCGACTGTTTCCCTCGGGAACGGGGCGCACTTTAATGGGCGGCGTGTTACGTGTCAACAAAGGATCGGAAAAAATTTCTGCCGTACTTACAGAGACTTGCGGCACGAGCACCAGATACCACGGTTCTTCGGGGTCGACCGGGGTCAGTTTCTCGCCCACGCCTTCGGCAAATGCTGCGTGGCCACGGACGAAAACCGGTACGTCAGCGCCAAGCGACAGGCCCAGTGCGGCGAGGCGATCTTCATCCCAGCCCAGTTGCCACAAGTGATTGAGGCCGAGCAGGGTGGTCGCCGCGTTGGAGCTGCCGCCACCGATGCCGCCGCCCATGGGCAGAACTTTATCAATCCAGATATCGATACCGAGCGAGCAGCCGGATTGTTGCTGGAGCATCTTCGCCGCGCGCACGATCAGGTTGCTGTCGTGGGGCACGCCGGCGAATTCGGTGTGCAGCTGAATCACACCGTCATCGCGCACGGCGAAGCTGATTTCGTCGCCGTAATCGACAAACTGAAACAGCGTCTGCAGTTCGTGGTAACCGTCTGCACGGCGACCGAGAATGTGCAGCATCAGGTTGAGCTTGGCCGGCGACGGCAGCGTGAAACGTGGAGCGGTCATGCTTTATTGCCCCAATTTACGCGGTTGCCAGGTCTTGATCACCAGCGTCACGTCCAGATCGGTGCCGTGCAGCTTGATTCGCTCGGGCAGCCAGTAACCGTTTTGCTCGGCGTAGCTGAGGTATTCGACCTTCCAGCCGTCCTGTTCCAGATTGGCCAAGCGACTGTCGTTATCCAGGGTCAGGCGGCTCTTGCTGCTGGGTGCCGGCAGGCCACGGACCCACCAGGCCAGATTCGATACCGGCAATTTCCAGCCGAGTTGCTCTTCGAGCAGCGCTTCCGGCGACTCGGAGTCATAGCGACCCTGATTGGCGACTTCCAGCGAAACCTTGCCCGGACGCCCGGTCAGACGTGCCGCGCCACGACCCAGCGGACCGGACAGGCGAATGTCGTAGTAGTCCTGGCGTTGCAGCCAGAACAGCGTGCCGCTGCCGGAGTCTTTCGGCGCGCGAATGCCGATCTTGCCGTCGATCTGCCAGCCGTCGAGGCCGGTCAGCTGTTGTTTGTTCGCGGCCCACTGAGCCGGACTGCCGTGGCCCTCGACCGATTCGCGAGCGCCGAAGCCCGCGCAACCGGCGAGCAGGGCGATGAAGCTGAAAACAATAACGTGGCGCAAAAACATGAGTTAAAGAGTCTCGGATCCGGTCAGGCGCTTGATGGTGCTGCGCAGGATGGTGCTGTCGGGCTGATCTTTGAGGTACTTGCCCCAGACCTGTTTGGCTTCGCGCTGGTTGCCCTTGACCCACAGAACTTCGCCCAGGTGCGCGGCGACTTCGTGGTCCGGGAAACGCTCAAGCGCCTGACGCAGATATTTCTCGGCGTCGTCCAGATTGCCCATGCGGAAATTCACCCAGCCGAGGCTGTCGAGTACCGCCGGGTCTTCCGGGTTGATCTGGTGCGCCTGTTCGATCAGCGCTTTGGCTTCAGCGTAGCGGGTGGTGCGATCGGACAGGGTGTAGCCCAGCGCATTGAGAGCCATGGCGTTGTCCGGGTCGCGCTTGATGATCAGGCGCAGGTCTTTTTCCATCTGTGCCAGGTCATTGCGTTTTTCCGCGAGCATGGCCCGGGTGTAGAGCAGATTCAGATCGTCCGGGTATTGCTGCAAGGCTTTGTCCAGCGTCTTCCAGGCCTTGTCGTCCTGTTTGTTGGCCGACAGGGTTTCGGATTCGATCAGATACAGCTGGATCGCGTAATCCGGCTGGGCATCACGTTCGGCGGCCAGTTTGCTCTGGGCTTCGGCGGTCTTGCCGTTGTTCATCAGGATATCGGCCTGACGCAGTTGCGCCGGCAGATAATCGTTGCCCGGGCCGACCTGGGCGTATTCGATCAGCGCGCCCTGCGGGTCGTTGCGTTCTTCAGCGATGCGTCCCAGGTTCAGGTGCGCCGAATCGACATGGCTTTCACGGGCGATCAGGTCTTCCAGATAACCCTTGGCCTCGTCCCAGGCCTTGGCTTCCAGGCATACCAATGCCAGCGAATAACGCAGTTCGTCGTCTTCCGGATATTGCTGAACCAGGGTGGAGAACTCGACCTTAGCGTCGTCCATCCGGTCCTGTTCGACCAGCGTGCGCGCATAAGTCAGGCGCAGACGCTTGTCGTCCGGGTATTTCTTGATGCTTTTCTGCAACAGCGGCAGGGCTTCGTCGCCACGATTCATGGTTTGCAGCAGACGCGCGCGCAGCAGGATCGGAGCAATCTCGCCTTCTTCCGGCGGGTTGTCTTCGAGCAGGGTCAGGGCGGCCTTATTGTCGCCGTCCTGTTGCAGCAGCAGGGCCTTGCCGAAAATCAGCTGGCTGTTCTTCGGGTGGCGCTGCAACAGACGGTCGAAACTTTTCATCAGGCCGTTGCGGGTTTCCTGATCGGTATCGGCCGCCGACAGGGCGAGGAAGTCGAAATGGGTGTCACCCTTGCCTTGCAGGACTTTCTCCATATAGACCATGGAGTCGTCGTAACGCCCGGCGCGGGCCAGTTGTACGGCGGCGGCGCGTTGCGCTTCGAGGTCGTCAGGGGCGTTTTTTGCCCAGATCAGTGCGGTGTCCAGCGCAGGTTGGTCGGCACCGAGGTATTCGGCGATGCGGAACGCGCGCTCGGAAACGCCCGGATCCTGGGTGTTGATCGCCTGGGTCACGTAGTTATCCAGGGCAATGTCGAAACGATTGCGCTGGCCGGCGAGTTCGGCGCTCAGCAGGCTGAAAACGGTTTCCTCGCTGAACGAGCTGTAAACCTTGGGTTTTTCAGGCGTGGACGCGGTGTCTTCGACCGGCGGGGTACCGTCCGGCGAAACGGGTGCCATGGCCTGGCAGCCGCTGAGGAAGACAAAAGCAAGGAGCAACGCGGAAGATCTATTCATATAAGAGAAGGACGACTAACCTGCGGTCGGATCATCATGACACAAGCCTTCGGTCAAACATAACCGCTCAGGCAATTTACGCTGCTCCCCTGTAGGAGCTGCCGCAGGCTGCGATCTTTTGATCCGCAAAAACAGAATCAAAAGATCGCAGCCTGCGGCAGCTCCTACAAGGGTTGTGTGTACACGAACGAGAATGGATCGCAGCACGATGTGGATACAATAAGGGCGATAGATATCCAATAGTTGTTCTGAATCTGACGAAGTAGGACAATTGCCGGCTTCACGTCACCATCAGCGACCTTGAATGGCCTTCCTTGCACTCGGTATCAACCACAAGACTGCTTCAGTAGACGTCCGCGAGCGCGTGGCCTTTACCCCTGAGCAGCTGGTTGAGGCCTTGCAGCAGCTCTGCCGACTCACCGACAGCCGCGAAGCTGCGATCCTCTCCACCTGCAATCGCAGTGAGCTTTATATAGAACAGGATCAGGTTTCCGCTGATCTGGTGCTGCGCTGGCTGGCCGATTATCACCATTTAAGCCTCGATGAGCTGCGCGCGAGTGCTTATGTGCATGAAGATGATGCGGCAGTTCGTCACATGATGCGCGTCGCCTCCGGGCTCGACTCGCTGGTGCTGGGCGAACCGCAGATTCTCGGCCAGATGAAATCGGCCTACGCCGTGGCGCGTGAGGCCGGAACCATCGGCCCGCTGCTGGGGCGGCTGTTTCAAGCGACATTCAATGCCGCCAAGCAAGTGCGTACCGACACCGCCATCGGCGAAAACCCGGTGTCCGTGGCGTTCGCCGCGGTCAGCTTGGCCAAGCAGATTTTCAGCGACCTGCAACGTAGCCAGGCCCTGCTGATCGGTGCCGGCGAGACCATCACTCTGGTCGCCCGTCATTTGCATGAGCTGGGGGTCAAGCGCATCGTAGTTGCCAACCGTACGCTGGAACGTGCCAGTCTGCTGGCTGAGCAGTTCGGCGCGCACGCGGTGCTGCTCTCGGACATTCCGGCGGAACTGGTGCGCAGCGACATCGTGATCAGTTCGACCGCCAGCCAGTTGCCGATCCTCGGCAAGGGCGCGGTGGAAAGCGCGCTGAAGCAGCGCAAGCACAAGCCGATCTTCATGGTCGACATCGCCGTACCCCGCGACATCGAACCGGAAGTCGGCGAACTCGACGACGTTTATCTGTACAGCGTCGACGATCTGCACGAAGTGGTCGCCGAGAACCTCAAGAGTCGTCAGGGCGCAGCCCAGGCGGCGGAAGAGATGGTCTCGGTCGGTGCCGACGATTTCATGGTGCGCCTGCGTGAGCTGGCGGCGGTCGATGTGCTCAAGGCCTATCGGCAACAGAGCGAACGCCTGCGCGACGAGGAGTTGCAAAAAGCCCTGCGCTTGCTGGCCAACGGCGGCAACGCCGAAGACGTGCTCGGGCAGCTGGCCCGTGGCCTGACCAATAAACTGTTGCATGCGCCCAGCGTGCAATTGAAAAAGCTTTCTGCCGAAGGCCGCCTCGATGCGCTGGCCATGGCCCAGGAACTCTTTGCCCTCGAGGGCTCACCGGATAGTTTTTCGGATAAAAAACCGCAATGAAAGCGTCACTGCTCAATAAGCTGGACACCCTCCAGGACCGTTTCGAGGAACTGACCGCGCTTCTCGGCGACGGCGAAGTCATTGCCGATCAGGCCAAATTCCGCGCTTATTCCAAGGAATACGCCGAACTCGAGCCGGTGGTACAAGGCTATAAAAAGCTGCTCGGCGTACAAAGTGATCTTGAAGGCGCCCAGGCGCTGCTCAAGGACAGCGACCCGGACATGCGTGAAATGGCCGTGGAAGAAGTCCGCGAAGCCAAGGAGTTGCTGATCAAGCTGGAAGATGATTTGCAGCGCATGTTGCTGCCCAGGGATCCCAATGACGGGCGTAACGTCTTTCTCGAAATTCGCGCCGGTACCGGTGGCGACGAGGCGGCGATCTTCTCCGGCGATCTGTTCCGCATGTACTCGCGTTACGCCGAACGACGTGGCTGGCGCGTGGAGATCCTTTCGGAAAACGAAGGCGAGCACGGTGGCTATAAAGAAGTCATCGCGCGCATTGAAGGCGACAACGTTTATGGCAAGCTGAAATTCGAGTCCGGCGCGCACCGCGTACAGCGCGTACCGGCCACCGAATCCCAAGGCCGTATCCACACCTCGGCCTGCACCGTCGCGGTGTTGCCCGAGCCGGACGAGCGCGAAGCCATCGAGATCAACCCGGCGGATCTGCGTGTCGACACTTACCGTTCCTCCGGGGCCGGTGGTCAGCACGTCAACACCACCGACTCGGCGATCCGCATCACGCACATACCGACCGGCACCGTCGTCGAGTGTCAGGAAGAACGTTCCCAGCACAAGAACCGTGCCCGGGCGATGGCCTGGCTGTCGGCCAAGCTCAACGATCAGCAAACCGCAGCGGCAGCGAATGCCATCGCCAGCGAGCGTAAATTGCTGGTGGGTTCCGGTGACCGTTCCGAGCGCATTCGCACGTACAACTTTGCCCAGGGCCGGGTTACTGACCATCGTGTCAACCTGACCCTGTACTCCCTTGATGAAATCCTCGCCGGTGGCGTTGAAGCGGTGATCGAGCCTTTGCTGGCCGAATACCAGGCCGACCAGCTTGCAGCGATAGGTGAATAAATGACCATCATTGCCAGTCTGTTGCGCGCCGCCGAACTGCCGGACTCGCCCACCGCGCGTCTGGATGCCGAATTGCTCCTGGCTGCGGCACTGGGCAAACCGCGCAGCTTCCTGCACACCTGGCCCGAGCGCATCGTACCCAGCGAAGCGGTGCTGATTTTTACCGAGTACCTGCAACGGCGTCGAAGTGGCGAGCCGGTGGCCTACATCCTTGGTCAGCAGGGTTTCTGGAAACTCGATCTGGAAGTCGCGCCGCACACGCTGATCCCGCGTCCGGACACCGAATTGCTGGTCGAGGCCGCGCTGGAGCTGCTGGCGGCAACGCCAGCGAAAGTTCTCGATCTGGGCACCGGTAGCGGCGCGATTGCCCTGGCCCTGGCCAGCGAGCGTCCGGCGTGGAAAGTCACGGCGGTGGACCGCGTGCTGGAAGCCGTGGCCCTTGCCGAACGCAACCGTCAGCGCTTGAACCTGAACAACGCCACGGTGCTGAGCAGCCACTGGTTCAGCGCCCTCGAAGGCCAGCGTTTCAATCTGATCATCAGCAACCCGCCGTACATCGCCGCCGCCGACCCGCATCTGATCGAGGGTGACGTGCGCTTCGAACCGGCCAGTGCGCTGGTGGCCGGTGTCGATGGGCTTGACGATCTGCGGCTGATCGTCGCCCAGGCCCCGGATCATCTGGAAGCCGGTGGGTGGCTGATGCTCGAACACGGCTATGATCAAGCCGAGGCCGTGCGTGATCTGCTGCTCACCCGTGGTTTTGAACAAGTCCACAGCCGCACCGATCTGGGCGGCCATCAACGGATCAGCCTGGGGCGCCTGCCGTGCTGAATGATCAGGAGTTGCTGCGCTACAGCCGGCAGATTCTGCTGCAACACATCGACATCGACGGGCAACTGAAGCTGAAAAACAGCCGCGTGCTGATCGTCGGCCTCGGCGGTCTCGGTGCGCCGGTCGCGCTGTATCTGGCGGCGGCCGGTGTCGGTGAGCTGCATCTGGCGGATTTCGACACGGTCGACCTGACCAACCTGCAACGCCAGATCATTCATGACACCGACAGCGTCGGCATGAGCAAGGTCGACTCGGCGCTCAAGCGTCTGGGCGCGATCAATCCCGAGATTCAACTGGTGGCCCATCGTCAGGCGCTGGACGAGGATTCCCTGGCCGCTGCCGTGTCTGCGGTGGATCTGGTGCTCGACTGCTCCGATAACTTCTCCACCCGCGAAGCAGTTAACGCCGCGTGCGTGGCTGCACGCAAACCGTTGGTCAGCGGCGCGGCGATTCGTCTGGAAGGGCAGTTGTCGGTATTCGACCCGCGCCGCCCGGAAAGTCCGTGCTACCACTGCCTGTACGGGCATGGCAGCGAGGCCGAACTGACGTGCAGCGAGGCCGGTGTGGTCGGGCCGCTCGTGGGGCTGGTCGGCAGCCTGCAGGCGCTTGAAGCGTTGAAGGTGCTGGTCGGTTTTGGTGAGCCGCTGGTGGGGCGTTTGCTGTTGATCGATGCCCTGGGTTCGCGCTTTCGTGAACTGCGGGTCAAGCGCGATCCGGGTTGCAGCGTCTGTGGTTCGCAGCATGCGTGAGGCGCCGATCGCGGTGTTCGATTCCGGTGTCGGCGGTTTGTCGGTACTGGCTGAAATCCAGCGTTTGCTGCCCCATGAGTCGCTGCTGTACTTCGCCGATTGCGGGCACATTCCCTACGGCGAGAAAACCCCGGAGTTCATCCGCCAGCGCTGCAACGTGATGGCCGGATTTTTCCGCGAGCAGGGCGCCAAGGCGCTGGTGATCGCCTGCAACACGGCGACGGTGGCCGCTGTTGCCGATCTGCGCCGGGATTTCCCCGAATGGCCGATTGTCGGCATGGAACCGGCGGTCAAACCGGCTGCTGCCGCGACCCGCAGCGGCGTGGTCGGCGTACTCGCCACCACCGGCACGCTGCAGAGTGCCAAGTTCGCCGCGTTGCTCGACCGCTTCGCCGCTGACGTTCGCGTCATCACCCAGCCTTGCCCCGGTCTGGTGGAACTGATTGAAAGCGGTGATCTGCACAGCGTCGAGTTGCGCAACCTGCTTCAGCATTACGTCGAGCCGCTGCTCGCCAACGGTTGCGACACGATCATTCTCGGTTGCACTCACTATCCGTTTCTCAAGCCGCTGCTCAAGACGATGATCCCCGACAGCATCAGCCTGATCGACACCGGCGCGGCGGTAGCGCGGCAACTGCAACGGTTGCTGGCCGAACGTGATCTGCTCGCCGAGGCGGCGAACCGCCCGGTCAGATTCTGGACCACTGGCGATCCCGCGTTCTTCCGCAAGACCCTGCCCCTGCTGGGCCAAGTTGCCGGCGACGTCGAAAAATTCAGCTTGTAAAAAAAGTGTGAAATAACTAAAAAAACAGCTGAACTTCTAATCACGCGCTAGCTTCTATAGCGATGAGTTATCTAGAAAACCAAACGATCGTTCCGGAAAAGGAAGTTTCAACGTGAAGCGACTATTCTGCTTGGCCGCGATTGCGGCCGCACTGATGGGGCAAAGTATTACCGCACAAGCCGCAGGCGTTGAGTTTGCAGTGGGTGCGACCAGCGATTCGACCATGACCTATCGCCTGGGCATGAATTTCGATTGGGACCAGAGCTGGCTGCAAAGTGATGTCGGTCGCGTGACCGGTTACTGGAGCGGCGCTTACACTTACTGGGAGGGTGACAAGACTTCCAGCAACAACAGCCTGTCGTTCTCCCCGGTATTCGTTTACGAGTTTGCCGGTCAGTCGGTCAAGCCGTATGTTGAGGCGGGCATTGGTGTCGCAGCGTTCTCCAACACCAAGTATGAAAGCAACAACATCGGCGGCTCTTTCCAGTTCGAAGACCGTATCGGTTTTGGTCTGCGCTTCAATGGCGGGCATGAAGTGGGGATTCGTGCAACGCACTATTCCAACGCCGGCCTGGCCAGCAGCAACGACGGTGTAGAAAGCTACGCGCTGCATTACACGATGCCGCTGTAAGCAAAATCAAAAGATCGCAGCCTGCGGCAGCTCCTACAGGAAACCCAATCCCCTGCAGGAGCTGCCGCGGGCTGCGATCTTTTTGCATCTAATCAACGGTAAGCAGTAGCAATGCCTTTGCGCTCTTCAATGCACTCCGGTGCACCCATCTCGAATTCGCGACAGATCAGCGGGCGTTTCTCATAGATCGTGCACATCATGCTGTCGCGATCCAGCGCCGCGCACCAGCCGTCGTCCAGACGCAGCATCACTTCACCACCCCACTCATCGGTATCGATAAAGCGTTCGGGCACGCCGGTGTCGGTGATCAGCATCACTTCGAGCTGGCAACAGCACGCTGCGCAGGTTGAACAGGTAACCGCGGGCTCGGTGATTTGCTGGTGGGGAATGGTTTTCATGCTGCGCAGTGTAAGGCAGCCGCCGGTTGCTGTGTGAAAGGCCTGACAGACGCTCAGTGGGCCAGCCGCCGAGCCATCGCATGCAGCAGCGGAAACAGCAGCGCCCAGAGCAGGCCGATGCCGATCAGGGTCGGCAGTTCACCGTAGGGAAATTGCACTCCGGCCAAGCGTCCACCGCCGTAATAGGATAGGGCGCCACCCACCGCGCCGAGCACGCTGGCCAGCCACCATGGTCGGGCGCTCCATTGCAGGCAGTGACGCAGCGTAGTGGCGAGCAAGGCCCAGAGCAGCATCAGCCACAGCGGAATCAGTGGCGACAGATCCTGAAATTCGAACACGCCGGCAGCGCGCAACAGACTGTCTACGGCTGTACCGACAAGCACCACGCTGAGGATCAGGCGACCTTCCGCCGTCCAACTGCTGATCCAGCCCAGGTGAATCACCAACACCGCCAGCGCCAGCAGCAGCCACAGACTGTTGCCGCCGAGCACACAGGCCAGCCAGCCGAGCTGGAACAGCACGGCATTGGTCAGCCGCTCAAGCATCGAAGCGTCCGAGCAACGGCGCGGGCATCGCGGCCGGTTTGGCCAGCAGCAGTTGCGCGGTGCCGATAGTGCGCTCCAGAAACCCGCCTTCGCAGTAGCACAGGTAAAACTCCCACAGCCGCAGGAAGTAATCGTCGTAACCCAACTCGCTCAAGCGGCCATGGGCGCGGCGAAAGTTTTCCTGCCACAGGCGCAGGGTGCGGGCGTAGTGCAGGCCGAAGTCTTCCATGTGCAGCAGGTTCATGTCGGTCTCGCGGCTGACCACTTCGAGCATTTTCTGCACGCTGGGCAGGGCGCCGCCGGGGAAGATGTAGCGCTGGATGAAGTCGACGCCGCGCCTGGCCTGCTCGTAACGTTGTTCGCGGATAGTGATTGCCTGCAACAGCATCAGGCCGTTGCTCTTGAGCAGGTGCGCGCACTGTTTGAAGTAGGTCGGCAGGAAGCGATGGCCGACCGCTTCGATCATCTCGATCGACACCAGTTTGTCGTATTCGCCGGTGAGGTCGCGGTAGTCCTTGAGCAGCAGGGTCACCCGATCCTGCAACCCCAGTGCTTCAATGCGCCTGGCGGTGAACGCGTACTGCTCTTTCGACAGTGTCGTGGTGGTGACGCGGCAGCCGTAGTGCTGCGCGGCGTAGAGCGCCATGCTGCCCCAGCCAGTGCCGATCTCCAGCAGATGATCCTCGGGTTTGAGCGCGAGCTTCTGGCAGATCCGTTCCAGCTTGTTCAGCTGCGCCTGTTCCAGGCTGTCTTCGGGGCTGAGGAACTGTGCCGCCGAATACATCATGGTCGGGTCGAGAAACTGTTCGAACAGATCGTTGCCGAGGTCATAGTGCGCCGCGATGTTTTTCTGCGAGCCCTTGCGCGTGTTGCGGTTGAGCCAGTGCAGGCCTTGCACCAGCGGCCGGCTGAGGCGAGCCAGGCCGCGCTCCATCGCGTCGAGCACGTCGAGGTTGCTGACGAACACGCGCACGACCGCCGTCAGGTCCGGCGAACTCCAGTAACCGTGGATAAACGCTTCGCCGGCGCCAATCGATCCGTTGCCGGCGACCATGCCCCACACCGCTGCATCCTGCACATGGATTTCGCCAAGCAGGTGGCTGCCCGGCGTGCCGAACATCAGGTGTTCGCCGTCCTCGACCACCAGCAATTGCCCGTGTTTGAGCTGACTGAGTTGCCGCAAAACGCCGCGACGCAGCAGCGAACCGGTCAAACCGTTGGTGCTGAGGCGACTGACCGACAGGCTAGAGGATTTCATGGCGGTGCTCCTTGGGAGGCACAGTGGCGATCTGAAAGCTGCCGTCGGCAGCCTGATGAGCAAAAATCGGGGCACGCTTGAGCAACAGGCGCACGGCTTGCCAATAAATCGCCAGACAGGTTTTCGCGGTCATCCACGGAAAACGTCGCAAGTAGCGGTGCAGACTGGAGCGGTCGAGGGGTTCGCGCTGCAGATTGAGCGTGGCGTCGAACAGCTTGTGCTCACCTTGCCAGTCGGCCATGTGCACACCGAGCTTTTGCGCCGCCGGGCTGAAGCTCATGCGGTACTCGAGATCGCGCGGCAAAAACGGCGAGACATGAAAGGCCTTGGCCACGGCAAAGTGCTGGTGAAAGTCTTGCAGGTCGGTCGGTGCGCTGGCCGGCAGCACGTAGTGATAACGCTCGCGCCACGGCGTGTTGGTGACTTCGCAGAGAATCGCCGCCAGTTGCCCGTCGGCCTCGTGGCAATAAAAGAAGCTCACCGGATTGAATGCCAGACCCCAACTGCGCGGTTGGGTCAGCAGGCAGATTGAACCCTGCGGTTGATGGCCGATGGCGACGCCGACTTGCTGGCGTACCGCATCGATCAGGCGCATGCCGCTGCCGGTGAAGGTTTTCAGGTAGTCGGTTTCGCGAAACGAAAACGGCGCAAAGCGGCTGCGACTGGCGAATGGCGACAGGCCGAACACGGCGTCCTGTTCCGCCAGATCGAGGTACAGCAGCCCGATCCGGTAACGGAATTCGTGGCGTCTGGGCGAAAAGCGCCGATGGCCGATCCAGCCGCTGTACAGGGCACTGTTCATAAGTTTTCGCCGAAGGCGGCGGCCACGCGCAGGGCGCTGACCACACCGTCCTCATGAAAGCCGTTGGCCCAATAGGCGCCGCAGTAGTGGGTGTGCTGCTGACCGTCGAGTTCGGCCCAGCGGTTCTGCGCCGCCACGGCCGCGAGACTGAATTGCGGGTGGGCGTAGGTGTATCGGGCAAGCACCTTGAACGGGCTGATGCCGGCGCTCTGGTTGAGGCTGACGCAGAAGGTGGTGTCGCTTTGAATGCCCTGCAGAATGTTCATGTCGTAAGTGACGGCCGCGTGGGTATGGCCGGCGCCGCTCAAGCGATAGTTCCAGCTGGCCCACGCCAGTTTGCGGGTCGGCAGCAGACGGGTATCGGTATGCAGCACGACTTCGTTGTCGGCATAGGGCAGGGCACCGAGGATCGAGCGTTCCGCCTGGCTTGGCGTACCGAGCAGTTGCAGGGCCTGATCGCTGTGGCAGGCGAGCACGACTTTGTCGAAACGCTCGATGCCGGCGGCGCTGTGGATAACTACGCCGTGTTCGTCGCGATCGATGCGCGTCACCGGACAACTGAGGCGAATCTTGTCCTGGAACGCGGCCGTCAGCGGCGCGACATAGGCACTTGAACCGCCCTCGATCACCTGCCATTGCGGGCGATCACTGACCGACAACAGTCCATGATTCTTGAAGAAGCGGACAAAGAATTGCAGCGGGAAATTGAGCATTTCGGCCATCGGCATCGACCAGATCGCCGAGCCCATCGGCACGATGTAATGCAGGATGAAACGTTCGCCATAACCGCCGGCCTTGAGGTAATCGTCGAGCGTGGTATCGGCGGCAATGCGCTGTTCGGCGAGGTCGCGCTGGGCTTCTTTATTGAAGCGCAGGATGTCGCGCAACATGCCCCAGAAGCCCGGTGACAGCAGGTTGCTGCGCTGGGCGAACAAACTGTTGAGGTTGTTGCCGTTGTATTCCAGGCCGGAATCCGGGTCGGTGATCGAGAAGCTCATTTGCGTCGGTTTGAACGACACGCCGAGCTGGCCGAGCAAGCGAATGAAATTCGGGTAGGTCCAGTCGTTGAACACGATGAAGCCAGTGTCGACCGCGTATTCGCGGCCATCGACGGTCACCTGCACGGTGTGCGTGTGGCCGCCGACCCAGTCGCTGGCCTCGAACACCGTGATGTCGTGTCGGCGATTGAGCAGGTGAGCGCAGGTCAGGCCGGCGATCCCGCTGCCGACAATGGCGATCTTCATATCGGGTCTCGCAGCGGTGGATTGCTGCGCACCATGCGCTTGCCGATCGCCAGTTGCAGGCGCGCCGGCAGCTTGGACAGTGGCCACAGCGCCGCCATGAACAGCGCCGGAAAGGCGATTTCCAGAGGACGATCCTTGAGCTTGGCGAAGATGTGCCGCGCCGCTTTATCCACAGGCCAGCTTAACGGCATCGGGAAATCGTTTTTCGCGGTCAGCGGGGTTTCGACAAAACCCGGGCTGATGATGGTGACTTCGATGCCCTCGTCCGCCAGATCGATGCGCAGCGATTCAAACAGGTAACGCAGCCCGGCTTTCGACGCGCCATAGGCCTCGGCCCGGGGCAGCGGCAGGTAGGTCACGGAGCTGGCCATGCCGATCAGATGCGGCGCGGTGCCTTTGCGCAGCAATGGCAGGGCGGCTTCGATGCAATAGCTGCTGGCGAGCAGGTTGGTGCGCACCACATGCTCGATGATCGACGCGTCAAACTGCCGAGCGTCGACGTATTCGCAGGTGCCGGCATTGAGGATCACGCTGTCGAGCGAACCCCAGGCCTGTTCGATCTGCTGGCCGATTTCGCGCACGGTCTGACTGTCGGTCAGGTCGCCCGCGACCACCAGCACTTGCCCCGGATAACGTTGCGAAAGCACCTTGAGCGGTGCCACCTGACGCGAACTGACAGCCAGATGCGCGCCGCTTTTCAGAATGTTTTCCGCCAGAGCAGCGCCGATGCCACTGCTGGCACCGGTCAGCCAATAACGCCGTGGAGGTGTACGACTCATCCCATTCTCCTTTTCAGCCAGGCGATCACCCGGCCCAATACAGGTAAATGTTCATACAGCATGGCCCCGGCATCGAAGTAATCCCGGTGGCGATAAACCTTGTCACGCCAGAGCAGGTGCGAACACCCGGCGACGCGAATCAAACGACCGCCGGCCAGACGCGGGTGGCGGTAACTCATGACCCAGCGCAAGTAGCCTTCACCGTCAGCGATCTGGTCGAAGCCGTGGAAATCGAAGCGCAGCTCGCTGACGTTGGCATACAACTCGCTGAAGTAATGGCGCAGTTGCTTCAACCCCTGCACTTCATGCAGCGGATCGGTGAAGTGAATGTCATCGCTGTACAGCTCGCTCAGGCGTTGCAAGTTGTCTTTATCCAACCCGGCAAACTGCTGGGCGAAGCGGCGCAGGAATTCACTCATGGGCCTCTCCGATAGACGAGCGCGACGGCAGGTTCTTGAAGGCCGCCAGCGCACGTTCGCGCGAAGCCCCCAGATTGACGATTGGCGCCGGATAATCCGCCACGCCGAACAGCCCGCCGGCACTGGCCGGGTTGTGCACTTCCTTCTTGTTCAGGCCGGCCAGTTCAGGCAACCAGTGCTTGATGAACAGGCCTTCGCTGTCGAATTTTTCCGATTGGCTCAACGGATTGAAAATGCGGAAGTACGGCGCCGAATCGGTGCCGGTCGAGGAGCTCCATTGCCAGCCACCGTTGTTCGCCGCCAGATCACCGTCGATCAGGTGACGCATGAAAAAGCGTTCGCCTTCACGCCAGTCGATCAGCAGGTTTTTGGTCAGGAACATCGCCACAATCATCCGCAGCCGGTTGTGCATCCAGCCGGTTTCCAGCAGTTGGCGCATGGCTGCATCGATGATCGGCAAACCGGTGCGCGCCTCTTGCCAGGCCGCCAGATCGTCCGGTGCATCCCGCCAGGCCAGGGCTTCGGTTTCCGGGCGAAACGCGCGGTGGCGCGAAACCCGTGGGTAGCCCACCAGAATGTGTTTGTAGAACTCGCGCCACAGCAGCTCGTTGATCCAGGTCACCGCGCCGACCTTGCCGCTGTCGAACTCGCCCTGATTGCTTTGCAGGGCCGCCTGCAGGCACTGGCGTGGCGAGATCACTCCGGCGGCCAGATAGGCCGAGAGTTGACTGGTGCCGGGTTTGGCCGGGAAGTCGCGTTCGCTCTGGTAGTAATCGATCTGCTCGTCGGCGAAGGTGTCAAGGCGACGCCGGGCTTCCTGTTCACCAGCCGGCCACAGGGCGCGCAATGTCTCGCCAGGTGTTGCAAAACCTTCGACGGATGCCGGCACCGTATCGCTGCCGATAGTCAGCTTCGCTTGCTTGCCGGGCGCTTTTACCAGCGCTGGCATCGAGCGGTGCAGGCGTTCATAGCAGACCTTGCGGAACTGACTGAACACCTGAAAGTAGGTTTCGGTTTTGGTCAGTACCGTACCGGGCTTGAACAGCAGTTGATCAAGATAGCTGTGGAAAGCGATGCCTTTGCTCTTCAGGGCCACGGCCACTGCGGCATCGCGACGGCTTTCGTCAACGCCGTATTCTTCGTTGACGTGCACGGCCTCGATGTTCAGTTGCCGACAAAGCTCAAGCAGCACCGCCGGAGCCTGATCCCAATGGTCGGCGGTACGCAGCAGCAACGGGATGTTCAATGCGCCGAGGCTGGCACTCAATTCACGCAGGTTGCGCAGCCAGAAGTCGACCTTGCACGCGGCGTCGTCATGTTCCAGCCATTGCTGCGGGCTCAACAGATACACGGCAACCGTCGGACCGCGCGCTGCGGCGGCCGCGAGAGCGGTGTTGTCATGTTGGCGCAAGTCGCTGCGCAGCCAGATCAATTGCATCGCGGTTTCCATTAAATCAGCCCACGCTGAACCAGTTCCTGATGCGCCGAGAGCGGGTCTGCGGCCAGGATCAAATCAGCAATCTCATGAGTTCTTACGGACAACTCGGTCTGGTGGATGCATACCGTTGGTCCGACCAGCAGTTTGGGAACACTGACGCCATTCAGCAGTTTTGGCAGCTGCGCCAGATTCATCGCCTTGCTGGAATACAGCAGCACGCCGCGCGCTTGCAGGTGATCGACCGCCAGCGCCAGTTCTCCGGCCGGTAGCGGCCAGTCGAACACTTGCACCGGGCAGTCGGCACTGCTGATCAGCCACGCGCATAGCCACAGGTGCGGTTCCAGTGGCAGGTCCGAGTGATTGATCAACAGCAGCGGCGCGGTGTGTAACTGTCGATTGTTATGGTAGATGCGCGCGCCGAATTTGCTGCGTAACCACGAATAAAAGAACCCGCGCTCCATCTGCGCACCGAACTGGCCTTGCCAGCGCTGCTCGAGTTCGGCCAGCAGCGGCAGCAGCAATTGCTCGCACAGGGTGCGCGGCGGATACAGGGCCATGGCCTGATTGATGCTGTCGTCGAGGCTGCGTTCGTTGAGGCGGGTGACGGCGTCGAGCAACACCTGGCGCTGGCGCTGCCAGTCGTTTTCCACCGTCTCGGTAAAGGCTTGCGGAGTGTCGAGAAGCGGCTTGACCTGACTGACCGCCACGCCGCGGTTGAGCCAGGTCAGAATGGTCAGGATTCGTTGCACATGTTCGCTGGAATACAGGCGATGGCCCTTGGGCGTACGTTGCGGCACGATCAACCCGTACCGGCGCTCCCAGGCGCGCAGGGTGATGGCGTTGACCCCGGTCTGCCGCGCTACTTCACGGATCGGCAGCCAGCCTTCGTCGAGGGCTTTCTTGAAGTCGGCACCCAGGTCTTCCTGGGCGCTGGTGTCGAGTTTGTCGTTCATCAAATGGCGTTTCGCAGGCTGAGGTTTTCCGGATGCGGCTGCAGGTAAACCTGCTGCGCAATGTAGGGATCCGGGTGTTGGCGAAAGTGGTGCTTGAGCAAGGTCAACGGCACCACCAGCGGCACGATGCCATGGCGGTACTGGCCGATCACATGCTGCATTTCCTGTTTGTCTTCAGGGCTGATCGCCTGTTTCAGGTAGCCGCTGATGTGCTGCAGCACGTTGCTGTGGGTGCGGCGGGTGGCGCATTTCTTCAACGCGCTCATCAACTCGCTGAAATAGTGCGGGCCGAGTTCGACCGGATCGGTTTTGCCCATGTTGCCCAGCAGTTTGCCCAGGGCTTTGTATTGCTCCGGGTTGTGCGCCATCAACAGGTATTTGTAGCGCGAGTGGAATTCGGTCAGTGCGCGGCGGCTCAAGCCTTGTTCGAGCATCTGTTGCCAGGCGCTGTAGGCAAGCACGCGGGTGATGAAGTTTTCCCGCAGCACCGGATCGTTCAGGCGCCCGGCTTCTTCCACCGGCAGGTCAGGGTGCTGCGCGCAGAACGCCTGGGCATAGATGCCACGGCCACCACCGTTCACCGGCGCGCCGTTGGCGTGATAGACCTTGACCCGCTCCAGACCGCACGAAGGCGACTGCTGCATGAAGATATAGCCGCAGATATCATCGAGCTCGCCGGCCATTCTCTGGCCGTAGGCGGCCAGCGGTTCGGTGACATTGATGTGCGGATTGACCGTACCGATAGCTTCAGGAGCATCGGGATCGCCGACCAGGCGGATCGGTTCACGGGGGATGCCCAGGCCAATGGCGACTTCGGGGCACACCGGGACGAATTCGAAATGCTCGGCAAGGGTGCGGCTGCACAGCCGTGATTCCTTGTGTCCGCCGTTGTAGCGCACTTCAGCGCCCATCAGGCAGGCGCTGATGGCGATTTTGGGCCGGGAAGCAGAAAGGTCGGACATGCGCACCTCGAATCTATTCCTGTACAGACAGTTATCTCTGTACAACTTTTCCTCAGCATAGATTCATGCGTGTACAAGTCAAATCATTTGTATAAGTTTTTGCGGGTTCCCCCAATCCCCTGTGGGAGTGAGCCTGCTCGCGATTGCGATATGTCGGCCGCGTTGATGTTGACTGCTACGACGCCATCGCGAGCAGGCTCACTCCTACAGGGTGTTTATTTCCAGCCCAGTAGCCAGTGATCGTTGTTCTTCAGCGTCTGCCAATCGAGGCGTGCGGCGCGCTTGGTCAGCACCGCCTGCAACTCGATCTCCAGCACCGTGCCTTCCTCATCACGGAACAGCTCGGTCACCAGAAAATGTTTTTCGCGGTTTTGCGGGTGGGCTGCTGTCCACTTCGACAGCAGCAGTTTCTGCGGATTGATGCGATTCATTGCAGGTGTTCGTGCAAACGGCGTGCAGCTTCCTGGCCACTGAGCCAGGCCCCTTCGACACGCCCGGACAGGCACCAGTCGCCGCAGGCGTAAAGGCCCAGATCGGCATCGGCCAGCGTGCCCCATTCGTGGCCGGTCGCAGGGCGGGCGTAGAGCCAGCGGTGGGCGAGGCTGAAGGTCGGAGCGGGCATCGCACTGTGCAGCAGTTCGGCGAATGCACCGTGCAGTTGCTCGATGACGGCTTCCTTGGACAGGTCGATGTGTTGCCGGCTCCAGGCGCTGCTGGCGTGCAGCACCCAGGTGTCGCACGTGGTATCGCGTCCCGGCTTGCTGCGGTTGCGCGCCAGCCAGTCGATGGGACTGTCCTGCACGAAGCAGCCTTCGATCGGCGTATCCAGGGGCGTGTCGAAGGCGAGGGCGACGGCCCAGGTCGGGTCCATTTTCACCCCGGCGGCCGCTCCGGCCAGTTTCGGTGCGGCGGCCAGCAACGCCGTGGCTTGCGGCGCTGGCGTCGCAATCACCACATGGCTGAAGGGACCGTGGGTGAAGCCTTCGGCATCCTGCAGGTGCCAATGTTCTTCACCGCGAAACACCTCGGTGATGCGGCAGGCGAAGTGCACTTCCAGACCGTCGAGCAGACCTCGGGTGATGGCGCTCATGCGTGGCGTGCCGACCCAGCGCGTCTGCTCGTCCGGCGACAGGTTCAGTTGCCCGCCCTGAAAGGTGTAGAGCTGCGGCGTCCACTCGGCGACCCAGCCCAAGCTCTGCCAGCGTTGCACCTCGGTGACGAAACGCCGGTCGCGGGCGGTGAAGTATTGCGCGCCCATGTCCAGCGAACCGGCGTCGCTGCGTTTGCTCGACATGCGTCCGCCACTGCCGCGGCTTTTGTCGAACAGCTGGACGGTATGTCCGGCCTCTGTCAGCGCCTGCGCGGCGGAGAGTCCGGCGATGCCGGTGCCGATGATTGCGATAGGTACAGTCATAGGGGCCTCGTTTACCTTTCTGTACAGACTACGCCGTCAATGAAACCTGTACAATTTTGTTTTTTGGTATAACTTCTAGCGTTCTCGTTCTGACAGCTTGGCCTATGGTTAAACAATAGAGCCTGCCCGATAGAAAAGATCCCTGCTTATAAAAATAGACTAGTGATCCGGGTAAAACGCCACGCGAGGAAGATGTCATGCACATATTGCTGACCGGCGGTACTGGTTTGATAGGCCGTCAGCTCTGCCGACACTGGTCGGGGCAGGGCCATCAATTGACGGTATGGAGTCGCCGCCCGGAAAAGGTCGCGAAAATCTGTGGCGCGCAGGTGCGCGCGATTGCGCGTCTCGAAGACTTCGGCAACGAGCCGCTGGACGCGGTGGTCAATCTGGCCGGTGCGCCGATCGCTGATCGGCCATGGACCCATCGGCGCAAGGCGTTGCTGTGGAGCAGCCGCATCACCCTCACCGAAACCCTGCTGGCGTGGCTGGAAACACGGCAGCAGAAACCGGCATTGTTGATCTCCGGTTCTGCTATTGGCTGGTACGGCGACGGTGGTGAACGCGAGCTGACCGAAGATTCGCCGCCAGTGATCGACGATTTTGCCAGTCAGTTGTGCATCGCCTGGGAGGAAACCGCGCAGCGTGCCGAGGGTCAGGGCATCCGTGTGGTGCTGGTGCGTACCGGACTGGTGCTGTCGGCCGAGGGCGGCTTTTTGTCGCGGCTGTTGCTGCCATTCAAACTCGGGCTGGGCGGGCCGCTGGGCAATGGTCGACAGTGGATGCCGTGGATTCACATCGATGATCAAATCGCCCTGATTAATTTTCTTCTGCACCGCGATCAGGCGAGCGGTCCTTATAATGCCTGCGCACCGAAACCGGTGCGCAATCGCGAGTTTGCCAAGACGCTGGGCAGCGTACTGCACCGTCCGGCGTTCATGCCGATGCCGGCCCTGGCCCTGAAGGTCGGGCTTGGCGAAATGTCATTGCTGTTGCTGGGCGGCCAACGCGCCATGCCGGCACGCTTGCTGGAAGCGGGTTTCACTTTCCAGTTCACGGATTTGCGCGCGGCTCTGGATGATCTCTCCGGCCGCCTTTGAAATAGGACGATGCATGACCGATCACGCCTTGCTTCTGGTCAACCTGGGTTCCCCGGCCTCCACCTCGGTGGCCGATGTACGCAGCTACCTCAATCAATTTCTGATGGACCCGTATGTGATCGACCTGCCATGGCCGGTGCGGCGGTTGCTGGTGTCGCTGATCCTGATCAAGCGCCCTGAGCAATCGGCCCATGCCTACGCTTCGATCTGGTGGGAGGAAGGCTCGCCGCTGGTGGTGCTCAGCCGTCGTCTGCAGCAACAGATGACCACCCAGTGGACCCATGGCCCGGTGGAACTGGCCATGCGTTACGGCGAGCCGTCGATCGAAACCCAATTGCTGCAACTGGTCGCTGCGGGGCACAAGCGCATCACGCTGGCGCCGCTGTATCCACAGTTCGCCGACAGCACCACGACCACGGTGATCGAAGAAGCCAAGCGGGTGATTCGCGAGAACAAAATCGATGTAAAACTCTCGGTGCTGCAACCGTTTTACGATCAGCCTGAGTACCTCGACGCGCTGGTCGCCAGCGCTACCCCGCATTTGCAGCAAGACTACGATCACTTGCTGCTGAGCTTCCACGGCTTGCCGGAGCGGCACCTGACCAAGCTCGATCCGACCGGCAGTCACTGCTTGAAAAATGAGGATTGCTGCAAGAATGCCTCGCCGGCAGTCCTGGCCACCTGTTACCGCGCCCAGTGCATACACACCGCCGCCGAGTTCGCCAAGCGCGCGGGCATTGCCGATGGCAAATGGTCGGTGTCGTTTCAGTCGCGTCTGGGCCGGGCGAAGTGGATCGAGCCGTACACCGAAGCGCGGCTGGATGAACTGGCGAAAAACGGCGTGAAAAAGATTCTGGTGATGTGTCCGGCGTTTGTCGCCGATTGCATTGAGACGCTGGAAGAGATCGGTGATCGCGGCAAGGAACAGTTCCGCGAAGCAGGGGGCGAGGAGTTGGTGCTGGTGCCGTGCTTGAATGACGACCCGCAATGGGCGAAGGCGTTGGCGACCCTGTGCGAGAGAGCGCCGTTGGCGCTGTAGCAGTTGTGGCGAGGGAGCTTGCTCCCGCTGGCTGCAATGCAGCCCCAAGCCCTGCGGACGCGGTTCACAGGAAACCGCATCCGCCGGGTTTATGACTGCTTCGCAGTCAAGCGGGAGCAAGCTCCCTCGCCACAGGTAATGAGCCAGATTTCAAATCAGCGGCTCATCGGCCTTCTTGTGCTTCCAGCTGTCATTGCCCGGCAGGATCAGGTTCAGCGCAATCGCCACCACCGCGCATAGCGCGATGCCTTTGAGGCCGAAGTCGTCCGGACCAGTACCGGTGCCGACCAGCACACCGCCGATACCGAACACCAGGGTCACTGAAACGATCACCAGATTGCGCGCCTCGCCGAGGTCGATCTTGTGGCGGATCAGGGTGTTCATCCCCACCGCCGCGATCGAACCGAACAACAGACACAGAATCCCGCCCATCACCGGCACCGGAATGCTTTGCAGCAGCGCGCCGAACTTGCCGATGAACGCCAGGGTGATGGCGAAGATCGCCGCCCAGGTCATGATTTTCGGGTTGTAGTTCTTGGTCAGCATCACCGCGCCGGTCACTTCGGCGTAGGTGGTGTTGGGCGGGCCGCCAAACAGACCGGCCGCCGTGGTGGCGATGCCATCACCGAGCAGGGTGCGATGCAGACCCGGTTTCTTCAGATAGTCACGACCGGTCACGCTGCCCACGGCAATTACGCCGCCGATGTGCTCGATCGCCGGCGCCAGCGCCACCGGAACGATGAACAGGATCGCCTGCCAGTTGAACTCGGGGGCGGTGAAGTGTGGCAGGGCGAACCAAGGCGCAGCGGCAATTTTCGCGGTATCAACCACGCCGAAATAGAACGACATGGCGAAACCGACCAGTACTCCGGAGATGATCGGCACCAGACGGAAGAAGCCTTTACCGAACACTGCCACGATCAACGTGGTCAGCAGGGCCGGCATCGAGATCATCATCGCGGTCTGGTAGTGGATCAGTTCGGAACCGTCGCCCGCCTTGCCCATCGCCATGTTTGCGGCAATCGGCGCCATGGCCAGGCCGATGGAGATGATCACCGGGCCAATCACCACCGGCGGCAGCAAGCGGTCGATGAAACCGGTGCCCTTGATCTTCACGGCCAGGCCGAGGAAGGTGTAGACGAAACCGGCCGCCATCACGCCGCCCATGGTCGCGGCGAGGCCGAACTGGCCCTTGGCGAGAATGATCGGGGTAATGAAGGCAAAGCTCGATGCGAGGAACACCGGTACCTGGCGCCCGGTGACGATCTGGAACAGAATCGTCCCTAAACCCGCGGTAAACAGTGCCACGTTCGGGTCAAGCCCCGTGATCAGCGGCATCAGCACCAGGGCGCCGAAAGCCACGAACAGCATCTGCGCGCCGGACAGCACCGTGCGCCAGAGCGGATCGTTGAACTCTTGCTGCATGCTCACGCGTCCTTCTGCTTGGTACCGAAGATCTTGTCACCGGCATCGCCAAGCCCTGGGATGATGTAACCGTGTTCGTTCAGGCGCTCATCGATGGACGCGGTGTAGATGGTCACGTCCGGGTGAGCCTGTTCCACAGCGGCAATGCCTTCCGGCGCGGCAACCAGCACCATCGCGCGGATGTCCTTGCAACCGGCTTTCTTCAGCAGATCGATGGTCGCGACCATGGAGCTGCCGGTGGCGAGCATCGGGTCGATGATCATCGCCAGCCGTTCGTCGATTTCAGGAACCAGTTTTTCCAGATAAGTGTGCGCTTGCAGGGTTTCTTCATTGCGGGCAACGCCCACGGCGGAAACCTTGGCACCCGGGATCAGGCTCAGCACGCCTTCGAGCATGCCGATGCCGGCGCGCAGGATCGGCACGACGGTGATCTTCTTGCCGGCGATTTTCTCCACCGACACCGTACCGCACCAACCGGCGATATCGTAGGATTCGAGCGGCAGATCTTTTGTAGCTTCATAGGTCAACAGGGCGCCGACTTCCTGAGCAAGCTCACGGAAATTCTTGGTGCTGATATCGGCGCGGCGCATCAGGCCGAGTTTATGGCGGATCAGCGGGTGGCGGATCTCGAGGATGGGCATGGAAAAACTCCGGCGGCGGGCAAAAAAACCGGCCTAGATTAATCTATCCGAGGGTGATGTCCTATAGGACATTGAGTACGTTAGTCCATTAAGGCTTGATTCGACCTCACGGGATGCGTACCTTTGCCCGCTTTTCCGAAAACATCCCCCTGGAGAGCGCCATGTCCGCTGATCTCGAGCATATCCGTCAAATCATGCGAGAGGCTGACTGCCTGTACACCGAATCTGAAGTCGAGGCCGCCATCGCCCGCGTCGGTGCACAAATCAACGAACAGCTGGCTGACAGCAACCCGGTGGTGTTCTGCGTGATGAACGGCGGGCTGATCTTCTCCGGAAAACTGCTGACTCACCTGCAATTCCCGCTGGAAGCGTCCTACCTGCATGCGACCCGTTATCGCAACGAAACCAGCGGCGGCGACCTGTTCTGGAAAGCCAAGCCGGAAGTCTCGTTCATCGACCGCGACGTGCTGATCATCGACGACATCCTCGACGAAGGTCACACCCTGGGCGCGATCATCGACTTCTGCAAACACGCCGGCGCGCGCAAAGTGCACACCGCCGTGCTGATCGACAAGGATCACAACCGCAAGACGCGTCCTGACCTGAAAGCAGACTTCGTCGGCCTGCCGTGCATTGACCGCTACATCTTCGGTTACGGCATGGACTACAAAGGTTACTGGCGCAACGCCAACGGGATCTTTGCCGTTAAAGGCATGTAAGCAAGATCAAAAGATCGCAGCGTGCCGCAGCTCCTACAAATTCCGTGTAGGAGCTGCGGAACGCTGCGATCTTTTGCTTTTAAAAGACTGCTAAAGTGCTCGGCCCCGCCCCCCGGAGCCTGTCATGCGCCTCTTGATCCGCAGTATCGCCGCGTTGTTGCTGACCTTCAGCCTGCCGCTTTTTGCCGCGCCGATGCACAGCCAATTCCTGCCGCCGGACGACCTGACCCTGCGCGATGCCGAACCCGAACAGCAACAACTGCTGCAAGTCACCGATTATTCGGTGGTGGTCGGCGCGCAACGCCAGTCCAACCAGCAGCCGATTCCGGTCACGTCGCCGCTGATGATTCGCCTCAAGGGCAAGTCGCTGAACAAGGGCGCAACCATCGCCCAGGTGCTGGTCAATTTCGATGGCGAAAGCAAAAGCCTGAAAAAACCGGTTTACGACGACAAGAGCAAGACCCTGACCCTGTATTACCCGCTGGCCCAGTACCGGGTGGTGATCGATTTGCTGCGCAACGACACCGTGTATGTACAGTTCCTCAGTTATGCCAACGGCCACATCTGGGCTGATCTGCACACCGGGGCCGTTCGTTCGCGTTGAGCCGGGTGGCAGGGCAGGGGTAAACTGCCCGCCCCGTGTAATGTCTGCGAGCTGGAGTCGGCAATGCGTAAAGATAAGAAACAGGTGATTGGTGACGAGATCGGCGATGAGCAGATCAAGCTGTTCCTCGATTTTGAGCCGGTCGACGCCACTTCGCCGTCGCTGCATAAACTGATCAAGGCCTACCGTGGCCTGCGCATCGACGATTTCGAGCGCTTCCTGACGTTCTTCGTCGCGGCCGGTTACGACGTGGATGGCAAGGATGAGCACGGTCAGACGTTTGTTGATCTGATCAAGGATCAGCGTAACGCGGCCGAGTACATCGAGCTGATCGACAAGGCGCGCGGTTAAGATCAAAAGACAAGATCAAAAGATCGCAGCCTTCGGCAGCTCCTACAGGTTGAACACAAACCCTGTGTAGGAGCTGCCGAAGGCTGCGATCTTTTGCTTTTCAGGGCGATAAAAAACGCCCCGCACTCACTGAGTGCGGGCGTTTTTTATGCCGCAAGATCAAGCGAAGCTTGGGGTCTCGCTGCTTTCTTCAACCAGTTCCAGAGCGATGTTGTTCTGCGTGTTGATCTTGCGATACAGCGCAGCATCGGTTTCCAGGACTTTCTCGCGGGCCGGGAAGATCTCCGCCAGTTTGGCTGCCCACTCACCCTTGGCCTTGGCCGGGAAGCATTTCTCGATCAGCTCGAGCATGATCGAAACGGTCACCGAAGCGCCTGGCGAAGCGCCGAGCAGGGCGGCGAGGGAGCCGTCTTTCGCCGCGACCAGTTCGGTACCGAATTGCAGGATGCCGCCCTTTTTCGGGTCTTTCTTGATGATCTGTACCCGTTGGCCGGCCACTTCCAGGCGCCAGTCTTCGGCTTTCGCCTCCGGGTAGAAGCGGCGCAGGGAATCCAGGCGCTGCTCCATCGATTGCATCACTTCGCTGACCAGGTACTTGGTCAGGTCCATGTTGTTTTTCGCCACTGCCAGCATCGGTCCGATGTTGCCGGCGCGAACCGACAGCGGCAGGTCCATGAAGGAGCCGTGCTTGAGGAACTTGGTGGTGAAACCGGCGTATGGCCCGAACAGCAGGGATTTCTTGCCATCGACCACACGGGTGTCCAGGTGCGGCACCGACATCGGTGGCGAACCGACTGCCGCCTGGCTGTAGACCTTGGCCTGATGGTGCTTGACCACTTCCGGGTTGTCGCAACGCAGCCACTGGCCGCTGATCGGGAAGCCGCCGAAGCCTTTGCTTTCTTCGATGCCCGAAGCCTGCAGCAATGGCAGAGCCGCGCCGCCAGCGCCGAGGAAGACGAACTTGGCGTCGACTTCACGGCTGGCGCCGCTGTTGACGTCCTTGATGCTGACGGTCCAGCCGCTGCCGTTACGCTTGAGGCCGGTGACGCGCTTGCAGTATTTGACCTGGGTGTCCGGTGCGCTGGTCAGGTGCTTGAGCAACTGATTGGTCAGGGCGCCGAAGTTGACGTCGGTGCCATTCATCACGCGGGTCGCGGCCAGGACTTCGTCCGGCGAGCGGCCCGGCATCATCAGCGGCATCCACTCGGCCATCTTGGCCTTGTCTTCGGTGTATTCCATGTCGGCGAAGGCGTGGTGCTTGTGCAGCACGTTGAAGCGTTCCTTGAGGAACGACACGCCTTTGTCACCCTGGACGAAGCTCAGGTGTGGCACCGGGCTGATGAAGGATTTGCACGAGCCGAAGGTGCCTTTCTTGGTCAGGTACGACCAGAACTGCTTGGACACTTCGAACTGGGTGTTGATGTGCACGGCTTTCTTGATATCGACGCTGCCGTCGGCTGCCTGCGGGGTGTAGTTCAGCTCGCACAGGCCGGCGTGGCCGGTACCGGCGTTGTTCCACGGGTTGGAACTCTCCGCAGCACCGGAATCCATCAA
>Ga0153923_100191_pt1 | contig 26694 bp, 24 predicted proteins | sample TSNJ007MetaG_FD_104682 | JGI IMG/M metagenome (GOLD analysis project Ga0153923, IMG submission 104682) | Attine ant fungus gardens microbial communities from New Jersey, USA - TSNJ007 MetaG | ecosystem: Host-associated > Fungi > Mycelium > Unclassified | place: USA: New Jersey, Brendon T. Byrne...
GGCAACACCAACAAAACCGGTTCGAAAATTACTTTTAAACCGGATATTCGCGTCTTTCCAAATGGAATTGCCCTGAATTATGATACGCTGGCAGAGCGAGTACAGGAGATTGCCTTTCTGAATTCCGGTCTGCGTATTACGCTGCATGATGAGCGGAGCAATCGTCAGGATGAGTTCTTTTACGAGGGTGGAGCAAGCCAATTCGTACAGTTCCTGAATGAGGGCAAGGATGTTCTACATGATGTTATTCACTTCAGCGCTGAAAAGGACGATATCGAAGTGGAAGTGGCCCTTCAGTACAATGGAGGCTATACAGAAACCTTGGCTTCCTTCGTTAACTCCATTCCTACTCGTAGCGGCGGTACTCATGAGACAGGCTTTAAGACCGCGTATACTCGTGTGTTGAATGATTATGCCCGACGTACACAGCTGCTTAAAGAAAAGGATAAGAATTTAGAAGGAAATGATTTGCGCGAAGGTATGATGGCTGTCATTAGTGTCAAAATGTCCGAGGTTGAATTTGTTGGACAGACGAAGGATCAGCTTGGTAGTGCTTCTGCTCGTAGTGCAGTAGACTATATCGTATCTGAGAATATGGCTCGTTTCCTGGAAGAAAACCCACAGGTAGCACAGAGCCTTCTGAAAAAATCAATTCAGGCCTCGAAGGCTCGGGAAGCGGCTCGCAAAGCCCGCGATGAGATCCGTACAGGTAAGAAACGTAGCGAGAGCTCGAATCTTGGCGGAAAATTATCACCTGCGCAGTCTAAGGACGTTACACGAACTGAGCTGTTTATCGTAGAAGGTGATTCAGCTGGTGGCTCAGCGAAGCAAGGCCGTGATTCAAAGATTCAGGCGATCTTGCCGCTAAAAGGGAAACCGATGAATCCGGAAAAAGCCAAGCTGCTGGATATCCTGAAGAACGATGAATATAAAGCGATCATTTCCACGATTGGTGCAGGAATTGGTCCGGATTTTACCGTCGAAGACAGCAATTATTCCAAAATTATCATTATGACCGATGCGGATACAGATGGAGCGCATATTCAGGTGCTGCTGCTGACATTTTTCTATCGTTATATGAAGCCGTTAATAGATGCAGGAAAGGTTTTTATTGCTCAGCCTCCGCTTTATAAGCTGACCCGCAAAACGGGCAAGCTGGAAACCGTTAGGTATGCATGGAGTGATGAAGAACTGCAAAATTACTTAAAGGAATTCGGCAAAAACTTCGAGCTTCAGCGTTATAAAGGATTGGGTGAGATGAACCCTGATCAGCTGTGGGAAACAACGATGAATCCAGAATCGCGTACACTGCTTCAGGTGCAGATTGAGGATGCTGCTAAGGCTGAGCGTCGTGTTTCTACACTGATGGGTGATAAAGTCGATCCACGTAAACGCTGGATTGTTGAAAATGTCGATTTCACTGAAATTGTAGAGTAGTTGCAGTTAGTAGTGCTGCAAGTGACGAATACTTCCACTATTTTTAATTTTTTGGTGATAGGCAAACGGAGTGGCGGAATCGTTCTGGAGGAGCGTTAGCGTTCGCCTTTGTTTCCGGATTTTATCTGCTAACAGCGGTATAATCAAAAAATCTGGAAACAACAGCGACCGGAAGAATGATCCGCAAAGCGAAGTGAAAGAATATCACCAATCTTTAAGAAAGTGGACAGATTGAGGAACAGAAGGTGAGCCAAGTGAGTAGTTTATCAGAACAATTTTTGCCGGCTTTTCTGGAAGAGGTCGTCGGTGACCGCTTTGGTCGGTATTCCAAATATATTATTCAGGACCGGGCGATTCCCGATGTCCGCGATGGACTTAAGCCTGTACAACGCCGTATTCTTTATGCGATGTACGATTCTGGCAACACGCCTGACAAGCCGTACCGCAAGTCAGCCAAAACCGTCGGGGATGTAATGGGTAATTACCATCCACATGGTGACTCCTCGATTTACGACGGTATGGTTCGTATGGCACAGCCATGGAAGATGGGGCATGTTCTCGTTGACGGTCATGGCAACTGGGGCTCGATGGACGATGACCCAGCTGCGGCAATGCGTTATACAGAAGCACGCTTATCTCCGATTGCAATGGAGATGATGCGTGATATCGAGAAGCGGACGGTGCTGTTTAAGGACAACTTTGACAATACAGCCAAAGAGCCTGTGGTTGTTCCTTCCCGGTATCCGAATCTACTCGTAAACGGCACGAGCGGGATTTCCGCAGGCTTTGCCACTGAGATTCCGCCACATAACCTACGTGAGGTTATTGATGCTTGTATCGCAGTGATGCAGAAGCCGGATATTGAACTTGAAGATATCATGACCTTTATGAAAGGTCCGGATTTCCCTACAGGCGGCACTATTATGGGCGGAGACGGCATCATGGATGCTTACCGCACTGGTAAAGGCCGTATTTATTTACGCTCCAAGACTGAGATTGAAAATATGCGTGGCGGCAAGCAACAAATCGTGATTACGGAAGTTCCATTCCAGATTGTAAAATCACGACTAGTTACCTCCATGGAGAATATTCGATTAGAGAAGAAAATCGATGGCATTGCTGAAGTTCGTGATGAGAGTGGACGAGAAGGACTTCGGATTGTGGTTGAACTCAAGAAAGAAGCGGATGCCCAAGGCGTTTTGGCGTATCTGCTCAAAAAAACCGATCTACAAATCACCTATAATTTCAATATGGTGGCGATTGTCAACAAGGCTCCGCAACAGCTTGGTCTTAAAGCCATCCTGGAGGCTTATATTGCGCATCAGCGTGAAGTAGTGACTCATCGCACCCAATTTGATCTGGAACGCGCAGAAGACCGTGCTCATGTCTTAGAGGGCTTGGTTAAGGCGCTGAATATTCTGGATGAGGTCATCGCTGCCATCAAAGCATCGAAGAACCGTCAGGATGCTCAGAACAATCTCGTGTGGATGTTCGGGTTCAGTGAACGTCAAGCGGATTCTATTCTTACCTTACAATTGTATCGTCTGACGAATTTGGAGATTACTTCACTCCAAAAAGAATTGGATGAAATGATGGCAAAGATTACACATCTGCGTGGCATTTTGGAAAGTGACAAGAAGCTCGTAGCTGTAATCCGTAAGGAATTGCTGGAGATCCGCGACAAATACGGGATCGATCGCCGTTCGCTGATCCAAGGCGAAGTTGAGGAGCTTAAGGTTAGCCTTGAAGCGCTGGTCAACGCAGAGGATGTGCTAGTAGCACTTTCCGCAGACGGTTATATTAAGCGTACAAGTATGCTTTCCTTTACTCGCTCTGGTGGGGAACGTCATACATCAGGCGTTAAAGAAGGCGATCATATCGTTAAGCTGCTCGATGTGAATACCCGTGACAGTCTGCTGGTATTTACGCGCAAGGGGCAGTACTTCTTACTTCCGGTTCACCAGATTCCAGAGTTTAAATGGAAAGAACCAGGTACTGCGATTGTTAACGTTATCGGATTGTCTAAAGGGGATGGAATCATTAGCGTGATTCCGGTCAATAATCTTGATGATCCGCAGCAAAGCCTCGTGTTTATCACCCGCAGAGGTCAGGTTAAGCGTACAGAGCTCAAGGAATACTCTACAAGCCGCTCTGGAGCCGTAGCAGCCTGTAAGGTAGCAGACGGTGATGAGATCATTACAGTGGCTACTAGTACGAATGACAAGGACATTGTACTCGTGACTCGTGAAGGAATGAGTATTAGATTCCATGAGAATGAAGTTAATCCTATGGGCCGTGTTGCATCCGGTGTAAGAGGCATTCAGCTTCGTGAGGGCGATGAGGTGATTTCTTGCTTCTGGGTCAGTGAAGATGAAGGTGAGATCCTTTCTATCTCCGATATCGGATATGCGAAACGTTCATTACTAGTGGATTATCCATCTCAAAGCCGCGGTGGCAAAGGGATGCCAACCTTTGAATTTAAGGAAGGCAAGCGAGTACGACCAAATGGCAGTAAATTGGCAGGGGCTTTCTATTGCAGAGAACCGCTGGAACTTAATGCAATTACACGGGAGAATGCACATCATACATTCTCTTCTGAATCTGCACCACTTGGAGAGCGTCGTTCTACAGGCAAACAGATTGTTCCTGTGGAGAAAAAGGATGAGATTGTTAATCTTTTCCCGGCAGTTAAGTAAAACAAACTAGTAATAAACAGATTTGTTAAAATAACTTATCAAGGTGCTTAGTCAATTCTTCTTGAGAACTGACTAAGTGCCTTTTTTTAATTTTCCCGCTTATCAGATTAAAAGATTTATTTTTCTTCTTTTGCAGGAAATGGAATTTGTTTCGCGAAAATGTAGTTATACCGGATAGAACCGCAAGGAAAGGAAGGAATCAGTGTGCACGCTTCTGAATTCAGTAAAATTTGGCATAAAATTTTAAAAGATTACAAACTACATATGGACAGTAATCTTGCCCCATCGCTAACGGATGCCCAACTCACAGTACTTGAACTGCTTCAGGAACGTGATGCCATGAAGCCTTCTGATCTGGCTCCACATCTGGCGACCAGTCCTGCAGCGGTTACTATGTTACTTGATCGGATGGAGAAAAATGGGCTTATCATTCGGGAGAGAGATGCTGCGGATCGCCGTATTGTATGGGTGAGTATAACGGAAATTGGAACGCAGGAGACTGTACGTGGTTTGAAGATCCGCAGTGATTTTTTTGCAGAAGCGCTTGATCCGATATCCTCTCATAACCAACAGCTACTACTCTATTTAATGGGCAAAATGGTTGTTACAACTGCACCGGAAGGTTCTACACCATGAATATATACAACAACTCTTTATTTCAAAAAAAAGAAGGCCATCCATTAACGGATAGCCTTCTTTTGTAATTCCTTGGACCATAAATCCCATGGATGGGTTTGCGGAGGCAGGGAAATAAGTTCTACTTCTTCTTTAGTAACAGGGTGGGGAAAGCCTACAAGTGCAGACCACAGTGCAATTTGCTGTCCAGGTCTGTTCACCGAAGCCCCATACTTCTGATCACCGTATAAGGGGCAGCCGATGGAGCTAAGCTGCACTCGAATTTGATGTGAACGTCCGGTAAGTAAATCGATCTTGAGCAGGCTGTAACCCTCAGCGCTGCCAAGTACTGTGTAATCCAGAATGGCTTCCTTACCGCCGGGTGTTCCTTTCCGGACTACAGTGACGGTATTGCTCTTGGCGTCTTTAAGCAGCGTATCGGTAAGACGGCCATGAGATGCTGGTGGTTTACCGTGCACGACCGTTAAGTACACCTTATGAAAGCTGTGAGTTCTGACACACTCGGATAGTCTTGAGGCTGCTTTTGATGTCTTGGCAAAGATCATTGCACCCCCAACCGGACGATCCAGGCGGTGGACTAGCCCCATATAGACGTTGCCAGGCTTGTTAAAGCGTTCCTTCACATCTTCTTTGAGCAGGTTGAGCAGATCAGGATCTCCAGTAGCATCCTCCTGAACAGGAATATTCACGGGCTTCACTATGCCTAAAAGATGATTATCTTCGTATAACACTTCAAAGCGCTTCGACATTCCGTCCAGCGGCTCGTTGCTGCCAGATAAATGCTGTGTCATGGCTTACGCCTCCCAGCGTCCCAGAATACCGCATGGCAGGTTCATGCCGGAGGAAGTGATCGGAAGACCGATTTCACCGGAGGTGAGCTTCCCACCATAACGTTTACCCATGGTCATCGACAACATATTACGTAGGACAGTTGGAGAAATCCCAGTGGTGTATGAATTGATTAGCATAAACAAAGGTTTGTCGCTCATTATTTGCATACAGCTCTCAAGGAAAGGATATAAGCTGGATTCCAGCTTCCACATTTCTCCGCCAGGTCCTCTTCCATAGGAAGGCGGGTCCATTATAATCGCATCATACTTACTACCACGACGTTGTTCACGTTGTACGAATTTGAATACGTCATCCGTGATGTAGCGAACTGGACGCTCGCCCAGACCGGACAGCTGGACATTTTCTTTTGCCCATTGCACCATTCCTTTGGCTGCATCCACGTGAACAACAGAAGCGCCGGCACTTGCGGCAGCTACAGTAGCTCCACCAGTGTAAGCGAATAGATTCAGTACTGAGATCGGACGGTTAGCAGCCGCAATCTTGTCCATCATCCAGCTCCAGTTGGCCGCTTGTTCAGGGAATAACCCTGTATGCTTAAAATTTGTAGGACGCAAATGGAATTTTAATTTTCCGTAACTAATTTTCCAATCATCCGGAATTGTTTTCTTCATTTCCCATTGTCCACCACCGGCTGAGGAACGGTGATAATGACCGTGTACATCACGCCATTTCGCTGTCTCATTGGAGAGTGGCCAAATAATTTGTGGATCCGGACGGCGCAGGATAATGTCACCCCAACGTTCAAGCTTCTCTCCACCGCCAGTGTCAATTACTTCATAGTCTTTCCAGTCGCTAGCTATATACATTTTTTAATCCATCCTTCAAAAATTCATTTAGCCTTTATTGTACATCATTTCACCATATAGCTACAAACAAAATACGCACAAGCTCAACACTCTACTTATTCTATCCAATGAAGATTATGTGTATAATATTTCCATGCTCACAGCTATTATTCTGGTAGATCAAGCAATGATTGTGTATGATCAGATATCAGAGTCTTTACAATATTTATGATCGGAGAATAGCAGCTTATGTTCAATCTTGCGCCTCTATATTTCCCGATAACTGCAAATCCAGCACAAACTAGTGAATTTCTACCCAGTCAAGCTTTGCAGCCATATATTCGCTGTTTCTGGGGGGCTGTTACACCGCGTATTCCTACAGAGGCATCCGTTCACGTAGTGGACAAGGCATCTGGTTACGAACCTCGAATGGAAACAATTATTCCAGATACATGCATGGACATTATTTGGAATCTGAATGAGTTGACAGGCTTAACAACTACCGTTTTTTCCGGCATCAATGATGCTCCTTTTGAAGTCCCTTCAGACAGAGGGGAAGGTATGATCTCAACCTTTGGTATCCGATTTCATTTCTGGGCCGTTCATTTTTTTGCAGATGACCATCTCCGGGATGTCCTGAATGCATTTGTAGATGTGGACCAATACTTTTGTACTTTTAAAAAAGAGCTAGGACTTCTGCTGGAACAAGCAAATTCTATGAATGAAAGGATAGCGGCTGCTGAGGCTTATCTTTTTCAGCGTCTTGAGCATGGTGGACGGACTAATGATCGGATGATGAATGCAATTTATACCCTTATTAAACAAAAGGGTGTGGTAACAGCTGAGCATTTGGAAACCAGCTCTAATCTAAGCAGACGTCAACTAGAAAGACTGTTTCAAGAATACATAGGTGTATCGCCTAAAAAAACAGCTGACCTTGTGCGATTTCAGAATGTATGGCGGGAAATGTATCAACTGCCTGTGCAGACGAAGAATATGCAGGATCTTATTTTTACGTATGGATTCAGCCACCAGCCTCATTTTATAAACAGTTTCAAGAAATATGCAGGAAGAACACCACTTGAGGCTTTAGTCTATGCGGGCAGATAAATGTCGCAATTTTGCAATACAAAGGGTGCTAGCCTTGTTAAACTCAAGTAAGAAATGAAAACAATGATGATGAGAATGAAAGGGGACAAATTATGATTTCGTCTTTTGAAGGTACTAACATCTACACTAAGGATACTGCTGCGTTGGCTGCATTTTATTCGGAGGTGCTAGGGATTCCAATTCCGTTCGAAGGCTACGGCAATTTTGATGGCGCAAAGATTGGATTCGACAAGAAGCAGCCTGGAATCATCATTTGGGATGAGACGAAATGGGAAAAGCTCACGACTGGCTTTGTTAATTTAGTATTCGGCTGCGATAATCTCGATGAGACGTACGAGCAGTTAAAGGCTAAGGGACTGGATTGTCAGCCACCGGTTACGATGGCGTATGGCGGGAAAGAAATGAATTTCCGCGATCCAGATGGTAATCACATTACCTTGCTCGAAGGAGCATACTAAATAATTTTGAACAAAAAAGGGATTGAACGCAAACATCAACCGTGTGAATAAACGGGAGTTTGCGTTTTTTTTATTTTATTCATTTGACAATGATAATCATTATCAAATAGAATGAGGGTGAAGCACACATCATTTAAATTTTATGTTTAGTAATGGGAGGAACAGAAAGATGACTAAAGTGCTAGTGGCATACGCCAGTCTAACTGGAAACACTGAGGAAATGGCTGAATTGATTGTAGAGGGAATACGCCAAGCAGGCGGTGAAGCCGTTTTGAAATCGGTCACTGAATGTAACGCGGTTGAGATAAATTCATATGAAGGCGTTCTGTTAGGAGCATACACTTGGGGAGATGGTGAGCTACCTGATGAAGCTCTTGATTTCTATGAGGAGATGGATGAGCTTGATTTGACCGCTATGAAATCAGCAGTTTTTGGCAGTGGAGACACAGGTTACGCGATTTATTGTGGAGCCGTGGACTTATTCGTGGAGAAGTTAAAGGAACGTGGAGCTGTGATATTACAGGATAGTCTTAAGATTGAATATGGCCCGAACGCTGCTGAAAAAGAAGCTTGCCGTCAATTCGGTCGTCAATTTATCGAAGCTTGTATGGTGGCATCATAGGATGGGCGGGCCAGCGGGAAGTTGGATGAAGAAACAATTGAATTTACATACGCCTCCATATAAACGACTACATGATTATCGAGTGGAGCACATTATGCTTGGAGGGGCCGAGAATTTATCAAGCGGAGCTCCAGCGACCGGGCTCCCACGCTGGCGCCAGCAGGTTCAATATGCTGTAGGGCATACACTTAACGACTTTTATAGTTTGCTGCCTGAAGTTCGAAGGGAGACACCGATACAATTTCTGTTAGAGCGTCGTTGGCCACCTAGGGGGGATGCTTTTCCTTCATTACTGCAATATTGGGATATCAAGACGAGTATAGCGGATGAACTAATGCGTATCGTTTCGACCAATCATTTACTGGAAATTCCGGTAATGCTATACGAGCAGTGGTATGTGCCAGTCCCGGAGCTGAGCTTGGAGCTTTCGATGATTACTCAATTAGCTTGGAATTCTACTCAGAATGGTCGAAGCCTGAACATTCAGAAATTTATGGTGAATGGCAATGAGGATACTATTGCGGGCTTTTTGCATATGACAAACGTCTTTTGTTATGCGGCTTACGGTGAACCTGCGGAGACCGTGGAAATCTACTCCTTGCTAGAGGGTCGTAAATACTCTTACAAGGGAAATGCAGTCCCGTATAAGGAGTCTTTGGATTATGTTCGATTGTTATCTGTATTTCTGGAGCAGGAAGTGCACGCTGATGGCTCATTAAACTGTAGCGACCGTAGAAATGATAGAGGCGAAGCTAATGTTGGAGGCTTTGGGCTGATGTGATTACTCCTAATAATAAAATAAGGCCTCCTGCTCTACAGGCGAGAACGCCCATTAGACAGGAGGCTTTAATTCTATGGATTAGCCGATATAACGGTAATAATCCTGTTTATTCTGAATGATAAAGCCACAGCTTTCATATAGCTTAAGCGCATTGGGATTATCTAGAGCGACCTCGAGATTAATTCCATTATAGTTTTTACGTTCTCGTTCGATCGTTTGAAGAAGTGCACTTCGTCCAATGCCTAGCCCCCGTAGCTTCTTGCTGACAGTAAATCCATAAATCCAGGTTTCATTATCTTCGGTCCACAGCCGCATTTTACCAACAGGTTGTCCGTCCATTTCGATCATAATATGTTCTTGCAGGCCTTCCTGTTTCTGCAGGTCATAGAGTTCGGTAGCATCTTCAGTCTTTATGTCAAAGCCTCCACAATCCAGCTCAACGAGAATTGGGGCTTCGTCTTCACGAGCAGGGCGTAAGATCACAGTCCCTGTGGCTGAGCTTGCTTCAGAAGAAGCAACCGAATTTCCGCCCCATTTCATTTGGTATTCCGCGTGATTAAACTCTAGTGGTAGCGTTTGAAGGAATGCTACACCAGATGATGAGGCAGCAGGAGCGTTTAGAAGTAGGGTATCAACATTGCCTCGTTTGATAATAGTTTGCGCTCGGTTCCACAGTGAGGTGAAGATGCCCCGTCGGCGGTAGCCTGGTCGAACCATGCCACAGACCTCCATATCGCTTCCGAATCCATAAAGTCCTAAGAAGCCGACGAGTAAATCATCTTCATATGTCACGAGCCATTCCGTATCTCCTACGCTTGATGGCTGGCGAAGCATATCCCAATTCAATTTCAGTGAAATTCCATCATATTGCTCACAGCGTTCTTGTAATTCTTCTATATTTCTCAAAGTATCAGTAGTAGTCAAACCCGTTTCCTCCTAAAGTGTATTTGAACTAAGTGTATTAGTTCGAATAGGTTAATAAAGCTTCACGGAAACGGGAACGGAGATCAGTCTCGCTCGCCTGTGTTCCCGCTCAGCACGTCCTTATACTCCGGATGCTTCTCAAATTGATGAGCTGCATAGGAGCACACAGGAACAATTTTCAAATTTTCATTTCGAGCCTTATCTACAACAGCCCGTACAAGTTCTTCACCGGTACCTTGACCGCGCAGTTCCTCAGAGACACGAGTGTGGTCAATGACCAATTCCCCAGCATCTTTATCCAAACTGTATGTGATCTCGGCAAGGTCCTTACCGTCATTCGCAACAAAAAAACGTCCTGTTCCAGTTTGAATTTGCATCTTATGGCTTCACTCCTAAATTGTTATTGCCTATATTTTACTACCACGATTTGCAAAAAGCGAGGAACGAAGCAGATTGATTGCTCGCCTTGGACGTTTGATGGCTTTCCATAGATGGATTTATCGAGGAAGTTAGGATTATTGGTGTGAATGATGCGCTCATGTTACTCAAGGCAGTTGCTTTGTAATGTTTGTTCTGCAAGTAGTCTGGCTTTGCGGAATGGGGACAGGAGGCAGACGTGATCGAGTGACTTTTGGCGAGCCGAGAAGGTGGGAGGACTGGAATTTCTGGACAAGCTGGTGTGCTGGATACGCAAGCCGGCCCAGACATTCCTGGCACTCTAACGCAGGAATATCCATGACAGCCGGACTCATGGGAAGACCTCAGCGTGCCAAAAACTCCTGTTATCATAATCATCCACTGGAGCTTTCGGACTCAGATGACGTTATTTGCAAATTTTTAGCCGTTTGAGTAAAGTTTCGGACTCCATTGCAGCTATTCCTTAGGAAAAAGCATAAATTAGGCGATTTCTATGCCAATAGCGCATATGGAGTCCGATAGAACCCCAAATTGGGGGGAATACTGCTTAAAAGGTCCACTATGCCCGATAGCAACTTCGTACGGGGACGTGTTCACCGTTGAAATCGCACTTTAATGTCCTGCTGCATATGAGTAGCAATTCCCTTGCTTAGACTCTCGCAATCTCAAAATCAAAGAGAGATGCAAATAAATTCTGCATTCAAACAGTAGTCAAGCAGCAGTCAATGAATTTTTATACACTCCCGTTTATAAAGTAGCTTGCGTATTCTCAGGATAATACAATAAGATTAAGAGAATATCTCACTACTGAAAAGAACCGCTAGCAGGAGGAATCATTGTGGAATACAAAGTTGAGGTTGAATTTGGATCGATTTATGAGTTATTGAATAGCTTACATACTTATCTCTGCAAAAAATCCTATAAGAAGATTGACCTAGGGGTAGCGTGGGTTACTGAAATTGAAAGCACCCTAAGTGAGGAACTATTATCCCGTCTGAAGGAAACTGAACTAAACAATGAATGGAAAATGTTGAATCTGCTCATTTACTGTTGTCCATTCAAGGATGATGTAGACAGTGTGCTGAACTGGATTGAAGGGTTAACAGTTGGCGAGTTATATGAGACCTTATCAAAATATGTAATGGTATTTCCAAGCCATATGGAGGATTACCGTAATCGCGTAGTATTTTTACTCTCCGAATGGAACCGCCAGTACTTTAGTCAATGCAATCCTGCGATTCTAAGCAAATTACAGCAGCATACGGATTTGAAGAACATGGAGCTTAATGCACTGGAAACTGCTGATTTTGTGAACAAAACGACCAACGGATTCTATTTCATGCCTACGGATGGGCTTAAGAAGCTTGTATTAATTCCACAGTATCATTTTCAGCCTGCTAATATCATCTATTGCTACGGTGAATTAACAATCTGTCATTATGCGGCCTGGATTTCGATGGAGAACGAGGAGATTTCACCTTTTATGTATAGAGCCATTCGTAGTCTGGGTGAAAAAAGCCGTCTGAAAATTCTCCAAGCTCTTAGCGGTGGTCGCAAAACATTCACCGAAATTGTTAAGCATGCGGGAATCTCGAAGGGGATTGTTCACGATCATATTTTTAATCTTCGTTGTGCGGGTTTGCTTCATGCCTATATTGAAGGGGAGAATGTCACCGGATATAGTCTACGCCTGGAAGGCATTCATCGGATGAATGAGCAGCTATTCGATTATTTGAAATAATCATTTCACAAAAAAATATAGCGATCTAAAAGTCAGAATTCTCTTATACAGAGAGGGTTTTGGCTTTTTTTATGTGTCTTAATTTTCTTGTGATTCTGTTTATAGAGAATTTTTTTAAAGTTCTCTCTTTACAGAACTCGAAAACCTTTCTATAATGAACATCAGAAGTTATTCATACTTAACAGGTAGGAATTATAGTTATTATTCTATTAGAGAGAAAAGGGAGATAGGTACATGAGAAAAAATGCGATTGTAATCACTTCATTACTGCTTACGGGTTCACTGTTACTTTCTGCTTGCGCTAACAACAGTAATAACGAATCCTCGTCTGGTAACAACGCGGCTGCAAAGTCCAATTCAACCAATGTGGAAGCAACAACTCCGGCAGAGACTGTTCCTGCGGGTGCGCTAAGCGAGCCTTTTACCGCAACCGATTTGTCCAAACTTCCAGCAGTTGCACAGAAACGTACAGACACCATTATCGTAGGGTTAACGGACCCAAGCGGAGCTTTTACTCCGTATTTTCAGCAAAGTGGTTATGATGGCAATGTATCTTCACTGCTATACGCTTCTCTCGTAACTGTAGACGATAAAGGCGTTCCAACACCGGAGCTTGCAGAGAGCTGGGATGTTTCGGATGATCAGCTTACATACACGTTCCACTTGAGAAAAGATCTAAAATTCAGCGACGGTTCACCATTGACAGCAGATGACGTGGCTTTTACTTGGACGATCCAATACGACAAATCGTATGACGGTAGCTCCCAGCTTCCATCACTAAATGTTAAAGGCGGCAAAGCCTATAAAGATGGTTCTGCTACAGCAATAGAAGGGATAAAAGTGATTGATCCACAGACGGTCTCAGTGACGCTTGAGCAACCAAACGCAACAGCGCTGGTACAGCTCGGCTCGAATGTTCTGTCGAAAGCTTACTATGGCAAGGACTATAAATTTGGAGATCTTGAATACATCAAGAAGCTGCATGAGAAGCCACTTGGAGATGGACCTTACAAGCTGGAGAAATTTATTCCGGGGCAAGAAGTACGTTTTGTGGCGAATGAGAATTATTTCAAAGGTAAACCCAAAACGGAACATTTCATTTATAAAACTACGGAAGGCGATGTATGGCAGTTCGTAGAAACAGGTGAGGTAGACTACGCTTCTTTTAGTGCGACAGACGAGAATATCGAGAAGCTGAAGGCGCTCGGTTTTGTGAATATTATTCCTTACACTCCAAGTACCTATGGTTATTTGCAAGTCAATCTGAAGCATGAACAGCTCAAGGATAAGCTTGTACGTCAAGCCATTGTGTACGGTCTGGATCGTCAGAGTATTTATGTAGATGCAGCGCAGGGTGCAGGCTCAATTGCCAACATCCCGGCATCCCCTATCTCTTGGTCTTATACGGAGGAAGGCATTAATCCTTACAAATATGATCCGGAAAAAGCAAAACAATTGCTGGATGAAGCAGGCTGGACAGTAGGCGCGGGTGGTATCCGTGAAAAAGATGGCAAACCGCTTACCATTCACTACCTCGGCTCTAAGAGCAAAAATACAGATATTTTCATTGCTGTAGCTAAAGAGAATTTTGAAGCACTGGGTATCGATTTCCAGCCTGAGGTTTTTGCAGACTTTAACTCTTTGGTATCTAAGGTAGAAGGCGGGGACTACGATCTCGTATCCTTCTCCACTAGTATGTTGACTGATCCGGCTGACGGGTTTATGCAATTTTTCGATGGAGAAATCACGGATTATGACAATCCGAAATTCCTGGAGCTATACAATAAAGCCTTAGCTACTACTGATATTGAAGCACGCAAAGCGGTATACAAAGAGCTGTATCAGCTCTTCAATGATGAACTGCCTATTATTTTCACAAGTTACAAAAAGACTGTATACGCCTATAACGGACGTATTGAGAATCTATCAGTCAGCCCGTTCATCGGTCTTGCTGGCAGTCTGCCAACTTGGAGCCTGAAATAAATAATCCAGTGTCCCCTGCTCTGATGAGCAGGGGACAAATCATAAGGAGTCTGTCATGAGCGCTTATTTATCGAAAAGACTGTTGTACATGGTCATTATCTTATTTGCGGCATCATTATTGATCTTCTGCCTTTATGCTTCAACTCCCGGAGACTTCATAACCGGAAATATCAAATTGACTGCAGAACGTAAAGCTGAGCTGCGTGAGATTTACGGCTTAAACAAGCCGATGCTTGAGCGCTATGGAATCTGGATGAAGAATGCGCTGCATGGCGATTTCGGGTATTCCTTAGCCCAACAAAAGCCTGTGCTGCAGCTTTTTAATGATTATATTTGGAATTCCTTTTTACTGGCTGCCGTTTCCACGTTTCTGACGTGGGTGATTGCAGTTATTATTGGTGTGATTTCAGCTTATAAGCAATATTCCTGGTTCGATACACTCGTGATGATCGCTATATTCGCAGCAATGTCGCTGCCGTCATTTTTTATAGGCTTATTCCTGATCAAAATCCTGGCCGTCGATCTCAAGTGGCTCCCTCCGGGTGGAATAATCACGACAGGTAGTAATGCTACGGGTCTGGCGTATTTTAAGGAGATTGTAACGCATATGACCCTTCCGGTTGTTGTTATGACTCTACTTGGATTGGGCTCACTCACCCGTTATTTCCGCAGTAATATGATCGATGTCTTAAAACAGGATTATATCCGCACCGCCCGTGCCAAAGGCTTAAAAGAACGAAAGGTGCTATTTACACACGCCTTACGTAATGCCTTGCTGCCCGCAATTACACTGGTTGGTTTCGAGCTTCCAGCACTATTTGGCGGATCACTTATTATTGAAAAAATATTCAATTGGCCTGGGATTGGCCAACTGTATATGCAGTCCTTCGGACTTAGGGATTATCCTTTGCTGATGGGCTTTACGATGTTTATTGCCATACTTACCGTCATAGGAACGTTGCTTTCGGATGTTTTGTACCGGATTGCTGATCCTAGAGTTCGGCTATAGAGAGGAGGAAGCTGACGTGGCAGTTCAAAGTAATGTAGCGGGTATCTCGAAACCCCAGACCACCAAAGGAAAATCCTCTTTATTCCGGCAATCCCTTCGGAGGTTGCTGAAGAACAAGCTGGCGGTATCCGGGTTTGTGGTAGTGATCTTTATGTTTGCGCTTTGTTTTATTGGCCCGCTGTTCTCACCCTATACGGATAACAAAATAAATATGGCACTGATGAACAAGGCCCCTGATATGAAGCATTGGCTTGGCACTGACGCGCTGGGCAGAGATATTTTGACCCGGGTGATGCAGGCAGGACGCATTTCACTAACAGTAGGACTGGCATCAATGGTTCTTTCAGTGTTTATCGGGGCTCTTTTGGGAGCCATAGCTGGGTATTACCGCGGAATCGCCGATCAAATCATAATGCGGATTGCGGATCTTTTATTGACGGTTCCGAGTTTGCCGCTGCTTTTTATTTTTGGAGCATTATTATCAGAGTGGAAGATTCCAACGGACTACCGGATGTATATCGTTATGCTTATGCTCAGCATTGTGAGCTGGCCAGGTATGGCGCGTATGGTACGGGGGCAAATGCTTAGTCTGCGAGAACGTGAGTTTATGCAAGCAGCTGTAGTATTAGGCCTTCGGGATCGGCGTAAATTATTTAACCATTTGCTGCCGAACATTATCCCGCTACTGATCGTTATGGCAACGCTCAACATCGGTGGCGCTATTCTGAGTGAATCGGTTCTTAGCTTTTTTGGGCTAGGTGTTATGCCGCCAACGCCAACCTGGGGCAATATGATTGACGCAGCGAATAATATGATCGACTTCAAGGATCGGCCGTGGCTGTGGATTCCACCTGGGCTATCCATCTTCGCGACAGTAATCGCGATCAATATTTTTGGTGACGGACTCCGGGACGTACTTGATCCTAAACAGAAGAGGTAGGTGACCCTCACATGAGTGATTTAATGAATATAGACGGTCTAAGTACATACTTCTTCACGGAAGAAGGAAAAGTGAAAGCCGTTGATGATGTAAGCTTCCGTGTCCGTGAAGGAGAGACGGTCTGTATCGTCGGAGAATCGGGCTGCGGCAAAAGTGTAACTGCGATGTCCATCATGGGTCTTGTTGAAGAGCCAGGGGGCAAGGTAACCCATGGCAAAATTGATTTTCAGGGTGAAGATTTGTTGCAAATGGACAAAAACACACTGCGAGCCATCCGTGGCAACGAGATCGCGATGATCTTCCAGGAGCCCATGTCCTCTCTTAATCCTGTAATCAAGATCGGTGAACAAATTATGGAGCCGTTGATCGTGCATTTGAAGATGAATAAGAAGCAGGCGCGTATCCGGGCGATTGAACTAATAAAACAGGTAGGCATATCACGACCTGAGCAAATTGCTGATAGTTATCCACATGAATTAAGTGGAGGGATGCTGCAGCGGATAATGATCGCTATTGCTATCGCCTGCAGTCCAAAGTTATTGATTGCAGATGAACCGACAACGGCGCTGGATGTAACGATTCAAGCACAAATTCTGGATATGCTTCGTGAAATTAAAGACAACTCCGGCATGTCTATTCTATTAATCACCCATGATCTGGGTGTAGTCGCGGAGATGGCTGATTACGTGATTGTTATGTACTCCGGAAAGATTGTGGAGGAGGGGGAGGTTGTTGAATTGTTCAACAATCCCAAACACCCTTATACGAAAGGGCTGCTCAAATCGAAGCCAGTTATCAATCAGCGGCAGGATGAGCTGTATTCCATACCAGGTCAAGTGCCAAATCCGCTAGAGCTGGTACCCTCTTGTTATTTTCATGACCGCTGTGAGCATTGCATGCCTGTATGTGTCAGCCAGCAGCCCCAGCTTAAAGAAGTGGCCAGCAGACAAAAGGTAGCTTGCTGGTTGTATGAGGAGGCGGTTGTTCATGCCTGAGGCACTGCTTGAGGTCAATCATCTGAAGAAATATTTCCCTGTCACTAAGGGATTGCTTAACCGGACGGTTGGGCATGTAAAGGCTGTTGATGATATTAGCATCACGCTTCAGCCAGGGGAGACGTTTGGGCTTGTAGGAGAATCCGGGAGCGGAAAGAGTACGGTCGGACGGACGATTTTACGGCTAACGGATAAAACGGCAGGCGAGATCAAATTCAAAGGGATAGACATTCATTCTTTGTCTCCCGCTGAATTGCGAAATATCAGACCCCAAATGCAGCTAATCTTTCAAGACCCGTATAGCTCACTTAACCCTCGGGTCCGCATAGGAGATGCTATCGGAGAAGCTTTACTGGATCATGGGTTATGCTCAAAATCAGAGGTTCGTGATCGGGTGCTTGAGGCGCTTGAGGCATGTGGTTTATCCTCTTATCATATTGATCGCTTTCCGCATGAATTCTCAGGAGGACAGCGACAACGGATCGGAATCGCGCGTGCGCTTGTGCTGAATCCTGAGCTAATCATTGCAGACGAGCCAGTCTCGGCCTTGGATGTGTCCATCCAAGCACAGATTATTAATTTATTTAGTAAGCTGCAGCAGAGCCGTGGGCTCACCTATTTGTTTATCTCCCATGATTTGAGTGTGGTTGAGCATTTATGTTCAAGAATCGGTGTTATGTATCTGGGATCTATGATGGAGACGGCTTCTAGAGATGAATTATTTAAGAATCCGCTTCACCCGTATACCAAGGCATTGCTATCAGCTGTTCCAATACCTATTCCCAAGCTGAAAAGGGAAAGAATTGTCCTTAAGGGGGATATTCCAAGTCCGGTGAACCCTCCTTCTGGCTGTAAATTCCATACCCGGTGTCCCTATGCTCAAGAGGTTTGCAGATCTGAAATCCCGGAATTCCGGGATGCTGGCAATAACCACTTTGTAGCTTGTCATTTGGTCTGATAGCTGTCAAAGATATAATGACGATTCGCTCCTGAGTCTTGAATAATTAATGTTGAATTGTATAATAATACAATTTGACCTTATTTTTGCCTGAGCACAAAAAGTCTTAGAGGGTTTCGAAGCCAGGTTAATGGGGTAATAGAGAGTGGTTAGGTTAGACGTACATATCTAATCGGTCTAGTATAAAATCCCTACTTAGGAGGAATCATCGTGAATACAACAGTACGTTTGACAGAAAGATCCGGCTCGACTTCTTCACAGCGCAGAAAAGGCTTTGTACCGGTAGTCGTGTACGGTGCAGGTTCAGATAGCCAGTCCTTTACAGCGGATGCTAAGACAATTACCGGGATTTTGGCTAATAACCCTCGGGCAGTATTAACCTTGGAATTACCAGACTCGGGTAAAAAGAACGTTGTCATCCAAGAAATCCAGCGCCAGCCAGTATCCAAACAACTGCTGCATATTGATTTTCAACAAATTGATATGAAGGCTAAATTGGATACAAAAGTGGCATTCCACTTTACAGGTGATCCAGTAGGTGTGAAGAGTGGCGGCGTGCAGCAGATTGAATTGCATGAGCTGGATATTCGCACACTTCCAGATAAATTAACGGCATCCTTTGAGGTGGATCTCAGTGGACTAGATATTGGTGACCAATTGCTGGTGTCTGATCTTCCGAAGCATGAAGGCTGGGAAGTATTGACGCCTGAGGACACTTTGATTGTCCGAATTGCGCCTCCAGCTGCTCAAGAGCCAACCGATGAAGATACTGCTGAACCAGCTGCAGTCGAAGCTTCTGGTGAAGATAAAGCTGAATAGAATAGTTATTAAATCATAAGAGCAGATAGAATCCTACCCAAGGAGCTGTCTGCTCTTTTTGTTTTGTCTTCGTGAACACGAATTAATAAAATAAGTGCGGTCTTTCGTATAGTTTCTTAAATGGGATTTATGGTTGTTTCGCCTCATTTAGTTAAAATTTTACAGAAAATCGTTGACGAATTGGCCGCGAAGGCTGAAAATGAGGACAATTACCATGGTAAAGAATTCAAAAGTTCCTGTTGTCGCTGCTTGAAAACGCTTTAGTATTATGCTTCAAAGATCTCTCATTGCCTAGTTCATCATGATTATGAGGAGGAAAGTTATGAAGATGAGGAAGCTGTTTTCGATCTTAATGACAAGTCTGTTGGTGCTTGGGGTAGCTCTACCTTTTGGTGGAAAAGCGAGTGCAGATGCCACAAGTGATGCTTCAAATCGTGCTTTAGTCTGGCTGAAGGCCCAGCAGGATGCAACGGTGGGATATGCTTTTGAAGGCTTGGTAGATAGCTTTGAGGATTTCTGGGGACCTAACAACCCCAAACAGATTGTATATACGTATGATCAAGCTGTTGCAGCTATTGCCTTTATTGTAAAAGGTGAACGGACACGGGCAGAGCAAGTGTTGAACAAAATGCGAGACATTCAAGACCCTTCAGGTTTCTGGTTGAATTCTTATTGGTATAACAATGGCTTCGGAGAAGAAATTCGTAAACATGTGGGGCCGGTTGTATGGATGGCAATGGCAGCTATGGCTTATGAAAAGCAATATAATGACACGCGATATCGTCCGATGGCGCTCAAAGCGCTCGATTGGAGCTTACAGTATAAAAAAGCAAATGGCAGTATCGCAGGAGGATGGAGTGCTTGGAGTAACTCCGATGAGCCTTGGAGCTCAACCGAGCACAATATCGATATTTACCGAGTGCTGCAGTATTATGCTTCGGTGGATTCCTCAAAGGCTGCCACATACAATAGCGCAGCTTCTGGAGTCAAAACCTTCCTGGATAATTATGTGTGGGATGACAGTGTCAAACGCTTCAAGGGAGGCTGGAAAAACGATACGAATCTGATTGATCCTAAAATTCCTTTAGATGTGAATCCATGGGGAGTACTGGCTTTAGGAGTATCTGGAACGCATAACTATGGAGCAAGCTTAGCCTATGTTGAAAATGCCTCCGGCACCCCGGGGACCCTTGCAAATCCGCGTTACAAGCAGACGCTTACTTACAATGATGCTGGGAATACGCTGACCGGCTATGATTTTGACTGGACGGATGAAGTTTTACCCGCATATGACGATAACGGGAATCAAATCGGTAACACGGGTGCTGATGTATGGTTTGAAGGAAGCGCATTTATGTCGCTCGCCTACTTTATGCAAGGCAATGTATCCAAAGCGGATGCCATTAACACTGAAATTATTAAAAAACAAGGCACAAGCGGCGCTTCGCTTGGGGGAATCCCGTACTCACTGAAAGGGACCAGCAACAGCTATTGGGTGATGGCGCAGCAAAACTGCGTGTCCAGCACGGGTTGGTTAATTCTATCCCTGCATCGATTTAACCCATTCACCGGGCAATACTTGACGGGTGGTGGTAATACTGGAGACACGACAGCACCTACTGCACCTGCTAATCTGACAGTAACCAGCAAGACTGATACAACAGTTAACCTGAGCTGGTCTGCTTCAACTGATAATGTTGGTGTAACGGGATATCTTGTTTATCGTGGAACACAGCAGGTAGCCTCTGTGGCGGGAACTACAGCAACTGTTAGTGGACTTACTCCGAGCACAGCCTATTCGTTTACAGTAAAAGCTACGGACGCAGCAGGTAATTTATCATCCGCCAGTAATACCGCAACAGTTACTACTAATCCCACTGGAGGCAGCGGAGGCGGTGATCATGTGACGGCTGACTTTACAGCAGGGGTAACGAGACTTTCTTCAACAGAAGCGAGCATTTATATTACACCTGTGACCAGTGCTCTTTATGTAGATGTGCATTATAAGGTTAACGGGGGGCCACAGCTTAATTACCGGATGACCAACAGCTCAGGTACATGGAAACAGACTGTGAGTGGGTTAAGTGCTGGCAGCAGCATTGAGTACTGGTTCACTTATGAGAAATCCGGCCCACAATATGATTCAGCGCATTATACCTATGTGCAGTAAGGTTAATGAAAGACTTAAACGATAAGATTTGTAGATAGAGCAAGTAAAATGAAGAAGGCTGTCCCAGATGCCATAGTATTGGCTCGGGAGGGCTTTCTTTTCTTTGTTTTAGGCTATGTTAAATCATATTGTTGATATTTAAGTTTTACGAACGTTTGTTCTGTTATTAAGATGACACTATGGTAAGGAGTTGATTACCCATTGGATTTGAAGGAAATGAAGTAAATTCCAACGGAATCATTCCAAGGTATCGTCGAAATGGACGAGGGGTTTAGTGCAACAAATTTACTTTTACAACGTATATATAGTGCTTCCATATTTAGGGATATTAAGGGGATTAAGAGGAATGTTACTGAAGTATATCTACGAACTAACAAGGTTTTCCATTGGTATTAATTCAAATAATTAGAGGTGATTTCATGAACAAATCTGGATTTATATTTTTTATTGCTGCAATTATATTTTTAATATCAGGATGTCAAAAGGCTGGTTCCAACGATGAATTAGCTAAAGCGCAGGTGCAGGTTAGTGCATTAGGATCTTCATTTAGTATCCCTACACTGGATGGATATGAAGTTAGTTATATACAACATAAATTCCCTTCAAAGGACAAACAAGGCAACTTTATTGGAGATAATCAAGAAGTTTTAGTCACATATACGAAAAACAAAGGGAACTGGAGAAGTTAACAAAGGAACAAAAAGCGTCCAATGAAAGAGAAATCATCTACGGACCTTATCAAGGAGAAACACTCATTGAAATAACCTATAGCAATAATCAAGTTGATTTGAATGATGCTGATATTATTGGTATTAGCGGCAATCAGGTGCAAAAAATAAAAAAAGATGATTATACGTTTTTAGCATTCAATGCTTCAAAAGGTTCAATCACTTTAAAGTTCAACAGTTTGGATGAGGATACAATTCTAAGCATTGCTCAACAAGTAGTAAATGAAAATAAATAGGATGGAGTGCTGCTGTACATGGAATGCTTAGGATGTAGAATCGCTAACGGTATTGAACCTGACTTGAATATTGTTTATGAAAATGAATTTATTACTTGTGTGCTTGATATTGCTCCTTTTAATGAAGGACATACTCTAATCCTCCCCAAAAAGCATTACTGTGATGTCGAAGAGATGGAGTCAGAGACTGCTTATGCTATCATGGATGCTTCGAAAAAACTTTCAATTGCTTTGAAAAGCGTGTTTAAACCTGACGGTATAAGAATTTGTCAAGATGGAGGGAAGTTTAACGACCTTACCCATTACCATATGCATCTCATTCCGAGGTACGAAGGTGATGGATTTATCTGGGGTGAACCATTACACCCACATGGTGCTGAAAAACGATTAAGCCAAACCAAAAAAAAGATTCTGAAGACATTAAGTGAGGAAAAGAGAAGGAGTCGATAAAGACTCCTTCTCTTTTTGTCATAAATTAATATGCCTAGCTTAAATCAAAGAATACAGTGCGGGTAAAAGAGTGAAGATCCTCCTCTAGACGGAGGTTCACTCTTTTCTTGTGTCGTAAAATCTTGGAGGGAAACTTTAATGCAATGATTTGTTTCAGTAGGAGATTTAAGGGGGAGTGTTTTATTTACAACGTAACAGTGTTATGTTACGATGTTTTCGAGGAGTGATCGCATATGGAAGATGATTTGATTTCGAAGAAGCAACTGCTGGATTTAACCGGTATTTCATATGGGCAATTGTATCGCTGGAAAAGGAAGCAGTTAATCCCCGAGGAATGGTTTATTCGCAAATCTACCTTTACTGGACAAGAGACTTTTTTTCCTAAAGAGATGATCTTGTCGCGAATTCACAACATTGTGAATATGAAAGATGGGCTTTCTTTGGATGAAATGGCTGATAAGCTATCGGATAAGGCATCCTTTGAGAAGGTGAGTTTAACTGCTAAGGAAATTATAGAACGTAACATTGTTTCGACAACAACACTGAGGAAATTTGGAGAAAGTCTCGGTGATGAAAGTAAATATACTTTTGAGGAGCTCGTTCATTTATTCGCTGTAGACCGCCTGCTTAGTGCTGGGGAAATGAGTATGGAGGAGGCGGAGCTTCTGTTTCGCACTTTGCAGGAGAAAGTTTCAAGGCTCGAGAGTGGAAGCTGGGAGTTGTTTTTTGTCCGGAAAATGGGGGTTTCATCCTTCATTCTGGCACAAGCGCCTGCGGAGTTATGGTTTGATGAAGGGGTTAGATTAGTCAGTAAAATGACATATGCAGATTTGATCGAACAATTGAAAGGTAAGCTTGCCTACAAGCTTGTTGAATAGGAGGAAGAGTAATGGACAAAAATCAGCTGCCTGATTTGATAATAAACGGGGTTAGTGGTGGGGCCGGAGGTACTTACAACAACGTAAACATGGATGGTGTAGGTAAAGTAGTCGGACCGATTGTGGCGCGAATGTTTAAAGGAAATGGGCATATGAATTTGAATGATGATCTCGCAGCAGAAGAAGCAGAATGCAACGGGGTCATCAAAGTGATGGGTAATATGCGTTTTGGTACCCTAAAGGTGGATGGGGTTCTTAATGTAGGTAAGAGTTTTCGAGGTGAAAGCTGTACCCTTAACGGAATGGTGAGTGTCAAAGGGGATTGTGAACTTGAGGATTTCGTAGGTGAAGGTAGCTTTAGTGTTGGTGGTTTACTAAGTGCCGGTCATGTGGATTTCAAACTGCAGAGTCAAGGGAAGGCTAATGAAATTGGTGTGGAAAGCCTCGTGATACGGCAAGTGAATAATGGGTTTTGGAGTAAGATGTTTAGCGGAATCATCCCTAAACTTCGGCCTGAGCTATGTGCTCGAACGATCGAGGGAGATTTTATAGATGTAGAATATACAACTGCGGATATCATCAGAGGAAATATTGTCATTATTGGCCCAGGCTGTACACTCGGACGGGTAGAGTATCGCGAACAAATTACAGTGCATCCAGAGGCTAAGGTTGGAAAGGTGGAGAAGGCCCTGTGAATGATAATCTGAAAATAATTGGAACAACATCTTCAGCCGGTGGTTCTTTCAAAGATGTTAAGATCACTGGAGAATGCAAATTCGCTGGAGATGTGAATTGCGAGAAGATGAATCTGACTGGAAATGCCAATATAGCTGGAAATCTGCATATGAAGCAAATGAAAATCACTGGCGAAATTGCACTCGAGGGTAATCTTGAAGGGGATTCCTTACGTGGACAGGGTGAAATAAAAGCAGCCTCCGTAAAAATCGATGAGCTTCATCTCTACGGAAATTTGGATGTGAAGGGTGATTGTGAAGGGGAAAAATTACAAATTTCTGGTGCCTTAAGCGTAGCTGGATTACTTAGTGCTGAGCATTTGGAGATTAAATTGTTTGGTCCAAGTAGTGCGAAGGAGGTTGGGGGCAGTATCTTAACCATTAAGAAGAGTAAAACGGGAAGACTGCTGCATATGATGAAGCCAACTTCGAAAATACTGTTTGAAGCGGGGCTAATCGAAGGCGATGCTATTGATCTGGTCAATACAAAGGCTAGTATGGTAAGGGGAGAACGTGTAATCATTGGTCCGGATTGTGAAATAGAAACGGTGGAATTCCGCGATACACTAGAAGTTCATAAGCACGCAACAGTGAAGCATCAAGTGAAGATTTAAAGACAATTTTATAGTTATTTTTTGAGAAAAAGAGGAGTGGAACATATGAGTGCTGCCAAATCGCCCAATCTGGGTATTGTAATCGCAGGTCTCCTATTAGGAATTCTTATGGCCTCCATGGACAGCACCATCGTTGCAACTGCAATGGGTAATATTGTTGGGGAGCTTGGCGGAATGGACAAATTTGTCTGGGTGACATCAGCCTATCTCGTAGCCGAGATGGCGGGTATGCCCATTTTCGGCAAGCTGTCTGATATGTATGGTCGTAAGAAGTTTTTTATTTTTGGAATTATCGTATTCATGGCGGGTTCGGCTCTCTGTGGAACGGCTGATACAATAACTCAGTTAGCTGCGTACCGGGCTATTCAGGGCATTGGTGGCGGGGCGCTGGTGCCAATCGCTTTTGCCATCATGTTCGATGCTGTTCCGCTGGAGACGCGGGGCAAGCTCGGCGGGGCATTCGGAGCAGTATTTGGATTGTCGAGTATATTTGGTCCATTACTGGGGGCGTATATTACCGATCATATTGCTTGGCAGTGGATATTTTACATTAACTTACCCCTTGGACTGTTGGCTTTTGCGATGGTCGTATTCTTTTATAAAGAATCGCATGAGCATTCTAAACAGCCCATTGACTGGTTGGGCGCGGGTACGCTGCTTGGTTCAGTCATTTGCTTAATGTTTGCGCTGGAGCTAGGCGGGAAAGAGTATGCTTGGAATTCTTCCATGATTTTTGGTTTATTTGCAGCCTTTGCCATCCTTGCAGCAGTGTTTCTTGTTGTAGAGACTAGAGCGAAAGAACCGATTATTTCCTTTGCCTTGTTTAAAAAAAGATTATACGCGGTGAGCATTATCTGTGCACTATTTAGCGGTGCAGCCTTTATTGTGGCTTCTGTGTATATTCCGATCTTTATTCAAGGGGTATTGGGCGGATCAGCTACAAATTCAGGACTTGTATTGCTACCAATGATGGTTGGCTCAGTGGTTACAGCTACGATGGGCGGATTTCTGATGTCAAAAACCAGTTACCGCAGCCTGCTGATTCCTACATTCGCACTTTTGGTGATCGGTACTGGACTTGTAGCGACACTCACGCCGGATGCTTCACGACTGCTTGTTACTTTATATATGATTTTAATTGGGCTAGGGATTGGTGCTTCATTCTCAGTGCTAAGTACGGCATCTATTCATGGATTGACGGCACAGCAACGTGGATCTGCCAGCGCAACGCTGAATTTCATTCGTTCACTGGGCATGACCATAGGCATTACCACCTTCGGTATCATTCAAAGTCACTATTTCTCAGGCAGTCTTACCAAGCTACTCTCGGCTAATGGTGGAGGAGCGGCTTCGGCGGGAGCTATGGATTTTAAAGATCCGCATGCTTTGCTCTCACCTGAGACTAGGGCGCTCATTCCGCCTGAAATTCTGGGTAAGATTACAGCTGGGTTGTCCTCATCCATTGTAAACACCTTTGCTTGGGCGGTGATTCCCGCTGCTTTAGCGTTACTGGCTTCGTTCTATATGGGACGTCAGAAGATGGATGCCTCTGCGGAGGGGGATGTTCAGGCGTCTGCGCATTAGCATGTAGTCTAGATAATATTCGTTTGGTTATGTTTCAGTGAAAATAGACATATAAAAAAACGACCACCACTTCGGGTACTTTCTAAGTGGTGGTCGTTTTTTGTCTAAAGTCATATATGCCCTCCATTACTAGTCCC
>Ga0153923_100192_pt1 | contig 26418 bp, 20 predicted proteins | sample TSNJ007MetaG_FD_104682 | JGI IMG/M metagenome (GOLD analysis project Ga0153923, IMG submission 104682) | Attine ant fungus gardens microbial communities from New Jersey, USA - TSNJ007 MetaG | ecosystem: Host-associated > Fungi > Mycelium > Unclassified | place: USA: New Jersey, Brendon T. Byrne...
CGACCGCCAACGCCATGTTGGTCAACGCCCCGAGCGTGCTGGTCGCCGACTTCCTGAACTCGCGCTCGTTCGAAATGATGATCGAGCTGGGCTCGATGCCGGTGATGAAGATCCTGTCCCAGGCCACGCGCATCATCGCCGAAGGCGAAGTGTTGCAACTGTCCAAGGTACGCGACGCCAGTACCACCGAAGAAACCTACATGGAAGTCATCCGCGGCAAGACCGCTATGCTCTTCGAAGCCTCGACCCACAGCGCTGCCGCACTGGCCGGTGCCACCACCGAGCAGAGCGAAGCCCTGCGCACCTTCGGTGATCACCTCGGCGTGGCGTTCCAGCTGGTCGACGACCTGCTGGACTACAAGGGCGACGCCGAGACCCTGGGCAAGAACGTCGGTGACGATCTGGCCGAAGGCAAGCCGACTCTGCCGCTGATCTACACCATGCGTGAAGGCACGCCGGAGCAGGCTGCTCTGGTGCGCCAGGCGATCCAGAAAGGCGGGATCGAAGACCTCGAAAGCATTCGCATCGCCGTGGAAGCCTCGGGTTCGCTGGAGTACACCGCACAACTGGCCCGCGACTACGTGGCCCGTGCGATCAAGTGCCTCGACGCGCTGCCGGCCAGCGAATACCGCGATGCACTGGTAGAACTGAGCGAGTTTGCAGTCGCCCGCACGCACTGATATCGCTGATGCAAGAGCAAAAGATCGCAGCCTTCGGCAGCTCCTACTCAAATCATCTGTAGGAGCTGCCGAAGGCTGCGATCTTTTGCTTTTGACTCCATCAAAGGCTAAAACCCTATACAATGTGCGACTTTTAGCGATCCCCTACCAAGGAGCCTTAGTGAGCACGTTGCCACCCTGCCCGAAATGCAATTCCGAATACACCTACGAAGACGGTGCCCAACTGATCTGCCCTGAGTGCGCCCACGAGTGGTCGGCCAGCGGCGAAGCCGAAGTGACGTCCGATGAGGCCGTGAAGAAAGATTCGGTCGGCAACGTGCTACAGGACGGCGACACCATCACCGTGATCAAGGACCTGAAGGTCAAGGGCACCTCGCTGGTGGTCAAGGTCGGCACCAAGGTCAAGAACATCCGCCTGTGCGATGGCGACCATGACATCGACTGCAAGATCGATGGCATCGGCCCGATGAAACTCAAGTCCGAGTTCGTCAGAAAGGTCTGATCCGCTTGTCATCCATCCCGCGCCCGCCGTGGGATGGAGCTTCGCCCTCCCCCGCTTTGCCCTCCCGCATTTTCGCGTAATAGCCAGACGCCAGCCGATTTGACCTTACGCAATCTTTACCCGGAAAAAAACGCATTCCGCCAATAGGCGCTTGCTATTTGACGAATAAGAATTATTCTCATTGAAACCTTTCAAGGAGATGAGACCCATGACTTATTTGATCGACGCCTGGCTGGATCGCCCACACCCGTACCTCAGAATCCTGCATCGGGAAACCGGCGAAGTCTGTGCAGTACTGGAAGAAGAAGCCCTGCATGAGCTGCAGGATCAGGGTGATCTGGACGTCAGTAGCCTGAATTCCAGCGAACCGCTGGTGCTCAAGGAACTGGTGCGTAATCTGTTCCTGTTCTGCTATGCCCGGGCCTTGCGCCCGACCAATGAACTGCATCACAAGATCGAAATATGAAGCCCCAAAAAACTGTAGGAGTGAGCCTGCTCGCGATAGTGGCCTATCAGGCAACTGAGTAGTCGACTGAACAGACGCCATCGCGAGCAGGCTCACTCCTACATTAGCCCGCCTTGTGGCAGGCCAGGCATTACAGAACGTCCAGCAGCTCGACGTCGAATACCAGAACGCTGTGCGGCGGGATGCTGCCAACGCCTTGAGCGCCGTAAGCGAGTTCGCTCGGCACGTACAGGCGCCATTTGCTGCCGGCATTCATCAGTTGCAGAGCTTCGGTCCAGCCGGCGATCACGCCGCCCACCGGGAATTCTGCTGGCTGGCCACGATCGTAGGAGCTGTCGAACACGGTGCCGTCGATCAGCATGCCGTGGTAGTGAGTACGCACGGTGTCTTCACGGGATGGCTTGGCGCCTTCGCCCTGGGTCAGCACTTCGAATTGCAGACCGGAAGCCAGAGTAGTGATGCCTTCTTTCTTGGCGTTTTCAGCCAGGAAAGCACGGCCTTCGCCGGCAGCAGCTTCTGCTTTGGCGGCGGCTTCGGCTTGCATGATTTCGCGGATAACCTTGAAGCTGGCGGACATTTCTTCCTGGCCAACACGGCTTTCCTTACCGGCGAAAGCGTCGGTCAGACCGGCCAGGATCGCGTCCAGGCTGACACCCGGTGGCGGGTTGTCGCGCAGCTGGTCACCCAGCTGACGGCCAATACCGTAGCTGACGCGGGTTTCGTCGGTGGACAGATTTACTTCGGACATGACAATGCTCCGCTCTGGGGCGATCCGGAAGGAAATATTCTTACAAACCCCTCCGAAAAGCCCTACATGAAAAAGGGCGAGCAGACTAGCACAGATGCCCGGAGGATGGGACGCAAGGCCTACAGGGCCGAGCGCCAGGCCAGCGGCACTTTCAGGCTTTCTTCGCCACTGGCGCCCAGGCCGCACATTTCATCGTGTACCGAGGTGTGGACGAGGTTGAACGGCAGCACCGGAAAGTTATGCAGCACATCCCGCGCATGTTCCACCGAACGCAACATCAGCATGTTGCCCTTGGGATCACTCAGCGGATACGCCGCCCCATGCATCCGCGCCTCGAGCAGATAAAGTCCGCCCTCCATGGAGATCAGGTTCAACTCATCGACCTTTCTGGCGATGGCAAACGCATTCAATTCTTGCAGGTTCATGAACGCACCTCGTGCGGTGGCGAGCCAGGACCTCTACAGGGATATGCCCGCGCGCACCAAAGCACAAGCCACAAACGGCACCGCCCGTCTGTTTCGCAACAGACGGGCGGTGTTTTTGCAGCGATCAGCTAATGATCAGTGCTTGGTGAGCTTGTCCAGATAGCCCATGGCAAACGCCGAGATCACGAAGGTCATGTGGATAATCACGTACCACATCAGGTGCTCGGGATCGACGTTCTTGGCATCCATGAAGATCCGCAGCAGATGGATCGAGGAAATCGCCACGATCGACGCCGCCACTTTCATCTTCAGCGACGAGGAATCCATGGTGCCCAGCCAGCTGAGCTTCTCTTTGCCTTCGTCGATGTTCAGCTCGGACACGAAGTTTTCGTACCCGGAAATCATCACCATCACCAGCAGGCCGCCCACCAGCGCCATGTCAATCAGCGACAGCAGCACCAGGATCAGATCCGATTCGGCCATGGAGAACACGTTGGGAATGACGTGAAACACTTCCTGGAAGAATTTCAATGCCAGCGCCAGCAGCCCGAGGGACAGCCCGATATAGATCGGCGCCAGCAGCCAGCGCGTGGCGTACATTGCATTTTCGATAAAGCGTTCCATTGACTCTCACACAATAAGGATTGAAATCGGCGGCGAGTATACCAGTCGCCCGTGACCGCCAGAAACCGCCCGGCTCGCACCTCCCATCACCGCAACCTGCATGTGTAGGTGATTTTTTTTCTGCTACTGTCCAAACCATTGACCGCCTAGCGAAAGTGGACAGGACGACTGGAAATGCATGTGCGATTGCCGATGATGACTGCCGGAATTTACCTCGCTCTGCTGCTGGGTGGCTGCTCGCCCGGCGAGGAGAAAAAACCCTCGGTCAGCCTCGACGCGAAGACGGCAACGTTCGAACACTCACTGGACGCCATTACCGACCCGAAACTCAAGGACGCCGTGACCGAACTCGGTGGTTCGCTGCTGCTGCTCGAACGCGCGCAGCTCAAGCTCGACAGCACCCCGCTGAAAACCGTCTACGGCGAAGACACGCTAGGCATCCTCAAGCACTACCCTTCGCCGCAAGCGCTGGTCGATACCTTTATCAACGGGCTGTTCGTGCTGCACAAGGACGCCAGTTCCGACTACCTTACTGACCTGCAACCGGTGTTCCCCTTCAACCTGAACATTCCCGGCGGTTTCCTGTTCCCGCATGGCGTGGAATGGCAGTCGGTGACCCTAAGCAACAAGCGCGTGATCGCTTATCAGCCGGAGTGGTCGGAAACCGATCCCGGCATCCAGTTGAGCCCGTCCAGTTCCAACGTCAACAACCCCGATGACCTGACCGTGACCTACCCGTTCATCGAAGGGTTGGACGTGGACAAGAAGAGCCAGCCACAACCGGTGAGCCTGCAAGGCAAAGTCGAAGTCATCGCGCCGCGTCGCTTGTTCAGCTTCAACCTGAACCAGAAGGATGTCGGCCAGACCCGCACCGACGACAACCTCAGCGTCACTCTGCTGAAGCTTGAAAAGAACTACGCCGAAGTCGAATTCAGCAACAGCCTGCCATTGGCACCTGAGGTCGAGGGTGCGCAGCTCAATCCAGTCATCGTTCAGGCCCGCGACCTCAGCGGGCAATACCTGGTGCGCGCCGGTTCGATCAACGAGAGCCCGGCACAAGTCGCCTTCTACGAGAAACAACTGGCGCATCTGCAACAGCAGAAAACCTGGAGCGAGGCGTTGGAAAAACAGCTCGAGGACGAACAGCAGACCTTCGAGCAGCAGCATCCGCGCCGCTACAACAAGGTCTACTTCAATGGCCCCATCGATACCCTGGAAGTCAGCGTGCTCGATTTCTCATCGGCAACCGTGACTCGCAAGGCGCTGGACCTGCCGGTGCGCACCTTCAGTCAGCACACCACCGAAAAAGCCATCCAGCCGCTGGACCCGGCGGTGGTCGTCTATGACGACCTGGCGCCGAACTGGCTCAAGGGCGCGAGCCTCACCGAGGAAGCGTTGAAGGCCGGCATCCGCATCCATCAGTCCGTGGAGGATCCGAGCGCTGCACGCATCGAGTTCTCTCACCGTCGAACCTTCAACGATGAGCTGCTCGGCGATGACTTCAGCCCCGGCGAGAGTCCCGTGACCTTCTTCACCGAGAAACGCAGTGGCAAACTCGATGAGCCGATCGAACTGCCGCCCGAGGCGTATCAGGTCGATCCGCTGCAAGCGACGATCACTTACGATTTGAACCTGTTCCCGGAAACCCCGGCGATTGCCGTGGGCTCGATGCCGTTGTTTCTCGCGACCGTCGACAAGCAAACCTACGACGCCAGATCCTTGCCCAAAGGCCTGGAGATCAAGAACAACATGCTGGTGGTGGACTTGAAACTGTTCCCGGCCAACGCCTGGCGATTCTTCGTCAAGGACGACAGCGGTAACTACCTGAAACAGATTCTTTCGGTCAGTCACGACGCGAGTGCGGATGGTCCGGCGCTGTTCGGCGTGCATTACTTCTATGGCCGTCCAACGCATGTGGAGACCTATCAGAGAACCGAACTCAATACCGTGCAATACGGCTTTGAGGTCAAGCTCGACAAGGCGCAGCAGTCCGACACCGCGCCATGATTGCGCCTAGTGGTCGAACACGCCGACCGTACGCCCACGCCCGCCATTGATCTGGCGCAGCTGGGCTTGCAGGTGCAGGCTCCAGATCTGCGGATCGTCGGCCAGCTCGTAACCGTGCATCGTCAGGCTTTCAACAATGGTGTCGAGAATCGACTCGGCGGCGACCGGCCCGTGAAACGGGCCCTGAGCCTTGATGGCGGAAGGTTGTTCACCGGCCATGCCGGCAGCGAAGAGCAAGGTCCACATGCCGTTATCGCCGGCCAGCGGTTTGATGGCGCATTCGATGCGGGTCACAAGACCCAGGCATTGACGGGTGAGGCAGAGGTTGCGCGACATGGCGGCGACCCTCGGTAAAACCTGTATTCAGCCTTCACGCGAAGGCTGTTTCGATCCAGTGATACTGTCGATGTCCTTGAGCTGAGAATAGAAGAAAAGTCCGCCACGCAAGCCGGATGGAACCAGAAGGCGCCGAATGGTCATTGTGTGAATGTTGACGCCAGAGTAGTGGCACTTTTCCTGATGATCACCGCAAAAATCAATCTGGAAAACAACTGTGGGAGCGAGCTTGCTCGCGAATGCGGATGTTCAGGCAACTAATTGTCGACTGGTATGCCGCCTTCGCGAGCAAGCTCGCTCCCACAGGATTTGCTCCAGACTTTTTAAGCTGGCTTGGCCTCGGCCAACGCCTCCTGCGCCAATTCCTTCTCGGCCTCTTTCAGATCGTCTTCACTGATCATCTCGGCAATCACCCGCAGACGCTCGACCACGCGCGCATTAACGCTGCCCTCAGGGAACTGACCGTCAGCATCCGGCTCACCGGCCGGCTCGCCGACCAACAGGCTCAACGCCTCGTCTGCCTGACGCACCGCGTACACGTGGAACTGCCCGGCGCGCACTGCCGCCAGCACCTTCTCGTCGAGCATCAGCGTGGCGACGTTGGCCTGCGGAATGATCGCGCCCTGCTCACCGGTCAGCCCGCGGGCTTCGCAGAGACGGAAGAAGCCTTCGATCTTCTCGTTGACCCCGCCGACCGCCTGCACTTCACCGAACTGGTTGATCGAACCGGTGATCGCAAAGCACTGCTTGAGCGGAGTTTTCGACAGCGCCGAAATCAGCGTGCACGCCTCGCCCAGCGACGCACTGTCGCCATCGACATAACCGTAGGATTGCTCCAGCGCGATGCTCGCGGAGATCGCCAGCGGGAATTCCTGGGCGTAACGACTGCCCAGATAGCCGGTGAGAATCATCACGCCCTTGGAGTGGATCGGTTGCCCAAGGTTGACCTCGCGCTCGATGTCGACGATACCGCTGCCGCCCGGGTACACCGTGGCGGAAATCCGCGCCGGCACACCAAACGCCGAATCACCGACTTCGAGCACAGTCAGCCCGTTGCACTTGCCAACCGCGGCGCCGTCGGTGTCGATCAGGATGATCCCGGCGAGCATGTCGTCGAGGATCCTTGCCGACACGCGACCGGTGCGGGTTGCCTTGGCTTTCAGCGCCCGCTCGATGTGCCCGGCATCGGTCATTTCATCACCGGCCAGATGGCGGATGAAATCCGCTTCGCTGACCAGTTGGAACAGATCGCCGATCCGCGCCGACAAACGCCCCTGATGCTCCGCCAGCCGCGCGCTGTAGGTCGCCAGACGCGCCACCGCATCGGCGGTCAGCGGCGCCATGCCTCCTTCCGAAGTACGGGTTTTCAGCAACTGGGCAAATTGCTCCAGGCTTTCGTCGACCATCGGAATGTCTTCGTCGAAGTCGACCAGCACGCGGAACATCTCCTGGAAGTCCGGATCCAGGTCCTGCAGCGTGTAATACAGCTGCCGCGCGCCGATGATGATGACTTTGACCTGCAACGGAATGTGCTGCGGGTTGAGAGTCACGGTGGCGAAACGGCCCATCTCGCCCAGCGGTGATTCCATCTTCAGCTTGCGCGATTGCAGGGCACGCTTCAGCGCATCCCACACGAACGGCTCGCTGAGCATTTTTTCCGCTTCAAGAATCAGGAAGCCGCCGTTGGCACGGTGCAGTGCACCCGGGCGCAACTGCCGATAAGTCGTGTAGAGCGCACCCTGATCGGTGGTGTATTCGATGCGGCCGAACAGATTCTCGTAAGTCGGGTGCGGCTCGAACACCACCGGCGCACCGCCGCTGGCCGGATGCCCGACCACCAGGCTCGGCGCGTACTGCTCTTCGAGCAGCTTGCGCGCCACGGCGTCGGTCTTGCTGTCGTCGACCAGTTGCTCGACCACGGTTTTCAGCAGGTACACCTGCATCGCCTGCAGGTAACCGCAGACCGCAGCGTTTTCCGCGTACTTCTCGGACAGCGGCGAGAGCAACGGCTGCAAGGCCAGGGTGATGGTTTCTTCGTTGAGCTGACGCAGCTGATTGTTCGACTCGCGCTTCCACTGCGGCAGGCTCGCGAGTTCTTCGTTCAGGCGTTCTTCGAGGCCGGAGATGTCCTCGTGGAAACGCTCACGATCGGCTTCCGGCAATTGCGAGAACTCGGCCTCGTCCAGCGCCTTGCCTTCGAGCATCGGGGTGAAAGCGATGTTGCTGCTGTCACGGTACAGGGCGACGTCTTTTTCCAGGGCCAGACGTTCGATGACGTCCAGCGCCTTGTCGTAGCGCTGGTTGAAGGCGCGGTCGATGGCGCTTTTCTTTTGCTGGTAGGACGGGTGTTCGAACACCGCCGGAAACGTCGCCAGCAGGTTGTCGATCAGGCCGTTGATGTCACCGATGAACGAGGCCGCCGTGCCGGAAGGCAACTCCAGCGCGCGAGGTTCGCGCGGCTCATCGAAATTGTTGACGTAGACCCAGTCCGCCGGGGTCTGTAGACGTTTGCCCTCGGCCTTCAGGTAGCGTTTGACGAACGAAAACCGGCCGGTGCCGGGTTCGCCCATGACAAAGACGTTGTAACCGGGGCGTGGCATGGCCACACCGAACTGCAAGGCTTCGACCGCACGTTCCTGGCCAAGCACACCGCGAAAGGGCTCCAGATCATTGGTGGTAGTGAAGCTGAACTGTTCAGCGGAAAACGGACGAGTCAGCGCTTCGGGCGCTATACGCAGGCTGGCAGCAACAGGATCAGGCATCGGGCTTCCTTAACAATCAGGCGGGGCAGATAGCGGCATTCTGGCGCTGCCCGTGCCCCACTGGCAAGGCGCGCCACACGACAAAGCATAGACAACCGGGCCACCCCGCTTCGCCCCCCGTGAATCCGGGGTTATCGCCAAATCTTTTGTAAAAAATCACGGAACCCCCGGAACGTGCCTAAACTCCAAACTGCGCGGCTGGAACTAATACCGGCCCACTGGCGCTTCAGGGGTCTGTTATCACAGAGCCTGGGGGTCAGAACCCTGTCCATTGGTATGCACACAAAGAGAACAAAGCTATGAAACGGATTCTTCTCGGTACTCTCTTCACCGCTGTTTCCATCAACGCCATGGCGCAAGCCCCGGGTGGCCCGGATTGCGGTTGGGGCAACATGCTGTTCGAAGGTCAGCGTGGCACCCCGGCACACTTCCTGGCATCCACCACTAACGGCACCTCCGGTAACGCTACGTTCGGTATGACTTCCGGCACCAACGGTTGCTCGACTAACGCATCGCTGACCTACGGCGGTAAATCCTGGTTCGCCATGAATGGCATGATGAACGAGCTGTCCGAAGACATGGCCAAGGGCAACGGCGAAGCGCTGACGACCTATGCCGTGGTACTGGGCGTGGCGCCGGAAGACCGTGCGCACTTCGCTGCTGTCACTCACGAGCACTTCCAGCAGATCTTCAGCAAGGCTGACGTAACCGCCGAAGACGTGCATACCAACACCCTGGCCGTTCTGAAATCAGACCCACGTCTGGCCAAGTACGCAACTCAGGCTTAAGCTCGACCCCACCCGCTTCTTTCGGGAAGCGGGTTTTGTTTTTTTATGGCCCACCCTTTTTGAGCAATGCAAGTCAGTTGTGACATGTGCCGAGCCCTGTGGCGAGGGAGCTTGCTCCCGCTGGAGTGCGCAGCGCTCCCGGTTTTCAAAGCGGGGCCGCTGCGCGCCCCAGCGGGAGCAAGCTCCCTCGCCACAGGGTTGGTGCGGGTTTGACTGATCGGCATTAATGCCTGGGGTCTTTGTCTTTCTTTCGACTTAAGTTGCCACTTATGCTCAAACGCCTTGCCTGGCTGGCGCTCTGTGTCTGCGCCCCGCTGTCCGCCGCGCCTCACATCGACCCTCAACGTTTGCAGCAACTGGCCAACGACCGCTTCTGGATTTCCCTCGGTCATTACGAAACCGCCAAGCTTGGTGGCTGGCGCAGCTATGTCAGCGACAGGAAATTCTTTCTTGCGCCCGATGGCAACGAACACCCCGACCATGAACTGGCTGCCACCGTGCAGGCACTGTACGCCCCCGCCAGTCTCGGCGAGCAGCATGCGCAATGCGTCTACCCGGCGCGCACCCGCTGGCTGAAAGCTCAGCTCAACCTCAGCGACCTGCCCGCCCCCGATTGCGCCGAATTCAACAAGTGGTTCAAGGACGTCTCGCCACACAGTGCGGTGATGATCTTCCCGGCGGCCTACCTCAACAGCCCGTCTTCAATGTTTGGCCACACCCTGTTGCGTATCGATCAGGCCGACGTGCAGGCCGACAAGACCTCGCTGCTCAGCTACGCGATCAACTTCGGCGCCTACATCGAAGGCTCCGACAACAGCATTCTTTATGCCTGGAAAGGCTTGATGGGTGGCTATCCGGGGCTGTTCGCGCTGGTGCCCTACCAAGAAAAACTCTCCGAGTACCGCAGCCTGGAAAACCGCGACCTGTGGGAATACCGGCTGAACCTGACACAAGAAGAAACCGCACGCATGGTCGAGCATGTGTGGGAGCTGAAGCAGATCCAGTTCGACTATTTCTTCTTCGACGAAAACTGCTCCTATCGCCTGCTCGAACTGCTGCAGGTAGCACGCCCCAGCCTGCGCCTGACCGAGCAGTTTCCGCTGACCGCCATCCCCACCGATACGGTCAAAGCCGTGAAGGAAGCCGGGCTGGTGGAAAGCATCGAATATCGCCCGTCCCGCGAGCGTGAACTGCTCAGCCGCGCCGAGCCGTTGAGCAGTGATGAACAGCAATGGGTGCTGAAAGTCAGCGCCGATCAACAGGTGTTGCAGGAGCCGACCTTCAAAGCCCTGCCCCGGGATCGTCAGGCGCTGATCATCGATGCGGCATATCGTCTGGAGCGCTACCGCGCCAACGGCCAGGAACGTGATGCGCAACGCGCACAGCGCAGCTTCGAACTGCTGCGGGCGATCAACAAGAACCCGGCGCCGGAGCTGCAGATCCCGCAACCGGGGCTGCCCGAAGACGGCCACGAATCACGCACCTGGCAGGCCGGCGTCGGCACACGGGGCGATCGTGCATTCGGCGAGTACGGCTTGCGCATGGCCTATCACGATCTCAACGACAACGCCGAAAGCTTCCCGCTCGGCGCGCAAATCGAAATCCTGCAGATGAAGCTGCGCCAGTATGAAGGCAACCAGTGGCAATTCCAGCAACTGGACCTGGCGACCATCCGCTCGCTGACCCCGCGCAATAAGTTGCTGCAACCACTGTCGTGGCAAGTCACCGGCGGCCTCGAGCGCGTACCGGGCAAGCATGATGACGAAAACCTGGTCAGCCACGTCAACGGCGGTGGTGGCGGTACTTGGCAGTTAGGCGAAGACACGCTCGGCTTTGCCCTTGGCACGGTGCGTATCGAGCACAACAATGACTTCGCCGGATTCGTCACGCCGGCCGCAGGCTTCAACACCGGCGTGCTGTGGAAAAACCCGTTGGGCAATCTCAGCGTCGAAGCCAAGGGCGATTACTTCACCAACGGCGAAGTACGCCGCAGCCTGAGCCTGAACCAGCAGTGGGAGCTGTCACGCAACCTCGGTTTGCGCCTGACGGCACAGCGTGATTTCAGTCATGTGGCGACGCCGGAAACCGAGGTGATGCTTGAGGTGAAGTGGTATCACTACTGATCCGGAACCTAGCCCCATGTAGGAGTGAGCCTGCTCGCGATAGCGGTAGGTCAGACACAGCAACAGTGACTGGTAAATTGCTATCGCGAGCAGGCTCACTCCTACAGGGATTTGTGGTGTTCAACGAATTACCTACATGCCTTTCACCAACGTCCGACGAATCACCTTCTAGACTTTCCCCATAAGCCGAAAATCGGCGCGGGAGAGTGCGATGTGGCGGTGTGCGGGTTTGCTGGGTATTTTGCTGTTGCTCGGGGGTTGCCAGACCACCCACGAAGACTTGATCGCCAAAGGTTATCCACCGGCCTTCGCCGACGGTTTTGACGACGGCTGCATCAGTGGCCGGCAAGCCGCCGGTTCGATCAGCGGCGAGTTCCGCAAGAACGTGCCGCGCTATCTCAAGGACAAGCAATACGCCGAAGGCTGGACCGACGGCTTCCGCCAGTGTCAGGCAATGCTGGAAAACAAGGATCGCGAAGAGTATCGCAATGAGCACTGGGACGAACGCGAGCGCGCCTGGCAGCAACAGAAAGATCAGGACGCCGGGCGGGCTTATCGCTCGCAATAGGTCGCTTCCAGACATCCAGTGAAACCAAATGCCGGCGACCATGGCCCAATTCCTATAACAGGAGGACACCATGAGTCGCGCTTTCGTCAACGAAGATAACGCCGCCGCCCAAGCCGATCAGCCCGTCGAACGGCAGGTCAGTGCGCAGCCCAATTACGTCACCCCCCAAGGATTGGCGCAGTTGCAGGCCAAAGTCGCCGAACTGCAAGCCCTGCACGCCGAGCAATCGGCCAAGGGCGAACAAGCCGACAAACAGCGTCAGGCCGATCTCGAAAGAGATTTGCGCTACTTCAACCAACGCCTCGCCAGTGCACAGGTCGCTGCTCCCGCGACTTCCACCGACAAGGTGCAGATCGGCAGCTGGGTGACCTACGCCGACGAACACAACACCGAAAGTCGGGTGCAACTGGTCGGTGAGGATCAGGCCGACGCCAGTCAGGGCCTGATCAACTGGGCTTCGCCGCTGGGTCGGGCACTGCTAGGTGCCCGGCTCAATGACGAAGTGCTGTGGCAGCGCCCCGCCGGCGATCAGCTGATTGAAGTGATTCGCATCGAACCGGCTTAAACCACACCCTGCGCGAGCATCGCATCGGCGACTTTGACGAAGCCGGCGATGTTCGCGCCTTTGACGTAGTTGATCCGTCCGTTCTCTTCGCCGTAATGCACGCAGGCATGGTGGATCGACTGCATGATCGCGTGCAGCTTGCTGTCCACCTCGCCGGCCGTCCACAGCAGGCGCATCGCGTTCTGCGACATCTCCAGGCCGCTGACCGCGACCCCGCCGGCGTTCGATGCCTTGCCCGGGGCAAACAGGGTGCCGGCCTCGATGAAGATATCCACAGCCGCAAGCGTGGTCGGCATGTTCGCGCCTTCGGCCACGCAGATGCAGCCGTTGCGCAGCAGGGTGCGGGCGGACTCGGCGTCGAGTTCGTTCTGCGTTGCGCAGGGCAGCGCGATGTCGCACGGCAGCGACCACGGCAACTGACCGGCACGGAACTCCAGACCGAACGCCGCGGCCAATTCGCTGATGCGCCCGCGTTTGACGTTCTTCAACTCCAGCAGCGCCAGCCACTGCTCTTCGCTCAAGCCCGATTCGCAGTACAGCGTGCCTTCGGAGTCGGACAGCGAAATCACCTTGCCGCCCAGGTCCATGACCTTGCGCGCTGCGTACTGGGCGACGTTGCCGGAACCGGAGATCGCCACGCGCTTGCCTTCAACGGTCTGCTCGCGGCGCTTGAGCATTTCTTCGGCGAAGTACACGCAACCGAAACCGGTGGCTTCCGGCCGAATCAGGCTGCCGCCGTAGGTCATGCCCTTGCCGGTCAGCACGCTGGTGAACTGGTTGCTCAGGCGTTTGTACTGGCCGAACAGGAAGCCGATCTCACGCGCCCCGACGCCGATATCGCCGGCCGGTACGTCGACGTCAGCGCCGATGTGGCGGTACAGCTCGCTCATGAATGCCTGGCAGAAACGCATGACTTCGGCGTCGCTCTTGCCCTTAGGATCGAAGTCCGAACCGCCCTTGCCGCCGCCCATGGGCAACGAGGTCAGGGAGTTCTTGAAGGTCTGTTCGAAGGCGAGAAACTTCAGCACGCCCAGGTTCACCGAAGGATGGAAGCGCAGGCCGCCCTTGTACGGGCCGATGGCGCTGTTCATCTGGATGCGGAAACCGCGGTTGACCTGAACCTTGCCCTGATCATCGACCCACGACACGCGAAACACCACTGCGCGCTCCGGCTCGCAGATGCGTTCCAGAATGCCCGAGGTCAGGTAATGCGGATTGGCTTCGAGAAACGGCCACAGACTGCGCAGGACTTCTTCGACAGCCTGGTGGAATTCGGGTTGATCCGGGTCACGTTTTTTCAGGCTGGCGAGGAAGGATTCGACGGATTCGATCATGGGAAAAGTCTCGGCAAATTTATTGTCGTTGGAAGCGATTGAGCCGGACTGTAACAAACGAATTGCGCACAGGAACAGCGCAAAATGTCGCAGTTATGAAATTAAATGGTGCACAGGATATAAATCAGAGGGCTTTTTGGACTGATATTGCACCTGAATGGGGAGTACAAATTGAAGTGATGCACCAACAGTTATACCGCCTTCGCGAGCAAGCTCGCTCCTACATTTGAAATGCATTCCCCCTGTGGGAGCGAGCTTGCTCGCGAAGGGCTCGACTCGGTTGCACCTGAAAAACCCAGGCAAAAAAAACGGAGCCCGAAGGCTCCGCTCTTTTTCATGCAACCAACCCGAATCAGGCCAGCTTCTTGTGACGCACCCGGTGTGGCTGGGCCGCCGCTTCGCCGAGGCGCTTTTTGCGGTCGGCTTCGTACTCGGTGTAGTTGCCTTCGAAGAACACCGCTTGCGAGTCGTCTTCGTACGCCAGGATGTGCGTCGCGCCGCGGTCCAGGAACCAGCGATCGTGAGAGATCACAATGGCGGCGCCCGGGAAGTCCAGCAGGGCTTCCCAGGGAACGCAGGGTTTCAACGTCGAGGTCGTTGGACGGTTCGTCGAGCAGCAGGACGTTGCCGCCCTCCTTCAGGGTCAGCGCCAGGTGCAGACGACCGCGCTCACCACCGGACAGGTCCTTGACGAACTTCTGCTGGTCGCCGCCCTTGAAGTTGAAGCGACCGACATAAGTGCGCGACGGGATCTCGTAGTTGCCGATGCGGATCTGGTCCGAACCGTCGGAGATCTGCTGGAACACGGTCTTGCTGCCGTCGAGGTCTTCGCGGCTCTGATCCACGCAGGCCAGTTGCACGGTTTCGCCGACTTCGATGGTGCCGGAATCCGGAGTTTCCTTGCCCATCAGCATGCGGAACAGGGTCGACTTACCGGCGCCGTTACCACCGATCACGCCAACGATGGCGCCTTTCGGCATGGAGAACGACAGGTTGTCGATCAGCACGCGATCGCCGTAGCCCTTGGTGACGTTCTTGAACTCGATGACCTTGTCGCCCAGACGCGGCCCGGCCGGGATGTAGATCTCGTTGGTTTCCGAACGCTTCTGGAATTCCTGCGACTGCATTTCTTCGAAGCGTTGCAGACGTGCCTTGGATTTCGACTGGCGGGCTTTCGCGCCTTTGCGCACCCACTCCAGTTCTTCCTTCATGGCTTTTTCGTGAGCCGATTGCTGCTTGGATTCCTGGGCCAGACGATCGGACTTGGCTTCCAGCCAGCCCGAATAGTTGCCCTCGTAAGGAATGCCCGCGCCGCGGTCGAGTTCCAGGATCCAGCCAGCAACGTTATCCAGGAAGTAACGGTCGTGCGTGATCGCAACCACGGTGCCCGGGAAGTCGTGCAGGAAATGCTCCAGCCACGCCACCGAATCAGCGTCCAGGTGGTTGGTCGGTTCGTCGAGCAGCAGCATGTCCGGTGCGGACAGCAGCAGACGGCACAGGGCCACACGACGCTTCTCACCACCGGACAGGTGTTCGACCTTGGCATCCCAGGCCGGCAGACGCAGCGCATCGGCGGCGACTTCCAGTTGGCGCTCAAGGTTGTGACCATCGCTGGCCTGCAGGATCGCTTCGAGCTTGGCCTGTTCGGCAGCCAGCTTGTCGAAGTCGGCGTCCGGATCAGCGTAGGCGGCGTAGACCTCGTCCAGACGCGCTTGCGCATCCTTGATCACGCTGACCGCTTCCTCGACCACTTCACGCACGGTCTTGGTCGGATCAAGTTGTGGCTCTTGCGGCAGATAACCGATGTTCAGGTCCGGCATCGGACGGGCTTCGCCCTCGAACTCGGTGTCGACGCCGGCCATGATTTTCAGCAGTGTGGACTTACCCGAACCGTTGAGGCCGAGTACGCCGATCTTGGCGCCGGGGAAGAACGACAGCGAAATGTTTTTCAGGATTTCCCGCTTCGGCGGAACAACTTTGCCCAGCCGATGCATGGTGAAGACGTATTGAGCCATGGAGAACCTTGGGTCAGTGACAGATGAATGATTGGAGCGCAGGCGATGCCCGGCCAGGCCGATGCGCGTCGTTCACTTGATCACTTGATGGCCATCAAGGCGTGCGCGCTAAAAAAACCTGAGTATAGGGGGCGTTCTCAATTAGTTTCCGCACCGCGTTGTCGCCTTAAAGCGGGCCAGGCAAGGCGCAGGCCGCTGGGAATGGTTGTTCCCTTTCCAAGGCGTGCAACGCAGCCTGGCCCGCTTTAAGGCACAACCCGGAGGGCCGGGCCTGCTGTTGTGCAGGGCTGCGTTACTCGAAGCTTATTTGGAATGCCAAATTACGCTTCTCGCGCCTTGCCCTGCACAACAGCAGACCCGGCGCGGTGCGGAAACTAATTGAGAATGCCCCCGATGAGCTGGAACGCTCCCGCGTAACCGGCAAAGCTACCTGAATGACCGGTGGCAGTCCAGCCGAGTGGGGCTGGCACTTCGCCACAACTCAAGGCATGCTAGCCGCCCTTCGGGCGTCCGGCTTATAGTGCACGTCGCGCCAGTCCAGCCAAACCGCAGGATTTCAGCTTGTCCAACGTTACCCCGCCAGCTTCTGTGAGCGCGTCCAATCCGGGGACCGGCACGCCCCTGCGCGGAACATTGAAGGGTGCGTTGGCGACACTGGTACTTTTGCTGCTGGCACTGCTGTTCTGGCAACTGCTCGATCAATTGCGCGAGACCCAGAAAAACCAGCGCCAGTACACCATCGACTACACCGCCGACCTCGCCTCGCAGGTCAGCCTGAACATGTCGCTGAATGCGCAAATCGCCCTCAACCTGCTACCGATCGTCGAACAACCGCAGTCGTCCGACGAACAGCAGGCGCTGCTGCGCAAGCTCCAGCAATCGCTGCCCGATCTGCGCAGCCTGGCCTTGCTCAGCCCGTCCGGGAAAATCCTCAACGACAGCGCCAGCGCCAGCGACAGCCACGACGCCGATTACCTCGCTGAACTGGTGCGCCGCAGCCGCGCCCAGGCACATTACTTCAGCAATGCCGACGACGGCTCGGTAGTGCACCTGTTATTGCATCAGGCCAGCGGCAGCACGCGCGGCTACTGGGTATTACGCCTGACTCCGACCTTCTTCGACTCGCTGACCAAGCTGGGCGAAACCGGCATCCGCCCGTTGTGGCTGGTGGAAAACCGTCTCAACCATCAAATCATCAGCCGCGACGAAGCGCTGTCTTCTGCAAGGCCCGGGGTGCTGAGCCCTGACGACATGGCCAACACCGTGCTGACCGTGCCGCTGAGCAGCAGCGACTGGCAATTGCGCGGGCTGTTCGACCGTCAGCGGGTGCTCGAAGAACTGCTGCCAGCGTTCATCGGCAAATGCCTGCTGGGCCTGGCGTTCTCGATGTTGCCGGTGATCGCACTGCTCAACATGCGTCGCCGCCAACGTCAGTTGCACGAAGGCCGCCGGCGTTATCAGGACATCTTCGAAGGCACCGGCGTCGCCCTGTGCGTGCTGGATCTGTCGGGCCTCAAGCAGGTGTTCGACAAGGCACAGATCCAGACCAGCGACCAGCTCAAGGCCTGGCTCGACCAACCGGCCCAGCGCCAGCAACTGCTGCAGGAACTGCGGGTCACCGAGGTCAATCAGGTCGCGCTGCAACTGCTCAACGTCAATTCCTGCGAGCACGCCTGGCAGTTGTTGATCGACGGTCATCCGCACCAGCAGTGCGCCATCGGCAACCAGGTGCTCGACGCCGTTCTGCAGCAGCAAAAGCAGCTGGAACTGGAAATCAGATTGCCGGACATTAACGGTCGCGATCAGCACCTGTGGATGGTCCTGCGCCTGCCTGAGGAGCTGCACGACTATAAAGCGGTGATCCTCAGCATCAACGACATCACCAGCCGCAAGCTGATCGAACTGTCGTTGCTGGAGCGCGAAGGCTTCTGGTCGGATGTGGTGCGCACCGTGCCGGATCATCTGTATGTGCAGGACGTGATCAGCCAGCGGATGATTTTCAGCAACCACCACCTCGGCCAGACCCTCGGTTACAACCGCTCCGAGCTGCACCAGATGGGCGAGTACTTCTGGGAAATCCTCCTGCACCCGGAGGACGCCGACTATTACCATCGCTCGCGGCAGATGCAGCGACACGCCGGTTACAGCCAGTTGTTGCAATGCCAGCTGCGCTTCCGTCATCGCGACGGCAAGTGGCGGCGCTTCGACATTCGTGAGCAGGCGCTGGCCCGTGACAAACATGATCAGGTCACGCGGATCATCGGCGTGGCGAAGGACATCACCGAGCAGATCGAAGCCAGTGAATCCCTGCGTGACAGCGAACAGCGCTACCGCATGCTCGCCGAAAGCATCAGTGACGTGATTTTCTCCACTGACAGCAAGCTGTCGCTGAACTACGTCAGCCCGTCGGTGCAAGCGGTACTCGGCTACGACGCCGAGTGGATTTTCCAGAACGGCTGGCAATCGACCATCGCCAACCCGCAACAGCTGTCCGGCATCTACACCTTGATGGATCGGGTCAGCAAGGCGCTCGACAAGCCAGAGCAACTGGCCCTGTTGCGCAGTCAGGTCCAGACCCAACTGTTCCTGTTCGACTGCCTGCGCGCCGACGGCCGCAAGATCCCGATCGAACTGCGGCTGGTGCTGGTGTGGGACGAACACGGCGCGTTCGAAGGCGTGCTCGGCGTCGGCCGCGACATCAGCCAGCAGCGCCGCGCCGAGAAAGACCTGCGCATGGCCGCTACGGTGTTCGAGCACTCGACTTCGGCGATCCTGATCACCGACCCTGCCGGTTACATCGTGCAGGCCAACGAAGCCTTCAGCCGGGTCAGCGGGTATGCGGTGACCGAAGTGCTCGACCAGTTGCCGAACATGCTCACCGTCGACGAACAACAGGATGCGCACCTGCGCTACGTGCTCAAGCAATTGCATCAGCACAGCACCTGGGAAGGCGAAGTCTGGCTCAAGCGCCGCAACGGCGAGCATTACCCGGCGTGGGTCGGCATCACGGCGGTACTCGACGATGAAGGCGACCTCGCCAGTTACGTGTGTTTCTTCAGCGACATCAGTGAGCGCAAGGCCAGCGAACAGCGCATCCATCGCCTCGCCTACTACGACGCCCTGACCCACCTGCCGAACCGCACGCTGTTCCAGGACCGACTGCACACCGCGCTGCAATCGGCCGAACGGCAGAAGTCGTGGGTGGTGCTGATGTTCCTCGACCTCGACCGCTTCAAGCCGATCAACGACTCTCTCGGCCACGCTGCCGGCGACCGCATGTTGAAAGACATGGCCACGCGCCTGCTGGCCTGCGTCGACGATGACGACACCGTGGCGCGCATGGGCGGCGACGAGTTCACCTTGCTCCTGCAACACCGCTCCAGCCGCGAAATGGCGCTGAACCGGGCGATTCATGTGGCCGAGCAGATCCTCGCCAGCCTGGTGCGTCCGTTCGTGCTGGAAGGCCGCGAGTTCTTCGTCACCGCCAGTATCGGCATCGCCCTGAGCCCGCAGGACGGCAACGAACTCAGCCAGTTGATGAAGAACGCCGACACCGCGATGTACCACGCCAAGGAGCGCGGCAAGAACAACTTCCAGTTTTATCAGGCCGACATGAACGCCAGTGCGCTGGAACGTCTGGAGCTGGAAAGCGACCTTCGCCATGCGCTGGAGCAGAACGAATTCGTCCTGTATTACCAGCCGCAGTTCAGCGGCGACGGCAAACGCCTGACCGGCGCCGAGGCGCTGCTGCGCTGGCGTCATCCGCGGCGCGGACTGGTGCCGCCGGGGGATTTCATTCCGGTGCTGGAAGAGCTGGGTCTGGTGGTCGACGTCGGCGACTGGGTGATCAGCGAGGCCTGCCGTCAGCTCAAGACCTGGCACCAGAACCGCGTGCGCGTGCCGAAGGTCTCGGTGAACATCTCGGCGCGGCAATTCTCCGATGGCCAGCTCGGTACGCGCATCGCCACCATCCTGCGCGAAACCGGCCTGCCGCCGGCGTGCCTGGAGCTGGAACTGACCGAAAGTATCCTGATGCGCGAAGTCAGCGAGGCGATGCAGATCCTCGCCGGGTTGAAAAACCTTGGCCTGAGCATTGCGGTCGACGACTTCGGCACCGGTTATTCGTCGCTGAACTACCTCAAGCAATTCCCGATCGACGTGCTGAAGATCGACCGCACTTTCGTCGACGGGTTGCCGTCCGGCGAGCAGGATGCGCAGATCGCTCGCGCAATCATCGCCATGGCCCACAGCCTCAATCTGGCGGTAATCGCCGAGGGCGTGGAGACCCATGAGCAACTGGACTTCCTGCGCGAGCACGGTTGCGATGAAGTACAGGGCTATCTGTTCGGGCGACCGATGCCGGCGAGCCGGTTCGAGGCGCAGTTCAGTAACGACGCCCTGTTCATGTTCGACTGAAGAAAAGATCGCAGCCTTCGGCAGCTCCTACAGGGATTGATGTCGGTCACAGCATTGGGAATCAGCCCCGATTACTGTAGGAGCTGCCGAAGGCTGCGATCTTTTCAGGCCGGCAAAAGCACCGCACATCTGGCATGAACGCCACTTGTCTGCGACATGATGTCGTTTCATATGCCATCCAAAACCCATTGGGTTAGAATGCCCCCCTTTTCTGCCCCCGATCCTTGAGGACCGCCATGTTCAGCCGTGATTTGACTATTGCCAAGTACGACGCCGATCTCTTTGCCGCCATGGAGCAAGAAGCTCAGCGCCAGGAAGAGCACATTGAGCTGATCGCTTCGGAAAACTACACCAGCCCTGCGGTGATGGAAGCTCAAGGCTCGGTACTGACCAACAAATACGCCGAAGGCTACCCGGGCAAGCGCTACTACGGTGGTTGCGAGTACGTCGACGTTGTTGAGCAACTGGCCATCGACCGTGCCAAGGAGCTGTTCGGCGCCGATTACGCCAACGTTCAGCCGCACGCCGGCTCCCAAGCCAACGCCGCTGTCTACCTGGCCCTGCTGCAAGGTGGCGACACCATCCTGGGCATGAGCCTGGCCCACGGTGGTCACCTGACCCACGGCGCCAGCGTTTCCTCCTCCGGCAAGCTGTACAACGCGGTGCAGTACGGCATCGACGCCAACGGCCTGATCGACTACGACGAAGTCGAGCGTCTGGCGGTTGAGCACAAGCCGAAAATGATCGTGGCCGGTTTCTCTGCCTACTCGCAGATTCTCGACTTCCCGCGCTTCCGCGCCATCGCTGACAAAGTCGGCGCCTACCTGTTCGTCGACATGGCGCACGTGGCCGGTCTGGTCGCCGCTGGCGTCTACCCGAACCCGGTGCCTTTCGCTGACGTGGTCACCACCACCACGCACAAGACCCTGCGCGGTCCACGTGGCGGTCTGATCCTGGCGCGCGCCAACGCTGAGATCGAGAAGAAGCTGAACTCCGCGGTATTCCCGGGCGCCCAGGGTGGCCCGCTGGAGCATGTGATCGCCGCTAAAGCGATCTGCTTCAAGGAAGCGCTGCAGCCTGAGTTCAAGGCTTACCAGGAACAAGTGGTGAAGAACGCCCAGGCCATGGCCGAAGTGTTCATCGAGCGCGGTTTCGACGTGGTGTCCGGCGGTACCAAGAACCACCTGTTCCTGCTGTCGCTGATCAAGCAGGACATCTCCGGTAAAGACGCCGACGCTGCTCTGGGCAAAGCGTTCATCACCGTGAACAAAAACTCGGTACCAAACGATCCACGCTCGCCATTCGTGACCTCCGGTCTGCGTTTCGGTACCCCGGCTGTGACCACTCGCGGCTTCAAAGAAGCAGAGTGCAAAGAGCTGGCCGGCTGGATCTGCGACATCCTGGCTGACCTGAACAACGAAGTGGTGATCGACGCCGTTCGTGAGAAAGTCAAAGCCATCTGCAAGAAACTGCCGGTGTACGGCGCGTAATCGCGACGTTAAATCCGCAGCATGAAAAACCGGCCAGAGATGGCCGGTTTTTTTTCGTCTGCCGGAAAGATCAAAAGATCGCAGCCTTCGGCAGCTCCTGCATTTGGAATGCGCTCACCTGTAGGAGCTGCCGAAGGCTGCGATCTTTCGATCTCTGGCCACTGGTCAGACCGGTCATGCCAATTTCATGATTTTTACTTGTCATCCTGAAAAAACCGAGCGTAGACTGCGCCTGCACTGGACATACCGGTAAGACCACAATAATTAAGTCCTGAATCTGATGTGCTCCGCACACGGCAGCCAGGACACCGACCAGGATTCCTCCCATGCTCAGATGGTGCTCGCGTTCAATCTTCCTCCAAGTGGTTCTCGGACTGGTGCTCGGCATCGTCTGCGGGCTGACCCTTCCCGAATATTCCGCTCAGCTCAAACCGCTGGGCGACGGCTTCATCAAACTGATCAAGATGCTCATCGGCCTGATCGTGTTCTGTGTGGTGGTCAGCGGTATCAGTGGTGCGGGCGACCTGAAGAAGGTCGGACGCATTGGCCTCAAGTCAGTGATCTACTTTGAAGTGCTGACCACCATCGCCCTGGTGATCGGTCTGGTGTTCGCTTTCAGCACCGGGATCGGCAGCGGCGCGAATATCCATCTGGAGCAGTTGTCCGCCGCCGACATGGGCGACATCGCCGAACGCGGCCAGCACATGCACACCACCACCCAGTTCCTGATGGATCTGATCCCGACCTCGGTGCTCGGCGCCTTCGCCGACAACAACATTCTGCAAGTGCTGCTGTTCTCGGTGCTGTTCGGCAGCGCGTTGAATCTGGTGGGCGAAGCGGCTTCCGGGATCTCACGGCTGATCAACGAGCTGAGCCATGTGATCTTCCGGATCATGGGCATGATCGTACGCCTGGCGCCGATCGGCGTGTTCGGCGCCATCGCCTTCACCACCAGCAAGTACGGCCTCGATTCGCTGCAACACCTGGGCAGTCTGGTGGGCTTGTTTTACCTGACCTGCATGGCCTTCGTCAGTGTGATCCTCGGCGTGGTGATGCGCGCTTCAGGCCTGCGCCTGTGGCCGCTGCTCAAGTACCTGCGTGAAGAACTGCTGATCGTCATGGGCACCGCGTCTTCCGATGCCGTGCTGCCGCAGATCATGCGCAAACTTGAACATCTGGGTATTGGCAGCTCGACGGTCGGCCTGGTGATTCCCACCGGTTACTCGTTCAACCTCGACGGTTTTTCGATCTACCTGACCCTGGCCATCGTGTTCATCGCCAACGCCACCGGCACGCCACTGGCGATGACCGATCTGCTGACGATTCTGCTGGTGTCGCTGATCACTTCCAAGGGCGCCCATGGTATTCCCGGTTCAGCACTGGTGATTCTGGCGGCGACGCTGACGGCGATCCCGGCGATTCCGGTGGTCGGTCTGGTGTTGGTACTGGCGGTGGACTGGTTCATGGGCATCGGCCGGGCGCTGACCAACCTGATCGGCAACTGCGTCGCCACCGTGGCCATCGCCCGTTGGGAAAAGGACATCGATGTGCAACGCGCAAACAAAGTACTCAGCGGTCAGCAGGGCTACACCTTTCAACCGCGTAAAACCGGAACTCCGGCGCACCAGCAAGAGTTCTGATTTAACTCCTGTAGGAGCCGCCGCAGGCTGCGATCTTTTGATCTTCGCTTGCCGGCTCCTTACGGGCACATGGAGCAAGACCCGTGATCACCACATCAACCGTCGTCAACTCAGTCGTAGAAAAACTCCGCGCCGCCCTCGCCCGCGGCCAGTGGCGCTCCGGCGACATGCTACCGGGACAGCGCGAACTGGCCGAACAACTGGGCATCAGCCGCCCAAGCCTGCGCGAAGCGGTGATCGTCCTGGAAACCCTTGGCCTGGTGCGCTCGATGCCGGGCAAAGGCGTGGTCGTGCTCGACGCCCAGCTCAGCGACAGCCAGAGCCACGACAGCGCGGTGGCCGGCGCCAGCCTCGAAGACGTGCTGCAACTGCGCTACACCCTTGAGCCATTCATCGTCGGTCTGGTCGCGCAGTCGATCAGCAGCAAGGAAGTCGGCCAGTTGCGCCTGACCCTGATGGACATGCGCGAAGCCCTCGAAGCGGGCGACAGCGAAGCCGGGGTCAGCGCCTACATCGCCTTCCACGAGGAGCTGTTCACCCTGACCTCGAACCCGATCTTCCAGAGTGTGGTGCAGCAAACCAGCAATGCCCTCAAGCAAAGTGCCGACGTGCTGCGCAATTCGCCTGAGCACCTGGCTGAGCGTCTGGAAGAAAACGAAGCGGTGGTGCGCGCAATCCGCAGCAAGAACAGCGCCCAGGCCAGCGCCGAAATGCGTCGGCACATTTTGCGCGAAGGCCAACGCATGGGCGTAGAACTGAATATTCCGGAAGACAACCTCAGCCACTGAAGAACTCACACTGGAGACCGGCCATGAACAGTCTTGCCACATCGCCGCACACTCGTCAGATGTCGCCCCCCCTGCCCTTCTCCCACCTGCAGGCGCCGGCAGATGATCTGTACCCGCGGCTGTTCGACGCGATTCTGGACCGGCGAATCGACCCGACCAGCCGCTTCACCGAAGACAGTCTCAAGCAGATGTTTGGCGTCAGCCGCGCCGATGTGCGCCGGGTACTGACGCAGTTGTCCCATGAGCAGGTGATTGTGCTGCGCGCCAATCATCGGCCACGGGTCGCCGCACCGGATGCCGAGCAGACCCGGCAAACCCTGCACGCCCGGCGCCTGACCGAAGCGACGCTGGTGCGTCTGGCTTGTCAGAATGCGTCAGCGGAGGGTTTGAAACGCTTGCGCACGCTGGTCGAACGCGAACGCCTGGCCGTGATTCAGGAACGGCGTGCGGCGGCGATTCGTTTGTCCGGGGAGTTTCATCTGCAGTTGGCGCAGATGGCGGGGAATGCACCGTTGGCGCATTTTCTTGGCTGCCTGGTGCCGTTGTCGTCGCTGGCGATTGCGCGAAGTAAGTGCCAGACGCATAGCTGTTGCGCATGGCAGGAGCATTTGGCGTTGGTTGAGGCAGTGGAGCTTCGGGATGTTTCCAAAGCAGGCATGCTGATGAATCGGCATCTGGATCATCTTGAGCAGACGCTGCTGGAGCCAACCGTCAAGCATTGCGTTGTCGGTTGAATCGCCATCGCGGGCAAGCCCGCTCCCACAGGGTTATTGTCGTTCACAGATTGTGTGTACACCTATAAACCTGTGGGAGCGGGCTTGCCCGCGATGGCGTCAGCCCTGACACCGAAGAACCATCAGGCAGCAGCCACCTTGGCAAACCCAGTCCGAATCTTCTCTTCCGGCAAATCATCGGCAATAAACACAATCACACTCTCCCGCGCCTCACCCTCGGCCCACTCGGTGTCCCAGTCGAAACCATAGAGTTTCAATACGCCCTGAAACACCAGACGCCGATCCTCACCAGCAATGTTCAACACGCCCTTGTAACGCAGCAATTGCTTGCCGTGCTCTTCCAGCAACTCATTCATGAACTCGCTGAGCTGATCGATATCCAGCGGCTGGTCAGTGCGCAGCACCAGGCTGGAGATACGGTCGATGGAGGGCGCTTTGCTCACCGGGCGCAGGCTCACCCCGCCACCGAGGTCGGCGTTGAGATTGAAGCCGCGCACATCGAGCAGTTCCGCCAGATCGATGTTGCCGTGCTCGACCACGCGGATCGGCGCGCGCCGGTTGATTCGCGTCAGGCGTTCGCTCAGTGCGTTGAACGTAGTCTCATCCACCAGATCGGTCTTGCTCACCAGCAGGCGATCGGCGAAACCGATCTGCGCCTGGGCGATGGTCTGGGTCAGGTGCAGGTCGGCGTGGGCGGCATCGACCAGGGTGATGATGCCGTCGAGCAGATAACGCTCGCGCAATTCTTCATCGATGAAAAAGGTCTGCGCCACCGGAGCCGGATCGGCCAGCCCGGTGCACTCGATCACCAGACGGTCGAAGGCGATTTCGCCGCTGTCCAGGCGTTCGAGCAGCAGGTACAGGGCCTTGGTCAGATCGGTGTGAATGGTGCAGCAGACGCAGCCGTTGGCCAGGGTCATGACTTGCACCGGTTCGTCGCCGAGCAACTGGGTGTCGATGCCGGCGTCGCTGAATTCGTTCTCGATCACGGCGATCTTCAGGCCGTGCTCGGCTTTGAGCAGATGGCGCAGCAAGGTGGTCTTGCCGGCACCGAGGAAACCGCTGAGTACCGTTACGGGTATGGGAGAAGACAAAACAGATCCCCTTCACAAAATGAATGAACAACACAAAAACAACTGTGGGAGCGAGCCTGCTCGCGAAAGCGGTGTGTCAGTCAAATCATTCATCAACTGACACTCCGTATTCGCGAACAGGCTCGCTCCCACAGGGGGGATTACCTCAACCGCAGGCTGTCAGCTCAACAGCACTTTGGCCCACCCTTGCCACCGTAACGCGCTTCCTGACGCTCGCGAAAGAACATCTCGTAGCTCATCACCGGTTTGTCCGGGTGTTTGGTCTGCATATGCTCGACGTAGGTGTCGTAGTCGGGCATGCCGACCATCAGGC